>SMEK01000278.1_pt1 | contig 20880 bp, 5 predicted proteins | sample 2456371 | NCBI WGS metagenome assembly SMEK01 (sample SAMN10132590, study PRJNA489261) | soil metagenome | isolation source: day1 antibiotic-loamy sand soil ammended with composted manure from dairy... | place: USA | collected 2015-04-01
GATGATCATGCCGGCCAGCGCCTGCAGATCCTCGCCATCTACCCGCCGTTGCAACAGTTGCGCCGCGCCGCGCAGACCGGCCAACGGGTTCTTCACCTCGTGCGCGAAACCGCGCAGCGTGGCCGACAGCGGCGAGCCGGCGCTCGGCGTGTCGGCCAGCACGTGCACTTCCAGCAACCACTGATCACCCAGCGGCTGCAGCTCGACATCGGCGCGGACCGCGTCACCACGCAGCGAATGCAGCGCCAGGCCACGCCACTGCAACGCGCGCTGTTCGGCCATCGCGCGCCCGGCCTGCGCTACCGCCTCCGGCGCATCGAGCAGCGCCGCCAACGGCTGGCCCAGCGCACTGCGCGGGCCCAGTTGCAGGCACTCGGCCAGCGCCGGGTTGATCCAGCGCAGGCGCATGCCGGCATCGACCAGGGCTAGCCCGGTCGCCATCTGTTCCGCCGTTTCGCGCCAGTCGGAGTCGCTCATTGCACCATCATGGGCAATGTTCCGTCTTGGTGCAAACGGTGGCAGACCCCTACCAGCGCCAGCGAATGCCGGCGCCGATGTTCCTGGATTCCAGCCCGCCGCCCTGCTGGTGGTCGACATCGATGAACAGGTCGAGCTTGTCGCCGTAGTGCGCTCGCAGGCCCACGCCGAGCAAGCCGCGATCCCGCGGCCAGCTCACCCCGCGCACGCGATAGCCCATCCCGGGTGCGCCGGCAAAGGTGAGCTCCTGTTCGGCGTATGCATCGCCGAAGGTGTGCAGCCAGCGCACCTCAACGGTTGGCTCCAGCATCCAGCCGCCGCGCGCGAAGGCCGTACTCCAGCGCAGACCTGCCGTAGTCGTGGTGCGTTCCACATCCTGCGCGCTACCGATCAGGTCCAGATCCTGTGCGCCGTGTTCGCGAAAACCCTGCTGACCGACCTTCGCGTACTCGACGCTGAGCAGTGGTTGCAGGCGGTGGTGCGCGCCCAGCGCGAACGTCCAGCCCGCCTCCAGGTGCGCAGCCAGGCGATGCCCGCCGTATTCGCTGCGCGCGCCGCGCTCGATGCTGCCGACCGCGATCCTGCGGGTCACGTCGTTGTCCCACCAGCCGTAGCTGGTGACGACATCGAGATACGCGTGCCCGCTCTCGAAGGCCGCGTACAGCGAGGCGTTCTTGATGTCTGCTTCACCGTGGTCGCCGGGACGGAACTGCGCAGCGATGCTCATTGCATCGAGACTGGCGCCGACCAGCCATTGATCGCCGGCCCGGGCGTCAAGCCCAACTGCCACGCCGCGCTGATTGACGTCGGCGGCGTGGGCGTTGCCATCACCATCCAGATCGCTGCTGTTGCCATACACACGCACCCAGCTGCCTGCCTGCAGGCGGCCGGTGCCGGCCTCATCGCGACGCTCGGCGAGACGCCGACTCACCGTCTGACCGTACAGCGCATGACCTTCGAGCAACATCCCGGCCAGGCTGCCATGCGCTTCGCCCGACAGCCGGTCGAACGCGGCCTGTGCGCCGGGCAGGTTCAGCGTGGTCACTTCGGTCAGCGTAGCCTTCAGGTCGTTGCCGGTCGCGGGCGCCTCGGCGATGCGATCGAGCGCGCCAGCCACCTGGCACTGGTTGAACGTGCCGTCGCCGCAGACGATGTTGAAGCCGACATCGTTGCGCTGCACGTCGAGATAGACATGGTTGGCGTCGTAGCCGGTCAGCAGGTCGAGGAAGGGAAGATCCTGATCCAGCGTGGCGAATGTACCGGTGACGCCGCCTTTGGCGTCGATCACGGTGTAGCGGGTGCCCCCCTGGTACTGGCCGGGCAGCTTGGTCACCTGCAACGTGCCCCCGTCGAGCGTTGCCGTGCCGGCCAGGTGGAGCAGATCACTGCTGCCGTCCGGGGCGATCTCGGCCATCAGGGTGGCGTCCTCGTGGTGGATGTAATCACCGGTGAGGGTCAGCGTGCCGATCGAATGGCCCGGGGCGATGGTGCCGTGGTTGTCGACGTTGCGCAGCGTACCGGTGCCGACCAGCGCGGCACCGTGGGCGACCACGGTGCTGCCTCCCAGCGTGCCGTCCAGTTGCAACGTGCCGGATACCAGCGAGATCGTGCCGGTGAAGCCGGCGCTGTTGCCGGTCAGCGCGAATGCGCTGTCGCCGCCTTCGATCTCGAAGCGGCCGGCACCCGACAGCGTACCGGCGTAGCGGCCGTCGCCCTGTTCGTGGAAGCGCAGCAGCGCGCCGTCGACGATGCGCACGTCGCCGGAAAACAGCGCGCTGCGACTAGCCAGTTCGCCGGCGTCGATCGTCCAGTCCAGTGCGCTGTTGCCAGTCAGCGTCAGCGTACCGACACCGCGCTTGGTCATCGTGCCATCACCCGCGATGGTGCCGTCGAACGTGGCGTTGGCGCCTTGGTCGAACACCACCGTGCCGTCGTTGGCAAGATTCCCCCGAATCGAACTGGTATCACCGATGAGGGTGCCATCCAGCACGCGGGTGCCACCGGTATAGGCGTTGGCGCCGGTCAGGGCCAGCGTGCCGACGCCATCCTTGATCAATGCGCCGGCACCACTGATCCCGCCGGACAGATTGAGGTTCATGTCGGTCAGGAACGTGCCGCCGTCGGCTTGCAGGTTCACATCGCGCGCACTGTCGAACGCAGCCGTGGTCTGCAGTGTTCCACCATCGAACGCGAGGCCACCGCTGGCGTCGCCGAGGTTGGCATCCGATGACACCGACAACGTGCCGGTGCGAATCGTGGTGCCGCCGAGATAGCCGTTGTTGCCCGACAGCACCAGCGTGCCGGCGTCGGTCTTGACCAGGCCGCCGGCGCCGGTGATCGGCGCGGCGATGGTCGCGGCCACGCCGGGATCGACGCGGATCACGCTGTCTGCACCATCGATGCGCAGCAAACCATCCGCGCCCGCGGCCAGCGTGTAGCCGGACATGAATTGCAGACCCGCGATGCGATGCTCTCCGATCACGTCCACCGTGCCGCCCGCGCCACCGAACACCGCGAACTCGCCGTCGCTCCAATGACCGTTGACCGCGCCATCGGGCTGCGTCCAGTTGCGGTCGTTGCCGGTCCAACTGCCGTCACCGCCATCGATGGCAGCGTTGTCGTGCTCGGCACCCACCGCGCCGTCCCAGAACGTCAGCGTCAGGCCAGCACTGTTGACCAGGTTCACCTGGCCATCGATCGCGGTCTGCAAGAACAGGGTCTGCGATTTGGCGCCACCTGGCAGTGCACCGAGCTCCAGACCATGGTCGGTCAGGTCGCCTCCGTAATTGATCAGCCGATAAACGCCGGAACCGAAGCCGCCGATGTCGATGATGTTCAGCGTGCCATCGAGGGCAACATCGCCGGTGACCTCGGTGAGGTCGTTGACGCCGCTGCCAATCACGCCGGCCTGTCCGAGCTCGTAGTCGAGAATCGAGCCCGACGACAGCGACAGCGAGCCGACGGTCAGCGTGCCGGCACTGGAGCCCGGCGCGAGAATGCCACCATCGGCGATGGTCACGTCTCCGGCGATCGAACCCGAGCCACCGAGCGTCGCACCGTCGGCCACGGTCGTGGCGGTAACGCCCAGTGCCCCTTCGACCAGCAGGGTGCCACCGTTGATGTCGGTCGTGCCGGTGTAGGTGCTGCCGCCGGTCAAACGGGTGGTGCCGGACCACACGTTGACCGTACCGGCGCCGCTGATCGCAGAGCCGAAAGCGTAGTCGTCCGCGGTGTGGTTGAAGTTGAGCGTGCCGGCACCAGCGCCAAATGCCACGGTCCCGGCATCGAGCGTGCCTGCCCCGACCGCCGCCTCGCCCGCTGCAGCGCCGATGTTCAGTGTGCCGGTCGAGCCCGCCTGGTTGGCCAGGAACATCCCTCCAGTAACGCCGACCATGCCCCCCTCGGCGATGGTCGTGGTGCCGGCGCCGCCGATGCCGACATAGAGATCGACATCGTGGGTCCAGCTGGAACCGGTGCCGGTCACGGTCACCGAGCCCGTCCCGCCCGCCTTGACTCCCAAGCCACCAAAGCTGTCGCTCACCTGGCCACCGTTGCGGATGGCGAGAGCACCGTCGCCTGCTTCGCCGACATGCAGCTCTTTCGAGCTGGTCCAGCTTGAACCGGCACCATCGACGGATATCACTCCCTGTCCGGTCGCCGAGTCGCCGATGATGGTCGCCTGCGCCGTGCTCAACGAGCCGCCGTGAATAACATTCAGCGTGCCGTTTCCGTCGATGCCCACACCAAGCACATCCGCAGTGCTCCAACTCGATCCGATGCCGTCGATGGCGACCACGCCCTGCGCGCCTGCATAGCGGCCGATGACGCCACCCCCGGCCGCATTCACCTTGCCTCCGCTGGAGATGGTCAGCGCACCGTTGCCTTCCTGGCCGACAACAAGCGAACCCGAGCTGGACCAGCCGGAACCCGCGCCGGTCACCTCGACCTCGCCCCGCGCACCCGCGGCGACGCCAACCGCAGCGTAGGTGTTGCTCACCACGCCGCCGTTCCGGATGACGAGTTGGCCGGTGCCTTCGTAGCCCACATCGAGATCACCCGAGCCGATCCAGCTGGAACCCGGGCCATCGACGGTCGCGATGCCTTTCGCTATCTCCGAGCCGCCGATGGTGACCGTCAGGGCGGTGTTCAACGAGGCACCCTCCTCGATGGTCAGCGCACCGTTGCCTTCATTGCCCACGGTGAAGTCGCCCGAATTGACCCAACGGGCGTCGGCTCCGGTCACCAGGGCCTCACCTGCCGAACCCGCGCCGAAGCCGATGAAAACACTCCCACTGTCAACGTGGCCCCCACCCTGAATGAGCAGCCGCCCCGAGCCACCCCGGCCCCCGACGTACATCCGGCCCGTAGTCGTCCAGATGGAACCGGCGCCATCCACCACTGCCCGCCCGACCGAACCGGTGATATCGCCGATCAGGCTGACATCGACCGATACCGCGCCACCGCCGAGGATGTCCAGCGTCCCGTCGCCCTGGCTGCCGACGAACACCGTGTCCTGCGCCCAGATGGATCCAGTGCCACCCACCGTGACGGCGCCCGTCGAGTCGGCTTGGTCGGCGATGACCGCGGTGCCGCCCGATACCCGGGCGCCATCGAGTATCGACAGCGTTCCGTTGCCCAGGGAGCCGATCTGTATCCTGGCGCTGTTGGCAAATTCCCATTGCGAGCCGGCACCGGTCACCGTGGCCGAACCTGTCGAACCCGTCTCGCCGCCAATGCGTGACTCCGCACTCTGCACCAGGCCGCCCGCCCCGATGGTCAGCGTGCCGTTGCCTTGCTCGCCAACAACGAAATTGCCGGTATTGATCCAGCTGGAATCGGCGCCGGTCACACGGACTTCGCCGGTCGAACCCGCGCGCACACCGATCGCGGCGCTGGCGCTGCTCACCGAGCCGCCGTTCTGCACAACGAGCTTGCCGATGCCCTTGTTGCCGACGTAGAGCGCCTGCGCATTGCTCCAGTCGGAACCGTCGCTGACAGTAACCGTGCCCTGGCCACCCACTCCCCCGGCGATGAAGGCCGCTCCACCCGTCGTCACCGCGCCGCCGCCCACGATGTCCAGCGTGCCGATGCCCTCGTCGCCGACCACCACCTCGCCGGCGCCGGCCCACAGCGCATCGTTGCCTTCGACGATGACCTTGCCTTGTGCGCCCGCGTAGCGGCCGACAGTCGCTCTCAAGGTCGACTCCAGGGTGCCTCCATCCTGGACGGCCACGGTGCCGTCTCCGCTGATGCCCACCCCGAGATAGCCGGCACTGGTCCAGCGCGAATCGGCACCTATCGTGACCGTGCCCGCTGATCCCGCATCGACGCCGATCGAAGCGTGCACATCGCCCACCAGACCGCCGTTCTGGATGACGAGCTGACCCGTGCCGCCCCAGCCGACCACGAAGTCGCTGGCCCCGACCCAGCTCGAGCCAGCACCGTCGACAGTCACCGTGCCCTGCCCGCCAGCCGCACCGCCGATGCTGGCGACCGTACCGGCGCCGTCCACCGTGCCGCCCGCGGTGATATCGAGCATGCCGCCGCCCTCACCGCCGACGATGAGTTCGCCCGCCGTTGTCATGCGCGAATCGACGCCATCCACGGCGACTGCGCCATGCGAACCCGCGCCCGAACCGATGTAGGTCTTTTGCGCAACCTCCACCGAACCCCCATCGGCAATGGTCAGCGTGCCCTGGCCCTGGCGGCCGACGTAAAGCTGGCCCGAATTGCTCCAGTGCGAATCGGCACCGGTCACCGTGGCCTCGCCGAGTGCTCCGGTCGCATCACCAATGCGCGCGGATCCGCCGTTCGCCAAGTTACCGCCGTTGCGGATGGTCAGCGCACCCTCACCCTCCCCGCCGATGGACAACTCGCCCAGATTGGTCCAACTGGAGCCATTCCCCTCGACGATCGCCGTACCCTGTCCACCCACCGAGACGCCGAGGATGGCCGACCGCTGGGTAGTCATCCCGCCGCCATCGACGATGTTCAGCGTGCCGTGACCTGCGTGACCCAGGTAGAGCGTCTCGGCGGAAGTCCAGATGGAACCGGCGCCGGTCACCGTGGCCACACTTTCCGAACCCGCGTCATTGCCGATCGAGGCGAGCTGCGTGCTGTCCACCACGCCGCCGTCCTGGATGTCGAGCGTGCCATTGCCTGAGGTACCGACAAGGATCGTCGCCGTGTTCAACGTGCCGCCGGTGCCCACCGTCAATGCCGCCGTGTTCGATCGACCGATGATCACGTCGCCGGCCGACGCGGAACCTCCCTCGATCATGACGTGGGGCACCGTAATGTCGATGACCACTTGCGTACCGCCCACCGGCACCGTGTTGCTGCTCCAGTTGCCACCGGCGAACCAGTCGCTCGACACCGCACCGGTCCAGTCGACGGCTTGCGCCGGCACGCTGGCAAAGGCCAGCAGCGCGGCGGTCGCCAGCACCAGCGCGCTCCGCGGTTCGCGGCGGGGCACATCCGCCGCCTTTCGGCACGCGATCAATGCATCGGACACGGCCACGCTAAGCAGTGAACGGGCGGACAAAACCGGGATACGCGGACGCGTGACGCGACGAGTGCATTGCATGGTGGACCCCATTCGTTATCAATCTTTGGATTTCCGAGCCGACAAACGGCATATGCGTGAATACACCGCTTATCGGCACCCGTTCACGCCCGACGAACCTCACCGGCAGGGAACATCCACCGCATTGGCGAAAATCGGAACGCGATAAAGGGAACGCGCAACCGCATTGCGGCTCATGTATCGCGCGCACGGCACTCTCGGCATGCGCCTGAGTGGTCATCGGGTAACCGCGGCGGCGCCATTCCACGCATTCGCCCACAACTATCGAGGCGGCATATAGATCACGGAAGCGGGTGACTGTTCCGGCCAAAAAGATAGCATGCCAAAAGCGATTTACGCGCATAGGCGTGGATTTTTTTCACTTGGTGATCAGTCCTTTTTTATTACTCACCACGCGTGATTTATTTCATTGGTTCACGACAGGTGAAATAATCACCGACAATCACGCTGCAACGATGATTTTGCGCATTATCTGACGGTCGTGAATTCGAGAATGCAACAACTGCAGGGCGGGCATCCGGTTGACGTCGGGCCGCAGTGCAATGGTCAGGTCGTTGTCGCGGATATTGCTGATGGTCGCGCGACATTCGTAGAGGGGAAAACGCACCGAATATTCACTTACCTCACAGGACGTGAGAATATCCACGGAGGGAAAACGGCAGGTGGCCTGATCACAGCGGGCACGATGTCCACCACTACCGGGACGGACAGTGACGCACCCATGCGACGGCCTCATGTCGAGTGACCGCGCTGGTGACAGGTAGCCAACCTTGAACACTTCAATCTCCGGCAATTGCACGGCGATCACGGCCTCGACCGGTGGTCTTTGGCAATCCCCGACGGACCGTCGATCGACGGAAGGTTTCCAGCGAACCTCGTGTCGGCCACATGCGCGCCACGCAGGGGCAAGGTGGTCGCCACACGCCCGCTGCACTGCGGTTCCATCCGACCAACGCGACCACTGCGCAGCGGGATGATCGCCGAGGAAACGCCGTCGCAGCGCGGGCAACGCATCCTCGACTGGATGCGCCGGATACCCGCCAATGCGCCACAGGACAGGCGCAATGCGCTGATGCTCGAAACCGTGCTTTTCATCGCCGGTTTCGCGGCATTGTCGATGGCCGTCGCATCCCACGTCAGCGCAACGTCGGTGAGAAGTGACGAGGCACTGGGTGCCCTCGCGATCGCCGTCTTCGCGTGGTCCTGTGTCTGCCTGTCGCGCAGGGGCCACTTTCGGCTGGCGGCCGGCCTCACTGTCATCGGTGGCCTGATACTGATCGGGTTCAGCTATGCAAGCTATGGCCTGCAGGCGCAATCCGGCCTGCAGATGACACACCTGACGCCATTGCTGTTCGCCGGGCTGTTGCTGGGAAGGGCTGCCGTGTGGTGGACGGCCCTGGCCAACGCCATCGCGCTGACGCTCGGCGCATGGGTCGACATGACGCATGCCACGAACGTTGCGTTGGCATCTGCCGTGCTGCCCAATCTGGCTCTGTCGGCCATGAACTTCCTCGTCCTGGCGGTGATCCTGGACCGTCTGATCCTGTCGTCACAACGCGCCATCCAGCGCAGCGTGGAGCTGGAGATCGAGATCGAGCAGAAGGAGCTGGCTTTCGCACGCCTGTTGCAGACGCAACGAATGGAAGCGATCGGCAGGCTTTCGGCCGGTGTCGCGCACGATTTCAACAACATCCTCAGCGTGATCGTGGGGCTGGCCACGTCGAGCAGGCATGGCGGCTCGGTCGACACCATCCTGCCCGGCATCCGCAAGGCGGCACAGCGCGGCACGGTGCTTACGCGACGCCTGCTGAGTTTCAGCCGCACCCAGGTTCGCCGCGTATCGACTTTCGACCTCGCCGCTGCGGTCGACGAAGCACGCGCGCTGATTCTGCCGATGTTCGGCCGGCATATCGAAGTACAACTGGACGTAACCCGTCCGGGGCCGCTGGTCAGGGCTGATCGCGACGAACTGGAACTGGCCTTGTTGAACATCATCGGCAATGCCTGCGACGCGATGCCCAAGAGCGGTCGATTCGAACTGTCCATCGGAGCCGAGGCCGATCAAGCGCTGATCAGCATCGCGGACACCGGTGTCGGCATGACGCCCGAAGTACTCACCCGCGTGTTCGAACCCTTCTTCACGACCAAGCCAAAAGAGAAAGGGACGGGCATCGGCATGGCGATCGTGCATCGCTTCGTCGTCGACAGCGGCGGTACGCTGAATGTGGACAGTGCGCCCGGCGCGGGAACCCGCATACAGATCCGGTTGCCACTGGTGAGTCCGGAGGACGATGCGCTGAACGAGGCTGGTACGCAGATGGTACGGGTCCTGTTGATCGGCAGCGGCTCCGAACTCTCGCAGCAGGTGGCAACGCTTCTGCCCGCGCACGGTTACAGCCTGATGCTGGCCGCGGATGCCGATGAAGCCCTCTCCCATGCGTTTCAGTCAGCCGCCTTCGACGTGGTGATCGCGGATCAGGCGGTGCCGGATACCGACGCACCGGCACTGTTGCGCGAGATTGGCAGGATGCTTCCGGAAGCACGCCTGATCCTGATTTCCGAGCACGCTGCGGACGACGCGGATGACACCGCCGGCACAGGCTTATACCGGCTACGCAAACCGCTGACCGGCAAGCACCTACTGGAGACGCTGCAGACGGCCGAAAACAGCCGCTAGCCATCGTGTCCCGGGATAAGCTGATTCGAACAAGCGGTCGGGCAGGCTGCGTACGCCGGCTCCCTTCAAAGGCGGTCGGCTCTTTTCCAGTTGGGTGCCGCCGACCAATACCAGCAGACCCAACAACGTCGTCAACGACCAGATCCACGGACGCAGATACCACGGTTGGGGATGAATGATCCGCAGACTTGCCGAAACCGGGGACCAGGGGCCTCCCATGGTGCGGGCCTGTACCTCGAACAGATGCTCACCCCACGGAATCGAAGGGTAGAGAATGCTGCGGTTCTGCCCGGCCTCGACCCAATCCCGATCGAATCCGGATAGACGGAAGCGGAAACGGGTTTCACGCGGCTGGCTCAGGTTGACCGCGGTGTACTGGATCTCGAGATTCCGTGCGAAGGATTGCAACGTCAGCGCCGACCCGTCGATCTCCTGCGCTTTCCCGGCGGCCACCACGTGCTCGATATGTGGTCGGGGCACCATCGGCCGTGCGTCGAGTACACCTGCCGGGTCGACGGCGGCAAAGCCCTCCACCAACGAGAACCACAGCCGACCCTGCGCATCGCGGTGGCAGGGGGACGAGGCCCCGCCGTTGATCTCGAACGGCGTCAGTCCGTCGCTTTGGCCATAGCCAATCGATTCGATCGTGGCAGCGGCATCCGCGGGGACCGGCAGCAACGTCACGCCCATATTGCCCCCCAACCACAACCGCCCCCGATCGTCCGGCAGGATGCATGACACCGTGTCGTCCATCAGGCCATTGCGACTGTTGTAGTGGCGCACTTCTCCGTTCTGGATGCGATTGAGGCCTCCGCCATAAGTACCCACCCAGAGCACACCCGTGGCCGGGTTCTCGTACAGGGCCCGGGCGAAGCGCGACGACAACCCCTCCTTCGGCGTCCAGCGTTCGAGAACCTCGTCGCCGACCATCCGCAACACGCCGTGGTCGCCGACGAACCAGTTTCCCCCGCGCAAGGCCGGAACCACGCGATTGATGCCCATGCCTTCCAGCGCCTCGATGCGGTGGCGCCCGGTAATGCGTCCCGCGGCGTCGATCTCCATCTGATATGTCGACAGGCGCATGTTCACGAAGTAGTGGCCTTCGTTGTCCTGCGAGATATTGACCGACTGTACCCCAGGCCAGGCGGCGACACGCTCGACTTTGTCGCCGTCTATCCGCCCCAACACACCCGAAACCGTGCCTGCCCACAGCACGCCGGCACGGTCGAGCAAGAGGTTGTAGACACAGCTGTTGCCCAGCGCCTGCTGTACCGGCAGCACCTGCACGCTGCCGTCCTGCCGCCGGTGATGCAGATCCCCGCAAGCCACAGCGAACCACAGGCCACCGTGCCCGTCGGCGATCACTGCGCGGCCGGACACGTTCTTGCCCTTGTGCGAGACAGGCAGCAGCTCGAACAGCGGTTTCCTTACCCGAAGCAAGCCTTTGCTGACGCCGCCGATCCACAGGTTGCCTTCGTCGTCGCGTGAAAGGCTGCTGATGCCGAAACCTGAAAGCTCAGGCACCTCGCGCCAGACACCGGCCCCGTCTTCACGCACAAGCTCGCCCACGCCCCTGGTTACCCACCACCTGCCATCCGCATCCTTGACGGCATACCCGGGTTGTTCCACGTCCAGCGGGATCCAGCTCCCATCCGTGAGGTACCGGTACAACCTGCGTTCGGTACCCACCAGCAGTGCTTCGCCATCACGCTTCAGGACACCCACATGTGCAGCGCCATCGGGCAGCGGGATGGCCTGGGTCTCGTGCCCGACCACGACATGGAAACCACCATTTCCGCCGATATAGATACGGCCGTCACTGCCTTCCGCCAGCACGTGGTCGTAACCGTCGGCGGCAGGCGCATGGATGTGCACCGCGTGTTGCCCGCTCGGGTCCAGCGTGTAGATGCCCGCGCTGCTCGTGACCCATATGGTCTGGTCGGCCGTTTGCAGAATGCCGCTGACGCCACAGAGACGGCCACACATCGGCAGGTGTCGGAATGTGCCTTGTTCGAACACATTCAAGCCCGCGTCTTGCGTGCCGATCCATAGCCGCGCGCTGGCGTCCTCGAACAAGGTCAGGATCCGGTTGCTGGAGGGTCCAGCGTGCCGTTCGTCTTTCGGGTTCGGTGAACTGGCCGCCATGAAGGTAGTGAATGTCAGACCGTCGAAGCGGGCCAACCCACCGAAGGTGGCAACCCAGAGGTAGCCGTCACGGGTTTGAAGAATGGCAGTCACACCCGCCTGCGGCAGTCCATCCTCGCTGGTGAATGTAGTGGGCACCACGGTATGGACGGGCGGTGCCGGCTCCGACGCGAGCGCTGTAGCGCAGGCCATGATCAGGCCGACAAGCAGGAAGATCCGCCGCATCGAATACCGCCCCCGGAAATCGGCACATGATCATTCTTGCGCGAACGGCGCTCCGCTGCCATAGAGGCCTTCCCACTACGGCCATAGAGGGCCTGCACGAGGTGCACGATTTGCCACCCGGCGTGGCGCCGGGCGGCTCGCCCGTTACGGAGTGCTCAGCGTGCAGGTCATGCGCAGCGTCACCTGGCCGCCATTGGGCAATGTCGGGATGACCAGCCCCGGTGCCGTCTGCAGCTGGCTGATGGTCGGAGAGGCGGGACAGACGGCGCTGCCGGCAGCTTCGCAGGACAACGTCGCGCCTGCGCAGTCGATCCCGGTGACCACCGGGTCGTGAACGACGGAGGCGTCGCCTGCTTCCGGTCCGTTGTTGACCACCACGATGGTGTACTCCACCGAGCCGCCATCGCCCACCGTGCTCACCGAGGACGTCTTGGTGATCGCAAGGTCGGCAACGAAGCCGGTGACTTCGTCGATGGTGGGCTCGTTCTCGGGAGTCGACAGATCCGAATCGCTCTCGTCGTGGATGGTGGTCTGCAGTTGCTCGGCGAAGTAGTCGAACTGCGCCTGGTTGCTGACGATGTCGCCAATATCGGTGTCGTCGTCCACGCGCACCTGGAAGCGGACCTGGAGCGCGGCGCCCTGCACAAGCGTCCCACCTTGACCGGCACTCGTACCCGCGCCGGCGCCTACCCGGAACTCGATGCGCCTGCTGGCGCCGTCGTAGTCGGCCTGGTCGTCGCCGGCAGCATCGGTCATGGCGCCAGTGGCGCCGCCGCCACTGAGGATCTCCAGGCTGCCCGGCACATAGGTCGTCCCCACCGGAATCTCGTCGGCGACCACCACGCTGCTGGCATCGTCGGTGCCGTTGTTGACGGCGTTGATGGTGTAAGTGAGCACGCCGCCGGGGTAGAGTTTCCCGGAGGCATCCTCGACATCGGACGTCTTCAGGCGATCCTCCAGGGACGGCAGGTAGGCATCGTTGACCAGGCCCACCATGCCGATGTAGATCGATTCGTCGCCGCCACCGCGCAGGCGCGCCACCGCCGACGTGGCCCCGTTCGGAAGCGGCACGGCGGGAACCACGACGTCCAGGTCCATGCCCAGGGTGTTGAGGTAGTTGGGATCCATGCCGGACGTGACCAGCGCCCCATCAATGCTGATGGTGCTGTTCCAGAAGTTGTTCGCGGGGTTCATCGCATTGGACACCGGGCTCAGGTTGGCCGTGTCCGGGCCAAACTCCAGGCTGGAGCCGGTTTCCGTATCGGCACGATCGCCGTCCCAGACGAGCACGGTGAGCCGCGAGGCTACCGGACCGCTCAACGGGGTCGTGAAACCACTTACCGGGACATCCGTCGCCGCACCCGTTGTCGTCGCATACTTCCAGCCGTCGAACACCGCCAGGTCGCGCAGCGGCAGCCCCGGCATCGTGTAGACCACTACAAGGCTCCATCCGGCCCAGGTGTTTAACCCGAAGGAGAGGGTCTCGATGTCACCGACGTAGTAGTCGCCACTGCCTGCCGCACTTACGATGTCGGTCACGTCCGCGAAAGACTGGTATACGGCGAGGTTGGCCGCCGTACTGCTGTCCGATAGATCAGCGTTCACCAGGTTGTACGTCGTCTGGCCGGGCGTCCGCATCCGGACCCTGGTACCCGCGCCATTGGCCAGCGCGCCGGACCAGTAAAGACCTGCGAACTCCACGGTCGCGCCGACCGGTATCGACAGCGTTGCACGGCTGTTGTTGCTGCCGGGGCCGCTGGGATCGACCTTGACGTATCGGGCCGGAAAGTCGTTGTTGTTCTTTCCGCCGGTGGGAGACCCGTGCACGCGCGTTGCGTTGCAGTCGACATTCGACGTGTCGTTGTACGGAGCGCAGTTCAGGACGACATTGCCGATCGCGATGATGTCGCCTGGCTTGGTGGTGTGAAAGCGCGCCTGGAACTCGCGATCCGCCGCATGCGCCGGCCACGCGGCTGTCAGCAGCACCGCACCCAACACCACGAGTGCGATGACGGCACGCGCAACGGATAGATCACGCCGTCGGCGCCGGCGTGGCGTTCCCAGGGGGTCGCTGTATCCGAATCGCGCCGTCGCTTTCATGTTCAATTGCCCCATTCCAGCCATGTCAGTAACTTCCCACGAAGTTGATGAACCACCCGCGGTGGTCGTAGTCGAAGTCGGTCAGGTCGTCGCTGAACTTGGTGAAGTTGTAGCCGATGCCCAGACGAAGGTTTCGGGTGACGTCACGGTCGATCCCCAGCATCCAGCCGGAGCGGGTACCGCCATCGGTCACGTCGAGCCAGCGATACTCGGCCAGCGCGTGCCATTTCTGACGCAACTCGTACCGCAGCTGCGTTGCGCCAAACGTGGTGGCGGAGTCGAACCAGTCACCACTGCCGCGGCCATAGCGCACCTGGCCCTCGCGCCGGGCCAGCTTGCCGGCCACTTCCCAGGAGTGACCGAGGCGATAGACGCCTTCGAGCGAGAGCACCTGGGTTTTCTGGTCGTAGTTCGCGCCGCCGACCTGGCCGAGCGTGGCGAGGTCGTACAGATAACTGTAACGACCAAACACGCCCCAGCGATCCCCGTTCCAGGGACGGTAGGCGAAACCGACATTGCCTTCGATGAATTTGGCGCCGGCCGCCGGGGTGGTCTTGTCGTCGGTGTCGGCATAGTTGAAGCGTGCCGCGACGCGCCAGCTTTCATTGATCTTGTGCGTCAACCGGTTGGTGGCAACCCATTGGGTCCTGCGTTCGGCACCGCGATCGCGGCGCCATTCCAGCTTGCTCTGCCAGTCGGTGCCCGGCGAAGTGCGCCCGCCGTTGATGCTCACCGCCTGACGATCGACCTGGCCGCCACCGGTGTTGGTGAGCTCGCCATCGCTGAGGGTAAAGCCCACGTTCCAGCCGACCGCCGGGTAGAAGTCCATCCCGAAGGTGTGCGCCAGCCCGGACTCGTTGCGGTCCTTGAGAAACTGGCTTTCGTTGAACACGTTGACCTGGTCGGACAACCGCCAGCGCTGGCCAAGAGTCCAGCCGTTCTGCGCGGACGGATTGAACAGCGGATCGTAGGCGGTGGTGTCGGTCGAGTAGGTGTAGCTGCTGTACAAATTGTGCTGTGCCGAAAGCCGATAGTCGGCGTTCACCTGGGCCGCGTGCCCGCGATCGCCATCGGTAACCTCGGCACCGACCGTCGACAGGTTGGCGAAGTTGTAGCGCCCGCCCAGGGTATAGGCATCGTTGTCGGCATAGGCTCCGCCGTCATCGTCCAGCGTGAGCTGGGCGGTGCCGTACAAATCCAGCGCCGTGCCGACGCGATGTGTATAGCGCAATGCACCGAGAGTGCCCGCGGATTGCGCGGACAAACGCCGCTCCTCGACGCGGCGGATTTCCGCGGTCAGCGCATCGTTTTCGGCGAGCCGCCATTCCAGTGTCGCCTGCGCCTGGGTCAGCGACTCGCCACCACGCTCGGCACGGCCGTAACGCGTATACAGGCCAAGGTCGGTCGTCAGCTGCCCGAGCAGCTCGGCACCGTATTCCTGGATGTCCCGACCGGTGTCGAAACGCGAGATGGAATAGCCGGCGTCAACCTGGCGCCACCAGGCCGCCGCGCTCATGTCCCGCTCGGTCCAGCCGAGCTCGCGGAAGTTGGCGCGGGCCTCGACCGAGCTGGCTTCGCCCTCGCGCACACCGTTGGGGTTGAGCCGCGCAAAACTCAGGCCGCCGTTGTCGGAGAAGAACACCGGCGCGCTGGTGGATTCGGTACGGGCATGCTCCAGCTTGAGGTAGGTGCCCTTGCCGGCCTGAAGCGTCAGATCGGCGGCGGCCAGGGTGTAGTCATCGCCCGAGCGGTTCTCGTCGACGTAGGTGACACCCACACCGACATGATCGCCGAACCAGTGCTTGCCGCGAACGCCGGCGGCGAGGTCATCGGGATCGAAATCGGTCGGCACCCATTCGTAATCCACGATCAGGCGCTGCTCGAAGCCATCCAGAGGCGCATCGCGGGTAATCGTCGGCACGTTCTCGCGGGTCAGCTGCGACAGTGGGCGAGTCAGCAGGATTCGCCCCTGCAGTTCGTCTATCTCGTAATCCGCGCCGCGCTGCATGTCGATGCGGCGCTCGACGCGGCCTGTCGCTGCATCGCGCACTTCCAGCACCACGTGGTCGGAGCCGGGCAGCACGTCGGTGTGGCGCAGATAGTAGAGGCTGCCGCCGGTGCCGATGAATTCACTGTGCCCGGGTGCGGTCTGTGCCTCGGACGCGAACGTGCGCAGTTCGGTCATCGGCGTGCCCCACGCATTGGCGCCGCGCGAACGCCAGTTCAGCGCCGCGCCGTAGAGCGAACGCTGGTACTGGCCGTACTCGGTGCCGGTGATGCCGGTGGCGAAATTGCCCCACAGCGCTTCGTTCTTGTCCCAGTCCGCGCGCAGGTAGAAGCGCCCCATGGTGTCAACGTCGCGCGTGGTGGTGGAGTCGTCGCCGTAGGTCGGGTAGTACAGGTCCGGATCGACGCGGCGGAAAATATCCTGCGGGTCGGCCTGTGTGAAACCGTCGAACAGGTCGCCCAGCGGCCGCTCCTGGGTGTCGGCCTGAGCCGTCACCAGGTATTTGCCACCGACCTTGGCCTTCATATAGAAGGCCAGACGTCCGTCGCTGAGGATGTCATCGTCGCGCCCACCCAGCGCAAGATCGCGGCCGGCACCGCTGGCGCTGTTCTGGTACGCCGTCACGTCGGCGATGCCGACGCCGAAGAAGTAGCGGCCGGTGACATCGACCTCGAGCGTGTGGCTGGCCGCCGGTTCATCCTCGGGCCCAGCCAGTTCGATCTTGTAGCGATGGGTGCCGATCGGCTCCAGGTATTCGGCGACGAACTTGCGCTGCAGGTCGACCGGATAGGTTTCGCCATTGATGAGCAGTGCGCGACCTTCAGGCAGGTTCCGCCCCTGCACGCGCACGCGCGAGCCGTAGATCGGAATGTTCTGCTGGCGCAAGCCGTTGCCGGAGAAGGCATCGTCGATCAGGCTCTGGTTCAGCGCCTGGTCGACGCCAAGCGAGGTGCCGAGGTTCTTTTCCACGCTGTCGCGCAATTGCAGCGTGCCACGCTCGGCCTCCTCCGGGCGTACCAGTTGCAGTTTGCGCGGCGCAGTCTCGTCGAAATTGCCCTCGGCATCCCACGCGCGCAATACGTAAACCAGTTCGTCGCCGGCGCGGAACGGATGGGTAGTCGGCAGCTGGCCGCTCCATTCGGTTTCCGATACCGCCGCGACATCCATCGGCAGCCGTGCGATCGGGGCGATCAGATCGCCGTCGGTTGCACGGAACAGCGCGATCTCCATGTGATCGATGAAGGCCGGGTAATTGCCGCGCACGAAGAAGCGCACCGGCTTGGTGATCGCCTTGCCGTCGAAACCCGCCATCGAGGGCGCCGACACCGACAGTTCCGGTTGGCCCAAGGCAGGATCCTCGGTAGCCCAGATCACGCCACCACCCGGCAGATGCATCAGGAAATGACCGACCGCCTCGGCGCGACCGGGAGCTTCCAGGCCGACACTGACGCGCCGGTCGGGCTGCAGCGCCAGCGACGACGATGCCTCGCTGGTGCCTTGGGTCACCGGCTCGTCGTAGCTGCGGGTGCGCAGCTTGAACAGCACGCCTTCGTCAGCGCTGCAGGCATCGGCCTGGCAGGCGATCTGTGACGCGGCTTGCTGCGGCGCCTGGATCACGGCGGGGTTCGCGCCTGCGTCGACGGCATCCTGGGCGAGCGCGGGAGACACCATGCCGGCCAGCAGGCCCATCAGGGTGTAGTCGAGCAACTTGATCTTCATTTTCACGCCGGCCCTCACTTTTGTGCCGTCCCGAGCGGAGCCTTCGGGTCGTTGCTGGATTCCACGCGCAAGGTCGCGCGGGCTTCCAGACTCAGGCGCTCGGCAAGCGCATCGAAAACCGCTTGTGCGCGCCGCAACCCGAGTGCCGTGTTGTACGCGTGCGATCCACGCACGTCGGTATGGCCAACGATCCCCACCGTTCCCCCTTTCATTTCATCCAGACGTTCCGCGACACGGTCGAGCAATGCGTTGAACTCCGGCCGGATCGTGGAGCGGTCGGTGTCGAACAGCACCGTGCCGAGCAGTGTTTCGCTGCCGCCGAGCATCGCCACCAGCGAATGCGGGTCATCCACCCTGGTTCGCAATGAAACCTTCAATGCCTTGGTGGCATCCGGGCTGGCCTTCGCCACCAGCGCATTGCGCACCGCCTCGGCCCGTGCAAACGCCAGCGCCTCGTTGCCGCCGTTCGCAGTGATCACCACTTCGCCGCCGTCATGGGCGTTGACCTGCTCGGCCATCTTCACGATCGCAGGCATGTACTCGGTACGGATCTGCGCGCTGTCCGGAGCAAAGATGACCTCGCCCAGTTGCAGCTCCAGTTGCCGCGTCGCACCGGGAATCTCCTGCACCGGCAACTTCACGCCAAAGCTGAAGCGCACTGGCACACCAGGGGTGATACGACGCACCAACGGGTTGTCGGTGGTGAATTCGGTTTGCGGCGGCAGCGTGGCCGGATCGACCTTGAGGATGAAGTTGCGACCGTGCGCGTTGTCGCCACCCTGCACGTCGACCAGGTGATAACGGCCGTACTGGTCGGTCTCGATCAACAAACCTTCGACCGACGCAAGGCGTACGCCCGGGATGCCACGCTCGTCGATGCCGGCATTGCCGATGACATAAGCCACCTCGTAACCACCATCGATCCGCGCGACCCGCCGCTCGACCGCAGGTTCGCCCGCCCCGATGCTGCTGGCGGCGTCACCCTTGCGCTCGATCGAGGTGTCACCCGCTGCGTCCATGCGCAAGCTGAGTCCCTGGTCGCTGGTGAGGACGAAATCGTCGTTGAATGCCGGCTCGCGCAGATGCTGGCGGATCACGATCTGTCGTGCAGCGCCCGGATCGGCGATGGACCCGCGGCCATCGATCCTGCCGACGTCGATGCCATGCAGCAGCGGCGCACTGGCATCGGCCTGCGGCACCGGGCCCTGGCCACGATCGATCGTGGTGGTACCGGGGATGTACGCAGCCGGATCGAAGCCGCCCTGCACCCTCACGCCGTCCAGCAAGGCGCTGTCCTGCCAGCCGTCACCATCCCGGTCGTCGAAGACCGTGCCGAATATCAGGCTGTCATCCAGCAGCGGATCGGATTCGACCAGTACCTGCGCCGTAGCGACGTTGGACACCGGATCGTCCTGGCTGCCGAGCGCGACCGCCTCGTTGATGTAGGTGCCCGGACGCACGCCGGCATTCACGCGTAGCAGATAGACGACGGTGGCTTTCTCGCCGACCGGAATATCCAGCCCGCCGATGCGTAATGGTGACTGCCCCGGTGAGAGATTGAAGGCGCCGTCACCGTCGGCTACCGACATCGAACCCTCGACGTAGCTGAAGCCGGCCGGTGGGGTATCGAGCGTGGTGCCGCCGACGAAGTTGCGCGCGCCGACATTTTCGATCGTCAGCGTGTAGCGCAGCAGGTCACCGATCCTGGCAGTGCGGGAACTGACCACCTTGGAGATGCGCAGCGAGGTCTCGTCCAGCACCTTGTGCGTGGTTTCGCACACGTCACACTCGGGCTGCTTGCCCGCAGACTCGCCGGCGACGAGGTTCACGACGTTGTCACCAGCGTCCGCCGTCACGGTTGCCTGGTAACTGAACGTGGCGATGCCCGGAACCGTACCTGCCGCCAGCGCGCAACGGAAACCGTCGCCGGACTTGCTGCAGCCGGCAGGCAGCGAGGCCACGTCGAGGCCGAGCCCCGGTACGTCGGCCAGGTACACGTCATCCAGCGTGGCCGAGTTCTCCACGCGTGCGGTCAATGTGTATTCGATGGTGTCGCCGATCCGCACTTGTGTGCCGGACACCGGGTTGGACGACTTCGAGATCGTGATCTTGGGATCGGCCAGCAGATGTTCGATGCTGCAGCTGCTGCAGTCGGGCGTCGAGCCGCCGCCACCCGTCGCGGTCACCTGGTTGCTGACCTGTTTGCTCGCGTCCGCGTCGACGGTGGCGGTGTAGGCCACTTCGTACAACCCGGGCAGCGTACCGGCAGGCAATACGCAGCTGAGTGTCCCGGTGCAGGTGAATTTACCGGTGTCGGTGAGCTCACCGAAGCTCAGGCCCGGGCTCAACGTGTCGGTGAGGTCGAGCTGTTCGGTGGTGACCGAGTTCGCCACGGTAACCGCCACCGTATAAGCGATGGTGTCGCCGACGCGCACTTCGGTGCCCGCTGCACGGTCGGCCGACTTGGCCACTGTGATGGCGACCGAATGAATCTTGTGCTCGGTCGTGCAGGTCGTGCAGACCGGGTCGGGGTCGCCACCGGCCGGATTGGTGGCGACCACGCTGTTGCCCACGGTGCCGGTGGCGTCGGGATCGACCTTGGCCGTGTAGGTCAGGGTGTGGGAACCAACCGCCGCTCCGGCTGGCAGGGTGCAGGTCAGAACGCCAGTGCAGTCGAACCCGCCGGCATCGGTCACCGCACCGAAGGTCAGGCCGGCGCCCAGCGTGTCAACCAGGCTCAGCGGCTGGGTGGTGATGGAGTTGGCGACATCCACCGCCAGGGTGTATTCGATCGTGTCACCAGGCAGCACCGTGCTGCCCGCTGCCGGATTGGCAGTCTTGGTCACCGTGGTTTCGGCGAGCACGATCTTGTGCTCGGTCGTGCAGCTTGCGCAGACTGGATCAGGATCGCCGCCGGGTGGATTGCTCGCCACCACGCTGTTG
>SMEK01000516.1_pt1 | contig 20870 bp, 19 predicted proteins | sample 2456371 | NCBI WGS metagenome assembly SMEK01 (sample SAMN10132590, study PRJNA489261) | soil metagenome | isolation source: day1 antibiotic-loamy sand soil ammended with composted manure from dairy... | place: USA | collected 2015-04-01
AATTAGAAGGTACTTATCGAGCAATCCAGCAACATCAAAATATCATGAAAGTTGGTAGCTTTTTCTCCGGGATGATGATTGATATTACTGCAAATCATGATGGCACTTTACAACTTGTTGTTTCAGGTCCAGGCGATACAGCAGGTTGGGGAGGATTTGAAAAAGAAGCAACGCTCACACAAATTGAACCGATGCTGTTTCAACGTAGTGATATGGAAGGATATGTTGCTTTTGAAAATCTTGACGGAAAATTATTGATGCATACAGGTAATGGTTATCACACCACTTATGAAAAAATTCCTTGGTATGAAAAAGTGATATCACAGCTAGTGTTCCTAACTATTTTTACAATACTATTTGTCATAACACTCATCTATTCAATCATCCATTTTATTAAAAGAAATAAGAAATTCTATGCTTATATGGAATTGCCTTTCCTTCAACTCTGTGGAGTAATTAGTTTATTAAATCTTTCATTTCCATTTCCAATCTTTCAATTATGTTTTATAAATCAAATAGCTGGATTCCCTGCAGTTGCTTTTGGCCTACCAAAACTCGTACAAATATTGCTATATGTACCTGTGATTACTGGCATTTTGACCATGTTACTGTTTGGATTGTATTATCAATTGTATAGAAACGTTTCGAATAAAAGAAAAATCGGCTATTTCGTCATTCTAATGGGTTGCCTACTTTTCATCCCATACTGCATCTACTGGAGATTTTTTCCTGGTTTTGCATAATAAAAAAATTCTCCTGAATCATTTTAATGACTCAGGAGAATTTTTTTATTATAATCTACCAGCTTTCAAATCTTCATGCCAATTTTTTAAGAATGGAATATCGTCGGACTTAATAGCACCAGAATCTTTTGCCGCTTCAATTAAATAGTCGAAATTCGTTAAGCTGACATACTTTATACCCTCATTTTCAAAAGCATCCTCGGCTTTTGGCAAATTGTATGTATAAACACATACAACACCCACGACTTCGCATCCTGCATCTCTTAATGCTTTTACTGCAGTAAGTGATGAACCGCCAGTTGAAATGATGTCTTCTACAACAACTACCTTCTGACCTGGTTCTAGTTTCCCCTCAATTTGATTGCCTCGTCCATGATCTTTCGGTTTGGAACGCACATATACCATTGGCAATTGTAATACATCACTCACCCATGCAGCATGAGGAATTCCTGCTGTTGCTGTGCCTGCAACCACTTCTGTTTCAGGAAAATGTTCTTTAATTTTTTCCGCTAAACCTTTCGCAATTTGTTTTCTTGCTTCTGGATAAGAAATTGTTAAACGTGTATCACAATAAATGGGTGATTTAATTCCACTTGCCCAAGTAAATAATTCCGATGCGTTTAATTCAACAGCACCTACTGATAACATGATTTGGGCAATTTCTTTTTCAATAGCCATTAAATTCCCTCCCAAAGTTGGCATACCTTTTTATAAGCTTCTACAGGATTTTCTGCTTTAGTCACTGCTCGTCCAATAACAATATAAGAAGAGCCATTAATTCGGGCATAGTCAGGAGTTGCAATCCGTTTCTGATCGTGAGCATCTCCACCAGGCAGTCGAATTCCAGGTGTCACTCGTAAGAACGTTTCTCCACATACATCCGCAATATTTTTTGCTTCATGAACAGAGCAAACAACTCCATCTAATCCAGCATCTTTCGTTAATTGTGCATAATGCAATACTGAATCTAACAAGGATAAAGGGATTTTTTGCTCCTTTTGCATTTGTTCTTCCGTTGTAGACGTTAATTGAGTCACGGCAATGAGCATTGGCCTTTTGTCAGCACTTCCTGCCTCTAATCCTTCAATGGCTGCTTCCATCATATTTTTTCCGCCGGCTGCATGCACATTTACTAAATCAACGCCCAAACGAGCTAGCCCTTTCATTGCAGATTTCACTGTATTTGGAATGTCATGAAGTTTTAAATCAAGGAATATATCATGTCCTAAATCCTTAATTTTTCTTACAATATCAGGACCTTCTTGATAAAAAAGCTCCATTCCAACTTTTACAAACAATTTTTCATCGAATTGGTTTAAAAACTGAAAAACTTCAATTTCACTCGGAAAATCTAACGCGATAATCGGTTTGTTCATTAACGATGGCTCCTTCCGATAATCTCTTTAATATGCTTTACTCCAAGCTCATCTAACTTCGCTGGAAGGGCATCAATTATATTCGGACAAATGAAAGGATCGATAAAGTTCATTGTACCTACTGCAACTGCTGATGCACCAGCAGACATAAAGTCGATTACGTCTTGAACGCAAGAAATGCCACCCATACCGATAATCGGAATATCTACCGCTTTATATACTTCATAAACCATTCGTAAAGCAATCGGTTTTACCGCTGGACCGGATAGTCCTCCTGTAACATTGGCGATGACTGGTTTTCCAGTTTTTTCATCGAGTCGCATGCCCAATAATGTATTAATCATCGTAATTCCATCGGCTCCGCCTATTTCAACCGCTTGTGCCATTTCCACGATATTCGTTACATTAGGTGAAAGTTTCACATATACAGGAACTTGAGAAACGGCCTTCACTTGTTCTACAAGTTCTCTAGCAATCACAGGGTCTGTTCCGAACGTAATGCCTCCTTGCTTAACATTCGGGCAAGAAATATTTAATTCTAATGCTTTTACATTTGGAGCAGTTGAAATGCGTCTTGCCACTTCCACATAATCTTCCGGTGTAGTACCTGCTACATTAGCGATAATCGGCACATCAAAGCGTTCTAACCAAGGTAATTCTTCAGCCATGACTTTTTCGAGTCCTGGATTTTGTAATCCGATGGCATTCAGCATTCCAGCAGGTGTTTCTGCTACACGAGGCGTCGGATTTCCAAGTCGGGGTTCTACTGTCGTTGCTTTAATCATAATGGCTCCCAACTTGGAAAGGTCATACAACCCGGCATATTCACGGCCAAATCCGAAACAACCAGAAGCAGGCATAATCGGATTTTTTAATTGTAAACCAGGGAGTTGGATATCTAATCGATTCATAATTTCACAACTCCTTTCTCAAATACAGGACCATCTGAACAAATTTTAACGTAGTCTTTCTCTTGCCCTTCTTCCGTTTTGCAAATGCAAGCAAAACAAGCTCCAATGCCGCAGCCCATACGTTCCTCAAGGGATAAATATCCTTTTTTCTCCTCATACATTGAAGCTAATGCTCTTAACATCGGCAGCGGGCCACATGAATAAAAGATATTAAAATCTGGATTTAATTCATTCAATAAATCCGTAACGAATCCTTTAAAACCTTTTGATCCGTCATCCGTTACATAATAGGTTTCGCCTAATTTTGTAAACTCTTCTTCATAAAACGCTACTTCTTCTGTTTGGAAACCAAGTACATGGATAGTCCGAACGCCTTTAGCATTTAACTGTTTTGACAGTTCATAGAGGGGTGGAACACCAATCCCTCCTCCAACAAGAAGAGCCGTTTCACCTTCACGTGCTTCTTCAACTGGAAAACCGTTACCGAGAGGACCTAATACGTCCACCTCATCGCCTACTTGTTTCTGAGATAAAACTTTTGTCCCTCTACCTTGTGCTCGATAAATAATTGTAAATTCTTCTGCTTCTTTCTGAATATTCGCTATACTAATTGGGCGTCTTAACAAAGGCTCCAACAAATCTGAAACTCGTATATGAACAAATTGTCCAGGAGACATCTCCTGAACAATTTGACCTTGCAAAGTCATTTCAAAAATGTCTTTTGCAATTTCCCTTTGGCTTACTACCGTCATACGTTCTTGTCGAATCATGAATATACCTCCGCTTTCGGCATTTCCTGTATTGCAAATGTCATGGATTCAATGACTGTTATTAAAGCGTTAGCTGTATCCAATGATGTTAAACAAGGAATGCCGTTTTCAACAGTTTCTCGACGAATGCGGAAACCGTCGCGGGCAGGTTGTTTTCCTTTCGTTAAAGTATTAATTACAACTTGGGCATCACCGTTTTGGATTACATCCACCAACGTTTTACCTTTACCACCAATTTTATCTACTACTTCTGTTCGAATACCTGCTTCTTCAAATTTTTTCGCTGTTCCTTCTGTCGCCATGATGCGATAACCTACAGATTGGAAACGTTTGGCAAGACTAATTGCTTCTTCTTTATCTTTATCCGCTACTGTAAATAACACAGTTCCATACGGTTTGATTTCTATACCTGAAGCAACCAACCCTTTATATAATGCTTTTTCTAAAGTAATGTCTTTCCCCATTACTTCACCAGTTGACTTCATTTCAGGTCCTAGTGTGATATCGACGCGTCGTAGTTTTGCAAAGCTAAATACAGGTACTTTTACGTATACACCTTTTTTCTCTTCAACTAGACCTGTTTCGTAACCTTGTTCAACGATTGATTGACCTAAAATCGCTTTTGTTGCAACATTCGCCATCGGAATGTTTGTAATTTTGCTTAAGAACGGCACTGTTCTTGATGCACGAGGGTTTACTTCAATGACATATACATTTCCATCTGAAATGACATATTGGATGTTCATTAATCCGACAATATTTAATCCTCTAGCCAATCTTGTTGTATAATCCACAATCGTTTCAATTTGTTTTTGCGTTAAACTTTGCGGTGGGTAAACGGAAATTGAGTCACCTGAGTGAACCCCAGCACGTTCAATATGTTCCATAATGCCAGGAATGAGTACATTTTCTCCATCAGAAATCGCATCTACTTCTACTTCTTTTCCTGTTAAATAACGGTCAATTAATACAGGATGATCTGGAGAAGCTTCTACCGCATTTTCCATATAATGTTTCAATTCATTTTCGTTATAAACGATTTCCATCGCACGGCCGCCAAGAACGTAAGAAGGACGAACCAATACCGGGAAGCCGATTCTCTTTGCAATTTCCAATGCTTCATCCAATGAAACCGCAGTGTCCCCCTCTGGCTGTGGAATTTCTAATTCTTTTAAAGCTTGTTCAAACAAGTCGCGATTTTCTGCTCTGTCGATATCTTCTAATGATGTACCTAAAATTTTCACACCATTTGCTGCAAGTTTATCTGCTAAGTTAATTGCTGTTTGTCCACCGAATTGTACTACTACTCCAATCGGTTTTTCCAAATCGATAATGTGCATTACATCTTCAATCGTTAAAGGCTCAAAGTAGAGTTTATCGGAAATTGAAAAGTCTGTTGATACCGTTTCAGGGTTTGAGTTGATAATAATTGCTTCATACCCTGCTTCTTGAATTGCCCAAACCGAATGCACTGTTGCATAGTCGAACTCAACGCCTTGTCCAATTCGGATTGGACCAGAACCAAGAACGATGACAGATGGTTTATCGGAAACAATCGATTCATTTTCTTCTTCGTAAGTTCCGTAATAATAAGGAGTTGCTGATTCAAACTCCGCTGCACAAGTGTCAACCATTTTATAAACCGGTACAATACCATTCGATTTGCGAAGTTCGTAAATTTCTTTCGCTTCCATATCCCAAAGCTCAGCGATTTTTTGATCTGCAAAGCCTAGACGTTTTGCTTGTTTTAACACTTCTAAATCATTTTTATTTTCAGAAAGAACAGTCTCCATGTCGATAATGTTTTTCAGTTTATATAGGAAGAATAAATCGATTTGTGACCATTTATGAATTTGTTCCACAGCGACACCGCGGCGCATTGCTTCAGCGATAAAGAATAGCCGTTCGTCGCCTGCTTTCTTAATGCGTTTTTCAATCCAGTTATCATCATGATCTTCTGCATGTTTTAAATCGATATGATAATGGCCAGTCTCGAGAGATCGAACTGCTTTTAAGATCGCTTCTTCAAAATTACGTCCTAAAGCCATTACTTCCCCAGTGGCTTTCATTTGCGTACCTAAATTACGTTTTGCAGATTCGAATTTATCAAATGGCCAACGAGGAATTTTTGCCACTACATAGTCGATGGCAGGTTCGAAGTCTGCATATGTAGTGCCAGTAACAGGGTTTTTAATTTCATCCAGCGTTAAACCAACCGCAATTTTTGCAGCGATTTTTGCAATTGGGTAACCTGTTGCTTTAGATGCTAAAGCAGATGAACGAGAAACACGAGGATTTACTTCAATTACATAATATTTAAAACTATGTGGATCAAGTGCTAATTGTACGTTACATCCACCTTCAATTTTTAATGCACGGATAATATCTAATGAGATGTTACGTAGCATCTGATATTCCCGATCAGTTAACGTTTGGACTGGTGCTACTACAATTGAGTCACCAGTATGAATACCAACTGGATCCACGTTTTCCATGCTACAAACTACAATCGCATTATTTTTTGAGTCGCGCATTACTTCAAACTCAATTTCTTTGTAGCCTGCAATTGATTTTTCAAGTAGACATTGTTTCACTGGGCTATATTTTAAACCGCTTGAAACAATTTCTTCCAACTCTTGTTCATTGTGACAAATACCTCCACCAGTACCTCCTAGCGTAAAGGCTGGTCGAACAATCACTGGATAACCGATTTTTTCAACAAAAGCTTTTGCTTCTTCAACACTATGAACGATGTCGGATTCAGGAACTGGAGCACCTAATTCAAACATCAAACTTCTGAATAATTCACGGTCTTCTGCATGATGGATTGCTTCTAATTTTGTTCCTAATACTTCTATCCCTAATTCATCCAAAATACCTGATTTTTGAAGTTCAATTGCCATATTTAAGCCAGTTTGTCCACCAAGTGTTGGAAGTATGGCATCTGGTCTTTCTTTTCGCAATATTCGGGAAACAAACTCTAAACTAATCGGTTCGATATAAACCTTATCTGCAATTTCTGTATCTGTCATAATCGTTGCAGGGTTTGAGTTTATTAGAATCACTTTATATCCTTCTTCTTTTAATGCAAGACAAGCTTGAGTACCAGCATAATCGAATTCTGCAGCTTGTCCAATAACAATAGGACCTGAACCAATAACTAAAATGCTTTCAATATCTTTACGCTTTGGCATATGCTATTTCCTCCCCTGCTCGTTCCATTAATGCAATAAATTCATCAAATAAATAGTTCGAATCTTCCGGACCTGGTGAAGCTTCCGGATGGAATTGCACTGAAAAGACTGGATGTTTTTTATGTTTTAAACCTTCGATCGTACCATCATTTAATGAAACATGCGTAATTTCTAAATCAGTACCTTCCAATGAGTTTTCATCGATCACATAACCATGGTTTTGCGAAGTGATTTCAACAACACCAGTTTGAAGATTTTTTACTGGATGGTTTCCACCACGATGTCCGAAAGGTAACTTATAGCTCTTCGCACCGCAAGCTAATGCAATCAATTGGTGTCCTAAGCAAATACCAAACATCGGAACTTTCCCAATTAATTCTTTGATTGTTTCAATAGCTTCTGTTACATCGGCGGGATTACCTGGACCATTGGATAATAGAATGCCTTCTGGACGAAAACTCATGATTTTTTCAGCAGGTGTATTATAAGGAACTACAAGAACATCACAATGACGATTATTTAATTCACGCAATATCCCGTTTTTCATTCCAAAGTCCATTAGCACTACTCGTTTCCCTCTACCGGGACTTGGGAATGGCATTTTTGTCGAAACTTCTTTTACATGATTTTTCAAATAAGGCGTTTCATTTAATTGTTTAACTATTTCTTCTACATTCACTTCCTCGCCTGCTGCAGTTAACATCGCACGAACTGCGCCTTTTGAACGAATGATGCGAGTAAGTTTTCTTGTATCAATTCCTTCAATTCCAGGAATATTATGTGTTTTTAAATACTCATCCAAAGTGATTTCAGAACGGAAATTTGATGGGATTTTCGTTAATTCACGAACAACAACACCTCGAATAACAGGAGCAATCGTTTCAAAATCATCGCTGTTTATTCCATAGTTACCGATTAATGGATAAGTAAATGTTACAATTTGACCGTAAAAAGAAGGGTCAGTAATTGTTTCTTGATACCCAGTCATCCCAGTTGTAAAAACAACTTCTCCTTGACTGCTTTGTTCACTTCCAAACGCTTCTCCCTGAAATACTGTCCCATCTTCCAAAATTAAGAGACGCTTTTTCATCATTCTTCCTCCTTATAAACCACATTTCCTTCAAAGATTGTCATGACCGGCCAACCTTTTGCTTTCCATCCATTGAATGGCGTATTGCGACCTTTAGAATAAAACTCATTTGCATCAATTGTTTTCTCTTTATTTAAATCAATAATTGTTAAGTCAGCAGGTGCACCTACCTCAATTTTTCCATAAGGAAGCTCGAAAATTTCAGCAGGTTTTGTAGCCATCCAATCCACTAATTGTTTTAGTGTAAAAATTCCTGTTTCTACAAATTTTGTATAAAGCAATGGAAAGGCTGTTTCAAATCCTACAATTCCAAAAGGAGCTCCAACCATTCCGCAACATTTTTCTTCAGTAGTATGTGGTGCATGGTCTGTGGCGATGCAATCGATCGTACCATCAAGTAATCCTTCAATTAAAGCTTTTTTATCTTCTGAAGCTCGTAACGGAGGATTCATTTTCCAATTTGCATCATCACTTGGAATGTCCATATCTTCTAATAGGAGATGATGTGGACAAACTTCTGCAGTAACACGAATGCCCGCTTTTTTAGCATCTCTTACTGTACGAACGGATTCTTTCGTAGAAACGTGACAAACATGATATCTTGCCCCAGCTGCCTCGGCAAGTAATACGTCCCGCGCAATTTGTACCGATTCACAAACGCTTGGAATTCCAGGTAATCCTAATTGTTTATTACGAACCCCTTCGTGCATTACACCGCCATAGATTAATGAGTTATCTTCACAATGGGCAACAACAATTGCACCAACTTTTGCTGCATCTTGCATTTGTTCATACATTGTTGCAGCAAGTTGAACGCCCACGCCATCATCTGAAAAAGCTACAGCACCATGTTCTTTTAATTCAGCGATATTGGTACGTTTTTCCCCGGCTTCATCAACAGTAAGTGAGCCATAAGGAAGGACACGAACCACTGCACTGTTTTTAATTAATCCTTTAATATATTCAAGGTTTTCAACAGAATCTGGCACAGGCTTTGTATTTGGCATAGCACAAATTGTTGTAAATCCACCTCTAGCAGCTGATCGAGTGCCCGTTTCAATTGTTTCTTTATGTTCAAAACCAGGTTCCCTTAAATGAACATGTACATCGACAAATCCTGGAGAAACAAAATTTCCTTTTCCATCAATTACTTCAGCATTTTCTGGTTTTGATTCACCGATTGCAGCAATTTTGCCTTGTTCAATCGTGATTGTTGTTTTAACAAGTTCACCGTGGTCATTTAACATCTTGATATTCTCTATAAACGTCGCCATGTTATCTCTCCTTCAAAATTGTTTCAAGAATTGCCATTCGAACAAATACACCGTTTTGTACTTGTTGAAAAATTCTTGAACGTCCACATTCCACTAGTTCTGAAGCAATTTCCACATCCCGATTGACTGGCGCCGGGTGCATGATGATTGCATGTTCCTTCATTTGCTTTTCTCGTTCGGGTGTCAACCCAAATTGTTGATGATAATTTTCCTTTGAAAAATATACATCATGTCGTTCATGTTGAATTCGAAGCAACATAATCACATCACTTTCTTCTAACAGACCGTTCCATGCGTGCTGTGCCTCAAAATCACCGGCCCATTCAGGAGGACAAAGGAAATTTACATTTACTCCTAATCGTCGCAATGCGATGGCATCAGATTTTGCTACTCTGCTATGAGAGATATCCCCTGCAATCGTTACTGTTAAACCTTCGAAGCGTCCAAATTCTTTATAAATCGTATATAAATCCAATAAACTTTGGGATGGATGCTGCCCTGTTCCATCACCGGCGTTAATAATGCCGACATTAATTCCTTCGAGCAATTCTTTATAGTATTCATCTTCCTTTGCACGAATGACAACCGTATCAAGTCCAATCATTTCCAACGTTTTTACAGTATCGTACAAAGTTTCCCCTTTTAGCATACTTGAAAATCCTGCTTCAAAGGGGATGACTGTACATCCTACTTTTCGTTCTGCCATTTCGAAACTTGTTTTTGTTCGAGTGCTTGGTTCAAAAAATAAATTCGCTACATAATAGGAGCGTTGTAGCTTTGTTTCCGCTCCCTGTTCAAATTCTCTTGCTCTTTCTAAAATAGCCAACACTTCATCGTTTGATAAATGTTCCATTGAAAGTAAATTCTTCATTGTCAGTTTCCTCCTAATTTTATTTACACTCATTGCCATATACATGGCTTAGGAGGGATGACAAGTATGCACTTGCCATTCGTCTCCTTTTTTGCCTCACTGGACAAATCATTAAAGGATTATTGAATATCTTCTTATTTAAATTCTTCTATATTCTTTTCTCTACCCGGAAGGATTAAGTTTAAGATAACGCCAACAATAGCAGCAAGTGCCATACCTTCAATCGCAAATGCTTCAGTAAATCTGATTGCAGCGCCACCAATTCCCACCACTAAAATGACAGATGCTATAACCATGTTGCGGTTTTGACCAAAATCAACTTTGTTTTCTACAACCATTCGAAGACCACTTGATGCGATAATACCGAATAATAGGATGGAGATTCCTCCTAAAACGGCTGTTGGAATTGTTTGTACTAACGCCATTGCTTTACCGAAGAATGAAAGTAATATTGCAATCACTGCAGCACCCATGATGACATACACTGAATACACTTTCGTAATGCCTAATACACCAATGTTTTCTCCATAAGTCGTTTTCGGTGGACCACCAATTAGCGCACTTACAAATGTACCTAAACCATCACCAAGAATGGAGCGGTGCAATCCTGGATCTTTAATATAGTTTCGTTCAACGATTTTTCCTAATACGAGTTGGTGACCGATATGTTCTGAAATCGTTACGATCACAATTGGAACCATGGCTAATAAAATTGTTGATGTTACGTTAAACTCATAATGAATTCCAGGAATTAAAAAGTCTGGGACTGCAAACCATGATGCTTCTTTTACTTTTGTAAAATCTACGATACCGATGATTGCGGAATATATATACCCGACTACTAATCCTAAAAGAATTGGCATCGCGCTTAAAATATTTTTAAAGAACACGTTGAAAAATATCGCTGCAAATAAAGTCACTAATGCTGCTGAAAAATGCCAGCCACTATATTGTTTAACTAATTCTGTTTGACCTGTATCAGAATTTACTTGTTCCACTGAAATATTCATTGCCATATCTACCGCTACTCCAGCAAGTCCAAGTCCGATTACCATAATAACTGGTCCTACTACAACAGCTGGCAATATTTTCATAATCCATTTATAGCCGGTTTTATATATTAGTAATGAAACAATTCCATATACTAATCCAACTGCCATCGCACCAATCATTGCATTTCCAGGATTCACTGCTGCACCCTCTGGATCTAAACCGCCAGATACTAATAACATCGGTGCAATAAATGCGAAGGATGAACCTAAATAAGCTGGTACTTTAAATTGTGTTACAATCAAAAAGATTATTGTTGCAATACCGCTTGTTAAAAGTGCAATCGCTGGACTTAACCCAACTAATTGGGGCACTAAAATCGTCGATCCGAACATGGCAAACATATGTTGAAAACTTAATGTAATGAGTTGTCCACTAGAAGGTTTTTCATTAATATCGATAACTTGATTTGACATAATTTTACCTCTCTATCTTCATTAGTTTGATTTGTGTAAAGTAACTTGATCTTTTCCGTCTACTTCTGTTACATGAACAACAATTTTTTCAGAACTGGAAGTCGGAATGTTTTTCCCTACATAATCTGCCCGAATTGGCAATTCCCTATGTCCTCTGTCAATTAATACAGCAAGCTGAATTTGAGCAGGACGCCCTAAATCCATCACTGCATCAAGTGCTGCGCGTACAGTTCTACCTGTATAGAGCACGTCATCAACAAGAACTATTTTTTGATCATTCACAACGTAATCAATATCCACTTGTTGTACAGTTGGCTCGTCCTCATCAAATTTCGTAGATAAATCATCGCGGTATAATGTAATATCTAATTCACCTGTGCGAACTTTTGTACCTTCAATTTTTTCGATTCTCTCAGCCAATCTCCTTGCAAGATAAGTACCGCGAGTCCTAATGCCAACTAAAATAACTTTGTCAATTCCCTTATTTCGTTCAATAATTTCGTGAGCAATTCTCGTTAACGCTCGGTTCATCGCCTGTGCGTCTAACAATTCTGTGACTTGAGCCATTCATAAATTCCTCCTTATTTCATAATCCAATCACTTTGCACAAAAAAACCTCTTAAGCCGTCAGCTTAAGAGGTTGAAGTTACAGTAAAATAGTATGTTGGTATAGTAATTGAGTACAGTAATCCCTGTAAAATTGGGTACACTTCACCCTAATTAGATATAATTATACCCATTCCATCCAACATATCTCATTACCTTTTCAGCCTCTCTGGACTGCCATTAAAGGTACTCATATTTTATTGTCGTTTGATGTTATTCTACTTCTGTAAAGTATAGAACTAATTATCTTCCAAGTCAACACTCTTTTCTTAATTGTTCAAGTAAATTTACAAAATCATGAGGTAAAGGTGCTTCAAATTCCAAAAATTCATTTGTTCTAGGATGCACGAAACCTAAAACACCTGCATGTAAAACTTGTCCTCCAAAATCAATCGTTTTCTTTGGACCATATTTCGGATCTCCCACTAATGGATAACCAATATATTTCATATGAACGCGAATTTGATGAGTGCGCCCTGTTTCTAATTGACATTCCACTAATGTATATTTTCCTCCAAAACGTTCCAACACTTGGAAATGAGTAATTGCTTCTTTTCCATTGTTGACAACAGCCTGTTTTTGGCGGTCTTTCGGATCCCGACCAATAGGAGCATCAATTGTACCTTTATTATGTGGAATATGTCCATGAACTAATGCAGTATATTTTCGTTTTACTGTTTTATTCACTAACTGTTCAACAAGCGAATGATGGGCTTGGTCATTTTTAGCAACCATTAACAGACCAGAAGTATCTTTATCGATGCGATGAACAATCCCTGGACGAAGAACCCCGTTAATTCCAGATAAATCTTTACAATGATACATTAAGCCATTCACTAATGTACCTGTCATATGTCCTGGGGCAGGATGAACTACCATCCCCCTTGGTTTATTCACAACAAGTACATCAGAATCTTCATACACAATATCCAACTCTAAATTTTCAGGGATTACTTCAAGTATTTCAGGTTCGGGAACATCTACTTCAATAGAATCCCCTTCTTTTACTTTATATTTAGCCTTTACTTCCTTGCCGTTTACTTTTATTAGCCCTTCTTCAATCCAATTTGATATTTGTGTTCTGGACCAGTCCTCTTGAATAGTTGATAAAGCTTTATCAATTCGTTCTCCTGCATGTTCTGCTTCAATTGTTATGGATACAACTGTCATTGTTTCACCTTTCTCTGTTCTTTTTGATCTTCCTTTAATATCACAATAATCAACATGACTACGGATATCGTCAATGCCGCATCAGCTACATTAAAAATAGGAAAATCATAGCGGATAATTGGAATGAAAACATCAATAAAATCAACCACTTCACCTCGAAAAACTCGATCGATAAAGTTGCCGATTGCCCCACCTAATAAAATCATTAAACTAACGCCAAGTAAAGGCTTATTTTTTCCTTCTTTATGAAAATAATAAATCACACCGACAATTACAATAATCGTGACAATATAAAAAATCCACATTTGTCCTTGAAGCATTCCCCAAGCTGCTCCACGATTTCGATGACTTAAAATACCAATCCAAGGATCCCAAATGCCAATCCTATCACCTATTTGCATAGTCGTCACGATAAACCATTTTGTAATTTGATCAATCAATATGATGAATAGTGCTAAAACGTAGTATTTAAACACATTCTTTCCCCCGTTTGCCTATATATCTTCATTATTCTAACATATTCCTTCAATTAATACAGAGAAACTATTCCTTTTATTTCAATTCCTATGTAAAAAAAAAAATATTGTGTAAATACTACTTCCATTTAATATGATAATCCTCCTACTTGTGCGTTTGCCTTTCGCACTTGCGCAGATATCTTCATTGCTTCCTTTCCGCTCGTGCAGATAATTCTTTAACTTGTGCAAATACACTCCTCACTCGTGCAGATAATTTTTCAACTTGTGTGGATACACTTCCCACTCGTGCCACTCCATTAAATGGAAAAAATCTTTTGTAACAACCTTAAAAATTCATGAATCGTTCCATTAAATTTCTTCTACTAATCATTTTATAAAAAAAGATGTATTTGCAAACAAAAAAACCGCCCTTGAATTACATAAGTAATTCAAAAGCGGTCTATTAATTATTCGTAATGATTGATTACAATTTCTGCACAGCGAGCACACAATGTTGAATGTTTTTCGTTTTGTCCAACAGTTTCAGCATAAGACCAGCAACGTTCGCATTTTTCGCCATTCGCTTTCTCAACAGCGATGGATGTTTTATCTAACTCTACAGCATTGTTTGGTGCATCTTTTCTATTGCCTAGAACAACAAATTGTGATACGAGTGAAATTTGTTTAAAGTCAACATGTTCATCATTTAATAATGCTAATACTTCTTCATCATCTGCATAAACAGCCACTTTTGCATCTAATGGTTTACCAATGATTTTCGCGTTTCGTGCCTCTTCTAAAGCTTTTAATACTTCGTCACGAATCTCCATCACTTGATTCCATTTTTCACGAAGTTCTTTGAAGTTGCTGCGTTCATCAACTTCTGGGAAGTCTGTTAATTGAACAGAAGCTTCTTCTTCATTTAAATATGACCATAATTCATCCGTCGTATGTGGGATGATTGGTGTTAGAACCTTTAATAATGTATGCAAGCAATCATACATCACTGATTGCATCGCACGGCGAGCTGGATTGTTTGGCGCCTCAATATATACTACGTCTTTCGCAACATCTAAATAGAATGCTGACAATTCAACAGACACAAAGTTGTTGATGGAATGATAAACTGCTGAGAAATCATATCTGTCATATGCAGCACGCACTTGTTTTAATACATCCTGCAAGCGCATGTACATATATTGATCCACTTCACGCAATTCTTCATATGGAACTCGGTCCGTTTTTGGATTGAAATCATATAGATTCCCGTGTAAATAACGAAGCGTATTTCGGATTTTACGATACACTTCAGAAATTTGTTTTAACATGTCCATCGAAATACGAACATCACCTGTATAATCTACAGAAGCAACCCATAGACGAAGAATATCCGCACCATATTGTTTCATCACTTGTTCAGGAGCGATGACGTTTCCAAGGGATTTACTCATTTTGCGTCCTTCACCATCTAAAACGAACCCATGAGATAAAAGCCCTTTATATGGAGCATGTCCATTAATTGCAACAGATGTAATTAACGATGAGTTAAACCATCCACGATATTGGTCAGAACCTTCTAAATAAAGGTCAGCAGGATATTTCATGCCTCGTTCAACAAGCACACCTTGGTGAGTGGAACCAGAATCGAACCACACGTCCATAATATCTTTTTCTTTCGTAAATTTTCCGTTTGGACTGCCTGGATGAGTAAAACCTTCAGGTAATAAATCTTTTGCTTCTTTTTCAAACCAAATATTTGAACCGTGTTCACGGAACAATTTTGCTACGTGAGCAATTGTTTCTGGTGTAATAATTTCTTCTCCATTTTCAGCGTAAAATACCGGAATTGGCACACCCCAAGCGCGTTGACGGGAAATACACCAGTCACCACGATCGCGAATCATGTTGTAAAGGCGAATTTTACCCCAGCTTGGTGTAAATGTTGTATTTTCAATAGCTTCCAACAATTGATCGCGGAACGGTTCGATGGAACAGAACCATTGCGGCGTTGCACGGAAAATAACCGGTTTTTTTGTACGCCAGTCATGTGGATAGGAGTGCGTAAAGAAATTTAATTTTAATAAAGCTCCGACCTCTTTTAATTTTTCAGTCACCACTTTATTGGCATCATCATAGAACATGCCTTCAAATCCAGGTGCTTCATTAGTATAGCAGCCTCGGTCATCGATTGGGCTCAATACGTCCAAACCGTATTTTTTCCCTACGATATAGTCGTCTTCCCCGTGTCCAGGTGCAGTATGAACACATCCAGTACCTGCATCGAGTGTTACGTGTTCTCCAACCATTACTAAAGAATCGCGGTCATAGAATGGATGTTTCGCAACAATATATTCCAATTGTTGTCCTTTTACTTCTTGAACGATTTCAACTTGTTCCCATCCAATTTCTTTTGAAACGTTTTCAATCAATTCTTTTGCAACGATATATAAGTTGCCATCCACTTTCACAACGGCATACGTAAATTCCGGGTTAACAGAAATACCTAAGTTAGCTGGAATTGTCCAAGGTGTAGTTGTCCAGATGATGAATTTTGCATCTTCAGGAACAACGCCTTTTGCGTCTTTAATTTCAAAGCTCACATAAATGGATGGTGATTTCACATCTTTATATTCAATTTCCGCTTCCGCCAATGCAGACTCGGAAGACGGAGACCAGTAAACAGGTTTTAACCCTTTGTAAATGTACCCTTTCTCCGCCATGCGGCCGAACACTTCAATTTGGCGGGCTTCGAATTCAGGTTTTAATGTAATGTATGGATTTTCCCAATCACCCCGTACGCCTAAACGCTTGAATTCATGTTCAATTGGAAGCCCGTGCGTATCCCAACCTGGAATATATGGAACATGGTAACCTGTCATAGAACGATGACGGTTAATCATATCTTTAAGGATTTTATTTAATGCATGTCCAATATGAATATCCCCGTTTGCATATGGAGGACCATCATGTAATACGAATTCTGGACGACCTTTCGTACGGTCATTTACCAGCTTATTAATATTCATTTGTTCCCATTTTTCTTGAATTTTTGGTTCGTTAACCGGAAGATTTCCACGCATTGGAAAATCAGTTTTAGGCATTAATAACGTATCTTTATACTCTACCATTCAACTTCCTCCTTTAATTATTTTGACCTATACGTATTTTTAAATTTGGATTTTGCAAAATAGAAAATCACTCTCAAAATAAAAAAAGTTTCTCTATCCCTATAGGGACGAGAAACGATTGCCCGTGGTACCACCCTTATTCACAACGTCAATAAAATAATTGACCGTTGCCTCATGACACTGTAACGTCGTGTAAAACGAAATCACTTACTTTCCTTTCAGTGATTTGGCTCAGGAGCGATTTTCTTTTTTGCTGCTTGTTCGAGCTTCCACCGCCCTCGAATCGCTAGTTGCCGCAAGCAAAAAATACTGTCTCCGTCAACACCTATTATCCCTGTTGATTAAATTCCTGTGTATCAGTATATGAAAATCATACCACCCAGTCAAGTATTAAGAAAATTATTACAATTTTTCTTGTTCTGATGTACTATTTTTAAGAAATTCTTCTTCATCCTCTAACTTAAATTGTTCTTGTATCTCCGTTAATCCAATATCGTATTCCATTAAGTGATCCCAATCATCGGCATTCAACAAGTCCAACTGCGCTTCTACTAACATTTTGAAACGGTTTCGGAATACTTTTGATTGCTTTTTTAATGCATCAATTTCAATTGTTATTTTCCGTGCTTTTGCTAATGCTTCATTGACAATACGATCCGCATTTTTTTCCGCTTCTTTAATGATAAGTTTTGCCTCTTGTTGAGCATTTCTGCGTACTTCCTCTGCCGCTTCTTGCGCTACGACAATCGATTTTTGCAAAGTATCTTCCATTGTATTATAGTGCTCCATTTGAGCAGTCATTTGTTTTACCTTTTCTTCAAGCTCTTTTTTCTCTCGTATAATGAGCTCATAATCTTTAATAATTTGATCTAAAAATTCATTTACTTCGTCTTCTGCATAACCTCGAAAAGCCCTCGTAAATTCTTTATTATGTATATCAAGAGGTGATAGTGGCATGGTCTCGCACTCCTTTAGTCAAAATGTAAGCTTATTATTATTATAACGTTCGATGAAGTTCTTTACAGTAAATTTTTAAAACAATCTTACTTTCGCTCAAATAGTCCTATTGTTAATCGAATTTTGTCTTTTTTCGTTCGCCCTTCAATACGTGTAATTTTGAAACGCCCAAAGCCTCGACAAGAAATTGTATCCCCTTCTTGCAGCTCATAGGATGTTTCTTCACAAAGAGCAAAATTAACTTTTACTTTACCTCCACGAATTAAGTTTTGGGATTTTTGCCTTGAAATATTAAAACTATTTGATAATATCGCATCTAATCTCATTGAAGATACAGTAAGCACTTTCTCTATCCATTCATCTTGCGGAAGAATTAGCTCTTCCATGTTTTCTAATTCATCAATCCGCACATTTACCCTGCCGATTTTCGTCAAATTAGTTTTCACGTATAGTGCAATCTCTTTTGTACAGGCAAATTGAATAATTTCCTTATCAATACGGATGTCTCCAAAATGTTTGCGGTCAATTCCTAAGGAAAGCAAAGCTCCTAACACATCCGGATGCCTTAATTCAACAAATTTAGAAGGGAATGTTAATTTTAATATGATAATTTCAAAATCTTTTATAGTTGGTTCAAAATAGGATGGGGCAATGTACAACCTTTTCCTTTCCGCTTCTTGAAACGCCCCTTCACTATAAACGTTAATTTCATCATGAGTTCCAATAACGGATTGTACTATATGTTGTTCTCTCGGATCTAAGAACACGGTTAATTTCGGGGCATATCGATCTTCCACTTCTTTTTTCCATTCAATGACACGTTCGATAAATGGTTGTTCATCTTTTCGAAAATGTTGCAAAATATTCTGCATGTCGTCAACTCTCTCATGAATAATTCAGAAAATAAAGAACATTATATAAAAAGGATGTGACTCTTCTTTGAGCCGCACCCATCGTTAAAATAGAATATAACTTAATACTTTATAAACTCCACGCTCAATAAATGTGAGAACAATTAAGGCGATAATTGGTGAAAAATCAATCATTCCAATCGGTGGAATAAATTTTCGGAAAAACCCTAAATAAGGTTCACAAAACTTTTCTAATATCTGACCAAAAGCAGTACCTCTAGATGCTGGAACCCAAGACATTAAGATATAAATAATCAACATTAATGAATAAATTTGAAATCCTATCGATATGATTTGTATGATTGCCATAAATTCCTAATTACCTCTCTATTTTAGATATCGTCGTAATAATAATTGGAAATTTCACCTTGCACTTCAACATTTTCTGGAGTGCATAGAAAAATATTGTCACCAATTCGCTGAATATCCCCACCTAGAGCATATACGGTGCCGCTTAAAAAATCAATGATGCGCTTTCCAGCCTCATGGTCAATTCGTTGAAGATTGACGATGATGGCACGTTTATTTTTTAAATGCTCAGAGATATCTTGTGCTTCAGCATACACCCTTGGCTCTACTATAACGACTTTGGCGTTTTTCAATGAATTTGCAGATTGAATATTAATAACATTTAACGTTTTCTCTTCACCATGGCTATTGACAATTTTTTTCGTTTTCCTAGTTACAGTCTCTTGTGGTAATGAAACTGGTTCTTTTGCTGTTGGTTGAATTTCTTGCTCTTCTTCTTCATCTAAGTAAAAGAAATTTTTTAATTTGCTAATCATGCCCATCTTTTCAACCTCCTATCCTACAAGAGCTGTTCCGATTCTTATAAAAGTTGCACCTTCTTCAATAGCAATCTCATAGTCGTTGGACATCCCCATCGATAACTCTTGGCATGGTGCATACGGTAAATTCAGCTTCATAACCTCTTGTTGTAATTCTTTTAAATCACGAAAAACTTTTCGAATAATTTCTTCGTTCTCTGTATTTGGAGCCATTGTCATTAAACCGACTACTTGAATTTTGCTGAATTTTTCTAAAGATTGAATGAAAGGAATCACTTCTTCTTTGCTTAAGCCATGTTTTGATTCTTCACCTGAAACATTTGCTTGAACAAAACATTTTACTGGTTTTATTGCTCGCTTTTCAATTTCTTCCGCTAAGCTCATACGATCCAATGAATGTAAATAATCAATTTCGTTAATGACTTTTTTTACTTTTTTTGATTGTAGGGTGCCAATATAATGCCAAGCAGCTTGATCTTGAATCGATTCTTTTTTCGCAAGTAATCCTTCTGGACGATTTTCGCCAAGATGAATTAATCCTACATTTAATACTTCTTTCGTGCGTTCAACAGATACTTGTTTTGTTACTGCAATAATTTGAATATTATCATGTTGTCGGCCTGCTCTATTTTTGGCTCCTTCTATTCTTTGTTGAATAATTTCTAAGTTTTCGCGAATACTTGCCATAATAATCCCATCTTTACAACTATAGTTTCTTTCATTTTAACAATCAAATCTCTATTTTTCAATGAATACCAATAATTAAGAAACCCCTTTTACTAAAATGACATCTTTGCCGATTACTAAAATATCGTTGATGAATACTTTGCGAACAGGTTCTTCACCTTGTAGAAAGGTTAAAAACTTTTTTGGTTCTGATACAAGAAAAGCTGTAATCATTCCGGTTTGTTCACAAACTTCTGCATCGATAATGTACCCGATAAATCTGCCACTGCCCGCCTCAATTATTTCCTTTTGTTGAACTACTGAAAATTTCAATTGAATCTCCTTTCAATAAATGATTACTTCAAGAAAATACAAAACTTCGTTCAGAAAACTTCAAAATACTTTGAATTTATTCTAGAGCAGCGATGAGAGGATAAAATTTAATCTATTTTACGACAAAAGCATACTCGATAGGACCTATACTACTCTTT
>SMEK01000281.1_pt1 | contig 20763 bp, 21 predicted proteins | sample 2456371 | NCBI WGS metagenome assembly SMEK01 (sample SAMN10132590, study PRJNA489261) | soil metagenome | isolation source: day1 antibiotic-loamy sand soil ammended with composted manure from dairy... | place: USA | collected 2015-04-01
CTCGGTATATTGATTTTCTCAAATTCTTTTATTATGTTCAATATATTATTTATTGGAAGTTTTCATCGTGATAACAATCTAATTTTTAAATAATATTTATTCTAATTTAAAATTAATATCCACGCAAAATATCCATAACATTTTCTAAATCTCTATCACCGCTCATCCACTTTCTTAAGCTTGGTTTAAATATTTCAAAGCTACGTTCTAAATATCTTGAAGACCGGCTTGAAATATGAGGTGAGAGCGTTACATTATCCATTTCCCAAAGCTTGCTATCACTCGGTAATGGTTCCGTTTCATAAACATCTAACACTGCATGGAAAATTTGCTTTTCTTCAAGTGCTTTTATTAAATCTTCTGTTCGCACTAAATCTCCTCGTCCAAAATTCATAAAAATGCAATTATTTTTCATTAAAGTAAAATCTTCATAAGTCAACAAGTATTTTGTTTCTTTTGTACTTGGCAAAATAGAGATGACAATATCCGCTTTAGGTAACAATTGTTTTAATTTATCCATTGAATGCGTTTCATTCATGTATAGAGCACTTTCTCCGCTGCGGTTGAGTCCAATTGTGTATACTTCAAATGCTTGTAACATACGCCCAACTTCACTGCCAATAGCTCCTGGGCCTAAAATAAGAGCAGTTGAACCATTTAATTCATACAATTTTGTTTGTTGATTCCAAATTTTTTCTGACTGCTGTTTATAAATAAATGGCAATGCTCTTTTAATCGATAACAGATGAGCTAATATCGATTCTGCCATTGGTTTTTTATGTATGCCTCGCACATTTGAAACAACAATACCTCTATCGGCAATTGCTTGTGCAGGCATTTTTTCAATTCCAGCAGAAGCTACAAAAATCCACTCTACTTTTTCAGCAATTTTAATTTTTTCATTATCTAAATCTTCCCCGTAAGTAACTAACACTTCCGCTTTCGCTAATTCTTCTTCATCGATTTTTTTATGGAAAACAAAATCAACTTCAGGAAAATCTTTTAGTAAAGATTCTTTTAAATCTGGTCTTGGATCAAATGTGAAATAAACCCTCATATCGTTACTCCCCTTTTAAATCACGCAAATATTGTAAAACTTCTTTAATATGATCTTTTACGCGAACTTTTCTCCATTCCTTCATAATGATTCCATTTTCATCTATTAGAAATGTAGAACGTTCAATTCCCATATATTCTTTTCCAAAATTTTTCTTTAAAACCCAAACGCCGTATTTTTTACATACTTCATGATTTTCATCTACTAGCAAAGTAAATGGTAAATCATATTTTTCAATAAACTTTTTGTGTCGTTCTGCCGAATCTCCACTAACACCTAATATCACAGCATTCAAATCGGCAAAGGATTCATAATGGTCACGGAAATCACAAGCTTCCGTAGTACAACCAGGCGTCATATCTTTCGGATAAAAATACAGAATTACTTTCTTTCCTCGAAAATTACTTAAGCTCACTGGTTCACCATTTTCATTTAACAGCGTGAAATCTGGTGCTTCCTTATTTACTAAAGATTCATTCATAAAAATTCCTCCCTTTTGAATATCCTACCGAACCGCGTAAAATGTTTCAAATTCTTTGGCGTATTATACCAAAGAAGGCTAAAATAAAGTTGAAATTATAAAATGGAGGCAATACGATGATTCACACAAAATCTGAAGAAGTATATCAAGAAGCTTTACAACATATCGTAGGAGGGGTAAATAGCCCTTCACGTTCCTATAAAGCGGTCGGAGGAGGGGCACCCGTTGTAATGGCAAAAGGAGAAGGACCATATTTTTGGGATGTAGATGGTAACCGCTACATTGACTATTTAGCTGGATATGGTCCAATTATTACTGGCTTTGGACACCCACATATTGCAAAAGCCATAAAATTAGCTGCTGATACAGGGGTGCTTTTTGGAACTCCAACGGTTCACGAAGTAAAATTTGCAAAAATGTTAAAAGAAGCCATTCCATCTTTAGATAAAGTGCGTTTTACTAATTCCGGTACAGAAGCTGTAATGACGACTGTTCGTGTAGCTCGCGCCTATACTGGACGGACAAAAATCATCAAATTTGAAGGCTGTTATCATGGGCATTTCGACCAAGTATTAGTAGCTGCAGGTTCTGGACCAGCAACTCTTGGTTCACCAGACTCTGCTGGCGTTCCTGTAACAGTTGCTACAGAAGTCATTACGGTTCCTTATAATGATACTGAACAATTCCAAATGGCAATGGATAAATGGGGAGAAGACGTTGCTGCTATTTTAATTGAGCCAATCGTTGGAAACTTCGGTATGGTTATGCCAAAACCAGGTTTTTTAGAATATGTTCATAAAGTTGCAAAAGAATTTGGTGCTCTTACGATATATGATGAAGTTATAACAGCTTTCCGGTTCCATTATGGAGCTGCTCAAGACTTGCTAGGACTAACGCCAGATTTAACGGCAATGGGTAAAATTATCGGAGGAGGCCTACCAATTGGTGCGTATGGCGGCCGTAAGGAAATCATGGATACAGTAGCCCCACTAGGACCAGCCTATCAAGCTGGAACAATGGCAGGAAATCCTGCGTCTATGTTAGCTGGAATCGCTTGTCTTGAAGTATTGCAAACACCGGGAGTATATGAAGAAATGGATCGTCTAGGTGCAATGCTTGAAAAAGGAATTTTAGATGCTGCGGAGAAACATGGCATCACAATAACAGTCAACCGAATAAAAGGAGCGCTTACGGTATACTTTACAAGCGAAAAAGTTGAAAATTATAAACAAGCAGAACAATCGGATGGCGAAATGTTTGCCAAATTCTTTAAATTAATGCTTTCAAAAGGAATCAACTTGGCTCCATCCAAATACGAGGCGTGGTTCTTAACAACTGAACATAAAGAAGAGGATATTCTTGAAACGATTGATGCTGTAAATTATGCCTTTTCAAAATTAAAATAAGAAATGCAAGTATGGAATCCTAAATGCTTCACTCCTAATAATTTTGGGATATGTTGCCTTCTGCAAGCTAAATAGGATACAATAGGATTCCATGCTCCAACCATATTTTCAATACTTATTTTTTGACTAGCATATTTCCTTGGGGGATTTATTAATATAAATGAGAATCAGATTGTTATTGAATTATTTACTTCATTTTAATTTCTTAAAACTTTATAAAGTGGGGGCTACATTATGCAATTAGGCGCCCGAGTATTAAAAACAGGAGTAGCAATCGTCTTTTCTTTATTTTTAGCAGAACTTTTAAGTCTTCCATCGCCTGTTTTTGCTGGTATTGCTGCAATCTTTGCAATTCAACCTTCCATTTATCGTTCATATTTGACGATTGTGGAACAAATTCAAGGAAACTTGATTGGAGCAGTTGTCGCAGTTTTATTCGGGCTATTTTTCGGCCATCATATTGTGGCAATTGGTATCGCAGCAATTATTGTCATTGGCATTATGCTAAAATTGAAATTAAATTCATCCCTTTCATTAGCTCTCGTTACAGTAGTAGTTATTATGGTATATGAAGGCAATGATTTTTTGGAATTTAGTATCATTCGTTTTGCAACGGTAATGATTGGAGTATTTGCTTCTTTTATCGTCAATATGATCTTCCTGCCACCTCGTTATGAAGTAAAGTTATTCAGACTTATTCAAACACTGCAGGATGATATCATTCGATGGTCGAGATTAGCGATTCGAGGTGCTTCAGAGCATGTCTCAACAAAAAAAGCTTTAAGTAAATTTGAAAAAAGACTCTCTGAAATTGAATCAATTTATGATTTATATAAGGAAGAGAGGCAATATAGCAAAAAGAAACGAAATACGCAACTTCGCAGGCTTGTTGTGTATCGTCAAATGATTTTGACAACAAAGAAAAGTTTTGAGTTGCTCGTGAGACTTCATAAGCACGAAAATGAAATCGTCCATTTACCAATCGCATTCCAAACAATGCTTCAAGAGCGATTAGACTTTTTGCTAACGTATCATGAACAACTGTTATTGAAATATACTGGAAAACTTCGATCTGAGCATTCAAAATGGTCTGTTAGTAAACATCATTTAAATCGTTCGGAAGTAATGGAACAATTAATTAAACAAATCGAGATTGAAAAACAACGTGAAGGTGAAGAAGAGTTTTCTAGCTATCATTTATTCTATATTTTTTCACGAATTCTTGATTATGAGGAAAACTTGGAACATCTTGATACTTTAATCGTTTCTTTCCGCAACTTCCATAGCCAAGACCGCAATGAAGATTTAGAAGAGCAATTTTATTAATGGAGGGTTTTCTAAAGATAAAAAGAGCGAATCGATTCGCTCTTTTTTTGTTGGCTGAAAAATATTTTATTGTAGTTTTTCAACATCAACTATCATAATGATTCCACTATCATAAGAAAGGGCTCCATCTTTTTTCCATTTACTTAAATAGTTACTGATTTTTTGACGGCTGCAACCAAGATAATTCGCCATTTCTTCATGGGTCAGAGGAGATTCAATTAATAGTACTCCTTCTTTATCTTTTGCCATTTTTAAAAGCAACCATCGTAACCGTTCAGGAACTGTCATCGTAGAAAGCACGAAGTTTAACTGTTCCGCTTTTTCTAATTGTTGTATCAAAGAATCAAAAATAAAACTTTCTCTTATATAAGGATTATGTAATAAATCAATCGGCATTGAATAAAGTATACAATCTGTCAGCGCCACAGCGTATCTTGTATATTCCTGACATCCCTTTAAATATTCTAAATATCCAAAAAACTCATTTGACTCGTTTAAAGAAATGGTCGTTGTTTTACCATCTAAAGAATCCGCAGCCAGTTTCACTATTCCCTTTTCAATATAATAAAATGAATTTATTTTCTCTCCTGTTTGATAAATCGGTTTTCCCCTTTTTACTGTAACTAACTCACCGAATTGCATTAATTTATCTGCGATTTTTCCCATAATTCCTCCTTATATACTTTGATTATACTAAAATCTTTTAATTTTGTAACAAAAGTGACAGAAATTATTTTTATTAATGATTAAAATTTCTTTTAACAACAAAACCCATTAATTTAGGTTGTTTTATAAGAAATTAGGTGAATGAAAATGACCGAACATATTGTATTACAGAACGTATACAAAACGTTTTCTAAGAAAAATCATTCCGAGACAGTTGCATTAGAAGATGTTTCACTATCAATAAAACGTGGTGAATTCATCTCCTTACTTGGACCTTCTGGATGTGGGAAATCTACATTATTAAATATCATTGCTGGACTTGAAAAAGAAACTTCTGGACAAGTGCTAATTAATGGCTCACCGATTACAGGGCCTGGAAATGATCGTATTGTTGTTTTTCAAGAATCCGGCTTATTTCCTTGGATGACTGTTTTAGAAAATGTCATGTATGGATTGCTTATAAAAAAAGTGCCAAAAGAAGAAGCAAAGATGCGGGCAATGAATTGGATTCAAAAAGTGCACCTTGGCAAGTTTGCTGACAGAAGCCCTCATGAATTATCTGGAGGGATGAAGCAGCGAGTTGCTATTGCTCGAGCTTTAGTAATGGACCCAGAAATATTATTAATGGATGAACCTTTCGCTGCATTAGATGAACAAACGCGAATGGTACTTCATCAAGAACTGGAGACCTTATGGAGAGAAACGGGTAAAACAGTTATTTTTGTTACCCACAACATTCGTGAAGCTGTCGTTCTTTCAGATCGAATTGTATTAATGAAAACACGGCCAGGTGGAATAAAAAATATATTTTCAGTGCAGGCAGCACGTCCACGCAATTCATCCGACAGCATTTTAAATTATTTAGAAACTCGCATTTTATCTGAGCTTGAGCAAGAGATGGAAAAAGTGCTGAAGGAGGAATTAGGCAGTGATTACGCACTTAAGAAGGATCGCCTTCATATTGATCCTCATAATAATTTGGGAAGCGATATCTAAACTCCAACTATTTCCTGCATTTATGTGGCCACCCCTACTTTTTCCAAATGAACCTGGGGGAGTAACTGTATTTAAAACTTTCATTAGTGGAATTGCCTCTGGTCAATTGCTAGAAGCTACAGGTGCTTCCCTACTAAGGCTGATTATCGGATTTATTATTGCTGTCGTAATTGGGCTGCTACTAGGATTATTAATTTATAAATATAAAGTTGTAGATGATACGCTTGGATTTTTTGTAACAAGCTTACAGGCGATTCCAAATATCGTTTGGTTGCCGCTAGCCATTTTATGGTTCGGACTAGGGGTAGGATCTGTTCTATTTATTGTCATATTAGGTGCCGCCATCTCTGTGACCATTACATCGAGCGCTGCATTTAAAGGAGTAAATCCCCTATTGATACGTGTAGCACAAACGATGGGATCTTCTGGCTGGCATTTATTCCGAACTGTTATTTTTAAAGCTTCCATCCCGCAGCTAATTGCAGGACTTCGCATTGCTTGGGCTCTTGCTTGGCGAGCCGTTCTTGCTGGAGAATTACTTGGCGGCGGTGGTGGCGGTCTTGGAACATTGCTTGACTTAGGCCGCTCTATTCAAGCGATGGATTTAATTTTCAGCATCATGATCATCATCGGAATCATTGGCTCTCTAATAGACAATATTGTCTTCGTTCGCCTCGAAAAATTTGTATTCCGTAAATGGGGCATTTCATCAACTTAAAAGGAGATGTAAAAATGAAAAAGATTTTATACTTAGCGATTTTATCACTTATCGTATTTGTACTCGCTGCATGTGGAAACAGCGGTTCAGAAAATAGTGGAGAATCTGGAGGTAGTTCTGAAGCAACTGAAATTCGTATCGGCTATTTCCCAAATATGACACATATCGCAACAATTGTGGCATTGAAAAAAGGATATTTTGAAGAACAATTTGGCGATGTAAAGATTTCTACAAATACTTTTAGTGATGGTTCTTCCTTCATGGAAGCTATGTCAACTAACGCCATTGATATCGGTACAGTAGGACCTACTCCAGCTTTAAACACATTTATTAAAAATCCAAAACACGAAATTATTTCAGGTGCAGTTAACGGTGGAGCGGTTTTAGTTGTTGCTGGCGATTCAAATATAAACTCTGTGCAAGATTTAGTTGGTAAAAAAATCGCTATCCCAACATTCGGTAGTACGCAAGATGTTGGTTTAAGAAAATCTCTAATTGACGCTGGGGTAAATGTGAAAGATGTCATTACAGTTAAACAAGCACCAGCTGATACAGCAGCATTAATATTAAAAGGAGAATTAGATGGTGCTGCAACTCAAGAACCTTGGGGAGTAAATATCGAAACAACTGCAGGTGCTAAATTATTATTAGATGAAAATGAATTTGCTTGGGGCAGTGAATCAACAAACACTGTTGTAGTAGCACAAACAAAATTTACAGAAGCTAACCCAGAACTTACAAAAAAATATTTAAAAGCGCATATTCAAGCGATTCAATTTATTAATGAAAATCCAGATGAAGCGATTCAACTATTCTTAGATCATATTAAAGAAATTACAGGTAAAGAGCTTTCATCTGATGAAGTAACGAAAGCATTTGCTCGATTAAAAGCGACAACAGATGTAAATGAAGATGTCATTAAAGAAATGGCAGTAATTTCAAAAGAAGCCGGATACATTAATTCTGACAACATCGAAGGACTTGTAAACCTTTCTTATTTAAATGAAGTATTAAATGAACAATAATAACAAAATTTTATTGTAAAATGCGGGCACTTAACCAAGTCTTGTCCTTATCCTATGGGTATGAGCAACTTGGAGAAGTTGCCCGTCTTCGTTTAATGAAAGTACTGTTAATTTTTAGTAACACTCTTTGAAAGGACGTCCATTATGAAAAGATATAATTCGATCGTAGAACTTATTGGCAACACGCCCATTGTGAAATTAAATAAACTACCTTCTCCTGAAGGAGCAAACGTTTATATAAAATTGGAATCTTTTAACCCTGGTGGGAGCGTAAAAGACCGCGCTGCCTATAATATGATTGTACGTGCAGAAAAAGAAGGAAAATTAATCCCTGGGAAAAGTACCGTCATTGAACCAACGTCAGGAAATACAGGAATCGGGCTTGCAATGGTTTGTGCAGTTAGAGGTTATCGTTGTATTATTACGATGCCTGATAATGCAACGAAAGAACGCATTCAATTAATGCGGGCATATGGAGCAGAAGTGTACTTAACTCCAAGTCATTTGAGAATGCAAGGTGCCATTGATGAAGCATATCGAATTGCAGCAAACATTCCAGATCACTTCATTCCACTCCAATTCGAGAACGAAGCCAATTCGGATGCTCATCGAAATACAACAGCGGTTGAAATATTAAATGCTTTCGGAAATCAACTAGATGCTTTTGTTTTAACAGCAGGTACTGGCGGCACTATTACAGGTACAGGAGAAGAATTGAAGAAAGCTTTGCCAAACTTGAAAATTTACGTTGTTGAACCAGCTGGATCTCCAGTACTCGCTGGTGGAAGCCCAGGGCCACACAAAATCCCAGGCACAGGACCAGGATTCATCCCTAAAATTTTAAATACAAACATTTATGATAAAATTCTTCATATAGAAGATGGAGCTGCCCAAGAGACAGCAAGACGTCTAGCTAGTGAAGAAGGAATTTTAGTCGGTGCATCTGGCGCAGCTTCTGCCTATTTTGCAATTCAATTTGCGAAAGACCTTCCTAAACAAGCAAATGTGCTGTGCCTTGCACCTGATACTGGAGAACGATACTTATCGACAGATTTATTTGAAGTATAAATAAAGATCCAAAGTCAATAATGCTAAAAAGAGCTTGCTAGAATGACAAAAATTCCAGCAAGCTCTTATTTATCAAATTGGAAAGACTTTAGTTTTTCATTTTTGGATCAAGTGCATCTCTTAATCCGTCCCCCATTAAGTTAAATCCAAGAACAGTTAACATAATTGCAAGTCCAGGGAAAATCATTGTCCAAGGTGCATTCATTAAATAAATGCGCGCATCCGCTAACATTTTACCCCATTCTGGTTGTGGCGGTTCCGCTCCTAACCCTAAGAAGCTGAGAGCTGCCGCTTCAATGATAGCAGTCGCAATTGCTAATGTACCTTGAACGATGACTGGTGCAAAAGAGTTTGGCAATATGTGTCTTAATAATATTCTGGAATCTTTCATTCCAATTGCCTTTGCTGCTGTTATATATTCTTCTTCTTTAACACTTAATACTTTTGAACGAATTAACCTTCCAAAATTCGGCACGTTTACGATAGCAATCGCAATGAGAGCATTTTGTAAGGAACTACCTAAAATTGAAACAATTGCAATAGCCAATAATATACTTGGAAAGGCTAGTAAAATATCAAAGAACCTTGAAATGATCGTATCAACCCATCGACCATAATAGCCTGCAATGATTCCTAAAAAACTACCAAGAACAGCAGACAATACAACCGCACCAAAGCCGACTGTTAAAGAAATTTGTGCCCCCCATACAACACGAGAAAAAATATCTCTTCCAAATTCATCTGTTCCAAACCAAAATTCACTTGAAGGAGGTACTAAATGAGTGCTTGGATCTCCTAACTTTTGCTCGTTAATCCCTTCAGGAGCAATAATTGGAGCAAAAAGTGCAACAAGGATGAAAAACAATACAATGACTGTTCCCGCTACAGCCGATTTACTTCTTAGAAAAGTGCGTAACGCTTCTTTCCAAGGAGACGTCACTTTATCTTCCACTACTTGCACATTCATGTCTTTTGTTGCTGTTTCTGCCATAGTCTCCCCCTCCTTCTAGTTGTACTTAATTCGCTTGTCAATGAATGAATATAAAATATCGACAATAAAGTTGATAATGACGAAGAGAAATGCCACAACTAAAATGCCAGATTGAATCACCGGATAATCCCTAAATCCAATTGCTTCATATATGTAGCGACCAATTCCTGGCCAACTAAAAATTGTTTCTGTTAAAATAGCTCCACCTAACAGCAATCCAGTTTGTAAACCAATTACCGTTAAAATTGGAATAATTGCATTTTTTAAAGCATGTTTATACACGACAATAAACATTTTTTGTCCTTTTGCACGAGCTGTGCGAATGTAATCAGATCGCATTACTTCAAGCATAGATGAACGAGTCATTCTGGCAATAATCGCCATCGGGATAGTTGCAAGAGCCATTCCAGGCAAAATTAGGTGTTTTACGACTGTTCCAAATTGATCATATCTACCTTGAATTAATGTATCGATTAAATAAAAATGCGTTATGGCCATAATTGGATCTCGTACTTCCTCACGTCCAGAAGTAGGAAACCATCCTAAATTAATGCTGAACAACCATTGTTCTAACAAACCAAGCCAAAACACTGGCACCGATACGCCAATTAAAGCAATTACCATTGCTAAATAATCAAACCAAGTATTTTGGAACCAAGCCGATATAATACCAGCATTCATTCCGATTACAACTGCAATAAACATCGCAAAAAACGCTAATTCAAAGGTTGCGGCAAGATATGGCCAAATTTCAGTAGATATTGGTTGATTTGTTCGGATAGATACCCCTAAGTCTCCTGTAAGCAACCCTTTTAAGTAATCAAAATATTGAATATACCACGGATTATTTAGTCCTAAATTTTCTCTTAATGCTTCCACAGATTCTTTTGTTGCTTGTTGTCCTAAAATCATTTGGGCTGGATCCCCAGGAATTGCACGAATAATTAAAAATACAATAAAAGTCATTCCAAGAAGCACAGGGATTAGTTGCAAAAATCTACGCCCTATGTAGTGAAGCATATTCTTCACCCCTCTACAAATGGTATAAATGCTTGGCACTCATACAACTTGCATGAGTGCCTTGCATGAAATTACTGAATTTCTACATTCGATAATACTTCTGAACCCGTTGGATGTGGTTTGTAGTTCGTTACACCTTTCTTAGCAGCAAGAAGTGGTATAGAGTGAGCTAATGGTACCCAAGGAGCGTCTTCTTTTATAATCTCTTGAGCTTTCTTATATAGCTCATTTCTCTTTTCTTCGTCTACTTCAGATTGAGCTTGGATTAGTAAGTTGTGAACTTCTTCGTTCGCATAGTACGCATAGTTATTGCTTCCGATTGTATCTTTATCTAGTAATGTATAAATGAAGTTATCTGCATCCCCATTGTCACCAGTCCAACCTAATAAGAATGCATCGAATTCACCATTTTTCGCCATATCTAAATATGTTGCCCATTCTGCTGTTTTAATTTCAGATGGAATTCCAACGTCTTGTAAGTTTTTCTGAATAGCTTCAGCAATTTTTCTTCCATCTGGCATATATGGACGTGGTACAGGCATCGCCCAAAGTTCAATTGGTGTACCATCATATCCAGCTTCAGCAAGAAGAGCTTTTGCTTTTTCTGGATCATATTCATAATCTTTTATCGCATCATTATAACCGCTAATAGATGGTGGCATTGGGTTTACTGCCACTTCAGCTCTTCCCAAATAGAATGCGTCTACAATCGCTTGTTTATCAATTGCATGGTTCACTGCTTGACGCACTAGTTTATTATCAAATGGTGGACGAGTGTTAGTTAAACCTAAATAACCAATATTCATAGATGGTCGTTCAATTAGTTGTAAATTCGCGTTTGCTTCAACTGATTGTGCATCTGATGGATTAATTCCGTCTGCTAAATCGATTTCCCCAGCAACTAATGCATTTAAGCGCGCTGAGTTATCAGGAATAGAGCGGAAAATAACTTTGTCTAACTTTGGTAAACCTTCTTGCCAGTAATCTTCAAATTTTTCAAGTGTAATAGAATCATTTCGTTTCCATTCAACAAACTTAAATGGTCCAGTACCAACTGGATTATCTCCAAAGCTTTCACCATATTGATCTAAAGCTGTAGGTGAAGCAATACCGAATGGGAACATCGCTAAGTTTTTCAAGAATGGTGCTTGTGGTCTTGATAATTTAAAGATAACCGTATAATCGCCATCAGCAATTACTTCACTAATAATATCTTCTCCATCAGCTTTAAACATGGAGTGATAGTAATAGAATTTTTCTGAAGCTCCAGCTTTCCAGCGTTCGAAGTTTTTCACTACCGCTTCAGCATTGAAATCTGTACCATCATGGAACTTGACACCTTCACGTAGTTTAAACGTATACGTTAAACCATCTTCACTTACTTCCCAGCTCTCAGCAAGTCCTGGGTGAATCGTTGTATCTTGCTCACCGAAATTTACTAATGTTTCATATATGTTGATTGTTACTTTTGCTGATTCACCATCTGTAACAATCGCTGGGTCTAGAGATACTGAATCTCCACCGCGTCCAAATACTAATACTTGCGGTACATTTGATTTTTTGTCTCCGTCCGTTTCAGCTGGTTCATTCGCTTTATCATTACCGCTACAAGCAGCCAAAACGAATATCAGTAGAAGCAGTCCTACTGACCAAAGTTTTTTCAACATAAAACCCCTCCTAATTTCAAATCTTAAATTTATGTCATTGCTGCGGTTCATCATAAAGATGACACGCAACAGAATGACCAGGTTTAACTTCTTTTAATTCTGGAACTATTGTCTTACATGCTTCTGTTGCAAATGGACATCTTTGTTGGAATAAACAACCATTCTTTGGTAGAGATTCTGCAACATCTCCTTGAATCAAGATTTGTTCCTTTTGATAAGTAGGGTCCGGTATTGGAACTGAAGAAAGCAACACTTTTGTATATGGATGTAACGGTTCCTCGTAAAGAGATTCGCATTCTGCTAATTCTACTAATCTTCCTAAATACATGACCCCTACACGATCACTAATGTGTCGTACAACACCTAAATCATGTGCAATAAATATATATGTTAGTTTCAAATCTTCTTGTAAGCGCTTCATTAGATTTAGAACTTGAGCCTGTATCGAAACGTCTAATGCTGACACTGGTTCATCAGCAATGATGAGTTTTGGATTTGTCATTAGAGCTCTTGCAATACCAATTCGCTGTCTTTGCCCACCGCTAAATTGGTGGGGATATCTTTTTGCATGGTACGAATTTAAACCAACGATTTGGAGAAATTCTTTTACCATTTCTTTTCGAACACTTTTATTTCCAATACCATGAACAATTAACGGTTCTTCTAATATTTGTTCAACAGTATGTCTTGGATTTAATGAAGCATAAGGGTCTTGGAACACCATTTGTAAATCTCTTCTTGCTTTCCGCATCTCACTTTTTGAGAGAGATGTTAGTTCAATGCCATTAAAATAGATTTTTCCATCCGTCGGCTCCAAAAGCCGCATAATCATTCTTCCTGTTGTGGACTTTCCACAGCCCGATTCCCCCACAATGCCCAGTGTCTCACCTTCATATACTTCAAACGAAACACCATCAACCGCTTTCACTACATCAGTTGTTTTTGAAAATCCCTTTTTTTTCTTGGGAAAATGTTTTTTTAATTGTTCAACTTTCAACAGCACGTTTGTCATAAACTGTCCCCTCCCCTTTTTCCAATAAGAAACATCTTGCCTTATGATTGGCTGAAACATCATATATTGGAGGATTTTCATTAAAGCAACGTTCTCTCGCAAATTCACATCTTGGTGCAAATCGACATCCTACTTTTATTGACCCAGGTTTCGGCACTGCACCAGGAATAGAATAGAGCGTTTCTTTTTTCTCTCGCATATCTGGAACTGATTGAATTAATCCTCTTGTATATGGATGGCTCGGATTTTTAAATATTTCCATCACTGGTGCTTCTTCCACAATTTGTCCACTATACATAACAATTACTCGTTCACATATTTCCGCCACTACCCCTAAATCGTGGGTAATGAGTAGAACAGCTGAATTGAATTTTTTATTCAAGTCTTGCATTAGTTTCATAATTTGCGCTTGGATTGTTACATCCAAAGCGGTTGTCGGTTCATCAGCAATAACTAGTTTCGGATTACATGCCAAAGCCATCGCGATCATTACACGTTGTCTCATCCCCCCTGATAATTGATGGGGATATTCTTTCATCAATTCTTCTGCTCGACGAAGCCCAACAAGTTTCATCATTTCAATGGCATGATTGGCAGCCTTCTTTTTATCCCACTTATTATGTATTCGAATAGCCTCAATCAATTGGTTACCAATTGTATAGAGAGGATTTAGAGACGTCATTGGTTCTTGAAATATCATGGCAATATCTTTTCCACGAATCTTTCTCATTTCTTTTTCAGAAAGCTTCGTTAAGTCTTTGCCTTCAAGTAATATTTCACCTGATGTAATTTTTCCTGGAGGGTTTGGAACTAGTCCCATTATGGATAACGAGGTAACACTTTTCCCGCAACCAGATTCTCCAACAATTCCTAATATCTCTCCCTCATAAACTTTAAAATCTATATGATCTACTGCAGGAATTTTTCCGTCGTTAGTAAAAAACGTCGTTTCTAATCCTTTTACCTCTAACAACACTTTTCTTTCCATGTATTCACCCCATTTGTTTTTTGTAGCTTCGTGTTGAAAAATTGACTCATTTTACTTTTTACTTAGAATTTTCTGAAATAATATTGCAAAAAAATTCGCTTGAATGAATGGCTTAGTTAATCATCCTTCTACCTTAAATCAAAAATACTACTAGTAAAAAAGTAGAATATCATAATATAATGATTTAATTTTAACAAATGCCAGATAAGAAAAAAAATTCCCTAAACTAAAAATTTTTCCATTTTACTAAACATTTTATACTTTTATATCTAACCTAGCAATATTTGTTTTTATTACAGAAAATTTAGAATTATTCAATTTATTCAATCCGACAAAAGTTTTATTTTGTTTTTTTATCTATATAAGGTGATGAAGATATTAAATATTTTTAGAGCATAACATTATTTTCAACATAAAAAAACACTCAACCTCAATTAGTTGAGTGCAAAATCAATTATTCTAAATGTTGTATTTGGAATAAATCATGGTAAACTCCCTTTTTCACCATTAACGACTCATGAGTTCCTTCTTCAATTAGTTCACCATGATCGATAACAAATATTTTATCTGCATGGGTAATTGTTGAAAGACGGTGGGCAATAATGATTGTCGTTCTATCACTTGCCAAACGTTCCAAAGATTCCTGAATTAACGCTTCACTTTCTAAATCCAAAGCGGAAGTTGCTTCATCTAACACTAATATTGGAGGATTTTTTAAGAACACCCTTGCAATCGCGATGCGTTGTTTTTGACCTCCAGAAAGCTTCACACCTCGTTCTCCCACTTTTGTGTCATAGCCATTTGGCAAGGACATAATAAAATCATGAGCGTTTGCTGCTTTTGCTGCAGCAACGACTTCTTCATCAGTTGCATCTGGTTTTCCCATTAAAATATTTTGTTTCACTGAATCGCTGAATAAAATATTGTCTTGCAATACAATCCCAATTTGCGAGCGCAATGATTTAATATCTACATCCCGCACATCTCGATCGTCAATTTTTACCGAACCACCCGTTACATCATAAAAGCGTGGAATGAGGCTAACAATCGTCGATTTTCCTCCACCGCTCATTCCTACAAACGCTGCTGTTTCTCCTGGTTGAATTGTAAAGTTTACATTTTTCAAGACTGGGTTTCCTTCTTCTTCATACTTAAATTCAACATTTTTAAACTCTACTTTCCCCGATACAGGTGGTAAAGGCAATGCATTCGATTTATTTTGAACATCATATTCTTCATCCATCAAACTAAACATTCGGTCCATGGAAGCAATGGATTGAGTAAGCGTTGTCGATGAGTTCACCAATCTTCTTAGCGGTGCATACAACCGTTCGATATAACCCATGAAGGCTGCCATTTCTCCGACAGAAAGTTGTCCATTAATGATTAAATATGATGCAAAACCAATCACTAATAATGGCGCAATATCCGTTATAGTGTTAACAACCGCAAAAGATTTTGCATTCCATCTTGTATGATCCAACGATTTTTCTAAAAACTCTCCATTTTCTTTATCAAAAATCTTTTGCTCATGTTCCTCAAGAGCAAAACTTTTTATGATGCTGATGCCGCTTACTCTTTCATGTAAATAGCTTTGTACATTTGCTAACGCTTGCGAACGTATTCTTGTTAATGCCCTTAGTCTTCCAAAAAAATATTTTACGCTAATTGCAAATAAAGGAAGAGAAATAATAGAAACAATTGTTAACTTCCAATTCATTGTTAACATGATTCCTATTACAATAAGAATCGTCGTCATATCAAGCCACAAGTTCATAAGACCAATCATCACGAAGTTTTTCGTTGATTCGACATCATTGATTACACGGGATATAATATCTCCTGCACGATGATTGGAATAATATTTCAAGCTTAATTTTTGCAAATGTACAAACAGTTTTTTTCGAATATCAAACAACACTTTATTGCTGACGTGTTGGGCAAAATATTGTCGGTAATATTCAACAGGTGGACGAATAATAAAGAAAATAATAATCGCTCCACCTAGCCAATAAACCAATTGCTCAATACGCTCGGCATTCGTTAATTCCGTATTTAATATAATATCATCGATTACAATTTTAGTTAAAAACGGAATAAATAAAGGAATAGCAAACTTAATAACTCCTATAATGAGGGTTAAAATGATTTCCCAATAATAGGGTTTTACAAATTGCATATATCTTCTAATACTATCCAAATATCGTCACATCCTTAATGCCACCCAAAGTTAGTTGAGTTCAAATTTTACTAATTGATATTTCATAAATATAACGTTTATATTTTACCACAATAAAAAGACGTCTCTTCATGTGAGACGCCATTGTTCGTTATTTATCGTTAGACCGCATGTCTTTATAAAATAAATAACGGTTTGTCCAAACTTCAATAAAGTCTTGGGCAAAAGGCCCTTTTTTTTGCTTTACCCAGCTCAACAATTTCGTTACATTTCGCTTTAAAATTTTATCAATTACTTCTGGATATCCCATTTCATTTTTATGTTGTTCATATTCATCTTCGTCTAATAATGTGTAAGATTTATCTGGAAATACTTTTATATCCAAGTCATAATCAATGTATTTAATTGCGTTATTGTCAAATACGAAAGGAGAACTCATGTTGCAGTAATAATAAACTCCATCTTCACGCAACATGCAAATAATATTAAACCAATGTTCTGCATGAAAATAACATATGGAAGGTTCCCTTGTAAGCCAAGTTCGACCATCCGCTTCCGTTACGAGCGTTCTGTCATTCGCTCCAATAATAATATTTTTCGTTCCTTTTAAAACCATCGTTTCATGCCAAACTCGGTGGATGCTTCCATTATGTTTATAACTATGTATTTGTATGGTTTCTCCTTCTTTCGGTACCGTCATTTTAGCCCCACCTTTACTCTTTCTCTATATACTCACGTTTATTATATCAATGTTTATAAAAACTTGTAGAAAATTACACATTCTTTATTTATTATATTTAGAAATTTCCTTTTTTTCTATTTAAAATGTCATAAAATTACATAAAAGCTGTGTGACAATAAGCTACAAATACAAAAATAAGGTATAGACAGACGTCTATACCTGGAAGTGAAATTTATTCACTCATTGAATAATACCTTATTTGTTGTTATTGCGGTTGTTGTTTTGTTGGTTTTGTTGATTTTGTTGTTGTTTATTTTGTTGATCTTGACGAGTTTGTTGAAAATCTTGTTCTTGAGCAAACTCCTCTTGGTTATTTTTGTTGCGATTTTTTGCCATGAATGTTCACCTCCACGCTAGATATTGTGGACAGATGAACAGGTTATTATTCCAAAGGTTTAAAAATATATTGTTTCAGAAAATTCTTAATTTTTATCATTGGCACAGGAAGTGGTAATTCCTCAATTTCTTTTAATGTTACGAACTGAACCATGTCTCCTAATGGTCCAATTTCTTTTACTTCTACTAAATGACATCGTAAATTCCAAATGAGATGTGAAAATACATGTTTTTGTTCAAAAAAATCTTCTTCCAATACTTTTGTAATTTTAACATTGTATGTTTTTTCAAAAGATTTCCCTGTTTCTTCAGGTGATTTTTCCACAAAAATCATCGGAAATTGCCACATATTTGCAAGCAAGCCATCACTATGTCGTCTTTCAAATAAGACTTTCCCATCATTCACTGCGATGTAAACATAGTAATATTCGTTTTTTACTTTTGTTTTCTTCGACTTTATTGGCAACTGGTCTGCGTCACCTTCCATAAAACTGACACAATATTCTCTAACAGGACAAAGTAAACATTTTGGAGAAGTCGGAGTACAAATCATCGCTCCCAAATCCATTAATGCTTGATTAAAATCGCCTGGGTATTCAGGATGAATAAGTTGTTCGACAGCTTTTTCAAATGTTTTGCGAGTTTTTGGAAGGGCAATATCTTCTGTTATATGTAAAACTCGGCTCAACACACGCATGACATTTCCGTCGACTGCGTGTTCTGGAAGATTATACGCAATGCTTAATATCGCTCCAGCAGTATAGGAACCTATACCTTTTAATTGTTGTAAATCATGGCGATTGTTCGGAACAATACCCCCGTATTTTTCTACAACTTCTTTAACGCCGCTTTGTAAATTACGTGCTCTTGAATAATATCCTAAGCCTTCCCACATTTTTAATAATTCTTCTTCATCGGCATATGCTAAAGCTTCAATCGAAGGATATTTCTCTATAAAACGATGATAATAAGGAATAACCGTATCAACTCTTGTTTGTTGAAGCATCACTTCTGATACCCAAATTTTATATGGATCTTTCGTACGTCTCCAAGGTAAGTCTCTTTTTTCACGGTGAAACCATTCGACAAGACTTTGTCGAAATTGTTGCGAATATGGATATTTCACTAGTACCTCCTACCAGTTTTCGATTTTAATTTTATTTAAAAGGGTATAATATAGTTATATAAATTTTGCATTTATTTTTAAAAAGCGTAGTCCTCCGATTATAAGGAGTTGATTTGGATGGATACAGGTACACATCTTGTCATGGGCATTGCGCTCGGAGGCTTATCTTTAATGGATCCAGTTGTTGCAAATCATAGCGTTACATTTGCAGCCGTTTTAACTGGGACGATTGTTGGTTCCCAAGCACCCGATGTAGATACTGTGTTGAAACTTCGCAATAATGCGGTTTATATAAGACATCATCGTGGCATTACCCACTCCACTCCTGCAGTCATTCTTTGGCCTATTGGAATTACCGCAATTGTATCACTCATTTTCCAAGACGCCAATGTACTACATCTTTGGCTATGGACATTTCTTGCCGTCTTTTTGCATGTATTTGTCGATATATTTAATGCTTACGGAACTCAAGCTTTACGCCCCTTTTCAAGAAAGTGGGTCGCCCTAGGTGTCATCAATACCTTTGATCCATATATTTTTGGTATCCACTGTATTGGAATAATTTTATGGGCTTTAGGTTCAAACCCGGTAATAATCTTCTCCATTATGTATTTCATCATCATCGGTTATTATATTTTAAGATTTTTACTTCAACAATCGGTAAAAAATGCCGTTCGTAAAACGATTCCAGATGCAAAAATCATCATTGTTGCCCCAACGATGCGTTTTTTCACTTGGCGGGTTGCTGCAAAATCTGAAACGCATTACTATGTAGGACGAGCATTTGGAAGAACGATTAATATATACGATAAATTTAAAATTCGTCCTCTACCACAAACGCCATTGGTGGAAAAAGCATTGAATGATCCAAATTTATCTGCTTTTTTATCGTTCTCGCCAATTTATCATTGGGACATTTCTGAACTAGAAAATGGTCTTACAGAAGTTCGATTAGTCGATTTAAGATATCGAAGTAATGAACATTACCCTTTTGTTGCGGTAGCTCATTTGGATGAAGATTTAAACATTATTACTTCTTATACCGGTTGGATTTACAGTGAAGACAAACTACAACGAAAATTGCAGATTGGTGCAAGTGATTGAAATTGAAGTGGTCTTTTGAAAAATCATTATGAGACGGCTCACCTGCGACAAAGAAACTTGCTTCGACTAATATTTATAAAAATCATGATTTGAGGGTGTCTAGAAAGCTTTCGACTTTCAAGACACCCCTTTTCATTACTGTTCTTCCAATAAATGTGCATATTTCGGGTTACGTCCTGCAAATTCATGGATTTTATCGCCATAACTTTCAATCCATTGGCGAATAATTCTTTCTGTATATTCTGCCCCACGATAGACATAACCAGCTTTTGCATATGTTGCTTCAAAATCAGACCATAATAATTCAATCCAAGTGCGAGCTTTGTTTTCAGATAAAAACGGATTTTTTTCTAATAATTCTTTCGTCAATTTATCCATAAGTGTGTATGCGTCCATATTATTCCCCCGCTTTCAATGGTGAGAGCATGGAAATAGGTAACGCTTCTTCAAAATTTTCACCGTTTAATCGGAAACCCCATGCAAAGCGTCCTTTTAAATATTCTACTTTGAAATATTCCCCAGGAGCACCATCAATTCTGTAAATCTCACCAGGCTTAATAAGTGACGGATCCATTAAATACGCTTGAGCCATAAGCGCTTTTCTTTCGTAAACCGCAAACTCATTGACGATTCCTAATTGTTCTGCTTTTCTTGCTTTTTCCTTAAGGTTTGCTATTTCCTGTCTCAATTCTTCTGGAGTCATTTGAGCATAAGTTTTTTTCATTCCTTCTCCCTCTTTTCATCGATAAATCGCTCGATTATCTCTAATGGAAATCCTTTTTGATACAGGGCTTGTTTTACTTTTAATTCAAGTTGCTTGTCTTCATATTTCCGAACATATTTATTCCAAATTTT
>SMEK01000282.1_pt1 | contig 20698 bp, 15 predicted proteins | sample 2456371 | NCBI WGS metagenome assembly SMEK01 (sample SAMN10132590, study PRJNA489261) | soil metagenome | isolation source: day1 antibiotic-loamy sand soil ammended with composted manure from dairy... | place: USA | collected 2015-04-01
AGTGGAATGCTTCTCACTTGCACGGTCTCACCGCCAAGACTTGAAGGCCGGCTAGCGCCGCCAAAAATATCTACAATCCCCTTACTTGCTGAAAAACCTGTAGAACACCACAAAAGCTTGCCCAATTCAATATAACGGATGGCGGTATGAAATCGTTGGGGATTGCGGGCTACTTTCCTGTCCAGTTACACAGAACTTGATGCGGGGCAGAACCCTTGAATAACCACTTAAACCCCAATGTTTTATACCTCGTGTTGTAAGCCGTTTTTTATTCTATTAATATTTCAATTTTTGCAAATTCTGTCTTTACATCACAGCCTTTTTTACTCCACTTTTCATTATAATATATTTCTGAAATTGGTATTAAAGTAGATGCTATTAAACTTTCGCTTTTTATATCTTTTTTAATATTGTCCCATTTATCAAGTAAATATCCAACTGTGCTTGTTCCCCCTCTAAAAAGACAATATTCTTTCTTTTTTGTCAATTCTTTAAAGGTATGTATTTTAAAATCAAATACATCTGAAGGCTTTTTCAGTTTGGCGATATCTTTTGTGTCATTTATAATATTATAAGCAATGATATTTTGATTTGTCTTTTTTGACTTATTTTCAATTATTATAATTAAGTCCGATTTGTTACTCCAATAAACAGTAGGAAAATCTGGCCAATCAAAATCATAATCAAGTGGCTTAATAATACTTTTTGAAATATTAAGCCAATAAATCTTTTTTGTTGATACAATAATTAATTCATTGTCATTCGATTTGGAAAAGCAATTTCCAAGAACTCCACCTTCAATACTTTCTAAATGAATCTTACTTAAGTCATTAGTATTAAGAATCACAAGTTTTTCTTTATAAAGCGGACAAGTTGGGATAAATCCATATAATCCATTGGGTGAAAATGGCTCATAATTACTTGGAATTGTAACAAGGTAATCATTCTTAAAAATATTGTCTATCTTTTTTTCATTTCGAAAAACCTCAATTTGACAGGCATCCAATCCCATACGTATTTCACCAAAATTATGAAATCTAAGATTCATCCGATTCTTTTCATATCTTATCTCTTTGGGATATGAGTCAGGATACTTTTCTTCGATATTTAATATTTCAAACTTCTGCTTTATCATTGTTACTTGTCTCTCCTAAAATGGCTTACAACGGTTACGTATATGAAACGTTTGGCATTTCGAAGCACATTCCTATCAAGTTACAACTACTTTTGATACGAGCTGAAACGCCCGACAACCTACTGACTGCCAAATGTTTTATATACGATGTTGCCTGTAGTGCTTTATTCATTTGTAAATATTTTAGGAGTTTCACTATGAGGTAATGGGTCTGCATCAGCTATTCTAATCAAGGATGAAAATGCAAATGCTTCTCCTAAAACTAATGCTTGTTGTTGTTTTAAACTTGTCAGAAGGTCAATTTGACTTTTGTCGTCATATTCAATCGTGTTTCGGATAAAATCTAAATCCCGATTATTTGTAATTTTATGAACTATTAGAGAGTTACATTGAGAAATAACGGTATGAGAAACTTCTGAAGGTCTTTGAGTTGAAACCATTAAGTTTACACCAAACTTCCGACCTTCACGAGCTAATTTATCAATGTAATAATTGTTCATTTGGTCTGTTGAATCAGTAGAAATATATCTATGAGCCTCTTCAAGTACCAATAGAATATTATCTTTTCTCCTGTTGACAATATTTGTTTTATAATTAAAAATACTTTTACTAATCATATAAACAAAAAGAGCAAGAATATCATTGGCAACCCTAAGAGACAAGATTAACACTTGCTCTGTTTCAGAATTCAAAAATTCTTCTATTGTGTTGCCTGTTTTATTGAAAACAGCATTAAATCTTTCATCTGAGGAAAAGTGTTTTATCCTCATTATAATATGCTTAAGAAAACCAATCGTAAAGGTGTCTTGTACCATTCGCCCTCTATTCTCGACTAGTGGAACAGCATTTTCAATCTCATTTTGGAGTTCAGAAAATTCATAATATATTTTCTCGTCTACATTATCAGAACCTTTGAGAGTCTTTACGGCGGTTTTTAAATAGGGAATTACATTAGGGGAATCTTCCTTTAGTAATTGTGTTAGTTCATAAAAACTCAAGTCTTTATGGGATAATTCTAAATCTGAATAATCTTTAAGTGAAACCCAATCTGGTCTACCATTTGCATCGTTTAGAATATCGGAATATTCTTCATTTGAATCAATGATTATAGTTTTAAGAGATTTTGAATTTGCATTCATTAATCGACCTTTAGAAAGATATACTCCCTGTAAAATTGAAGTCACAGTGCAAGATTTTCCACTTCCAGTATTACCAAATACAGCACAATGTTTCCCAAACAGAATATTTGGGTCTGCAAAAATATTTACTCTATTAAAATATATATCATTTCCGATTTGAAGTGTAGCTTCATTTGGTTTAATAGTGGAATTATATATTGCTTCAAGTTCTTTTTCTTCAATGGTGAAAACATCACTATCTAGTGTTGGGAAATAATCAACTCCCCGTTTAAAGCTCTTATTTATGGGATTGAATGTCCCAATAAGCCTTATTTTTGAAATAATGGTATCGTTTTTAGGATTAAAAAGCCCTTCTCTTTCTTTTGATGGTTCAAATTGTTCAAAAATAATACCTATAGCATTTTGAGAATTGTAAAGTGGAATTGAAACGTAACTATTTAACATACCTACGATATGAAGTCCATTTCCTGAAGACACTGGTTTTGAAAAAATATCCTTGTTATGGATTATTTCCAGATATCTATTTGTAATTCGATATACTTGCCCAATTTTAAATGCCATACTCAATTATTTTACAAGTTCTTTAAGTGTGTCAATTATTGTGTCTTTAGGTGGTATATATGAATTTAGAGGGATTAGATATTTTACAATGTTTGTAAAGTCTCCAACAAGTGAACCCTCAAAAATTACAATTCTATTGTCGCTTATTGCTCTAGCTTTAAGAGTTTGAAGAAATTTCGGACTATTTTCGTCAACAATTAAAAACGAATGAACTATAAGAGTCAAATTTGGATTGTATAGTCCAGTTCTGATAATATCATTTATATGTTCGTCTAGAAAAGAATAACCAATTATTACAAGTGTATTTTGGGATTCGGTAAGACATTTTGAAAAATTTCTAAATAGTTCACTATATGGCAAGTCTAGCGAATATGATTTTTTCGTTTGAATAGGATAAATCATTAAACTTTCAAATGCAAAATCCTTTTTATTTGAAGTGTCAGAAATCTGTATTTCTTTCAAGTTGTATAAGTCGTTTATACTCTCGGCATATTGCCATGAAATACTTCCATGTAATTTGTAAATATTGAGATAGGTAGCGATTCGTTTTCCTCTATCTATTGAATCTTGTTTAATGTAGGTTTCGTTATGAAATGTGTCTGGGTCAAATTTTCGCATGTGAACTCCCCTAAAACCATTATTATAACTTACACCAATTTTTTCACATGCATTTTCAAAAGCTAAGTCATAATTTGGAGTAAATATTTTTGGTCTACTTAAGGTCTCTTTTCTGCTAATTATTTTATTTATAAATAATTCATGAGTTCCCAAATTTTCAGTAACATATTCGTTGGGAAATGGTACATACTTATCAACGAATACTTTTAGGGCTTTATCAAGATAAAGTTTAATTTCAGTGGCAGAAGCTTCATCTTCTTTATTATTAAGATAATACAGATACTCTTGATTAATCTTATCAAATTTCTTTTCAAGCAAATCGCTAGATTCAAAATATTTGATTAATTGTTTTATGTGTTCTTTTTCAGGTTTTATAGCTTTTAATTCTGTAATGATTGAAGCAAATGGATTTTCACTTTTATTAATAGTTTTTCCGCCAATTGCAACCGAAGTTCCAGAACCACATAAAAAATTCAAATTTTCATTTAAGTAGTATTTTGCAAGTTTATTTAGAGGAATTTTCTCATCATCTCTTAGCAAACTTGCAACGTCCGAATCAATTATTCCTTTTTCATCTTCAAGGTCAGCTTGAGTCGTAACTCCATCAATTGTGATATAATTTGTAATCATATTTTCAATTTAATCTGGTTTTTATCTGGTACGGTGCGTCTTAGCATTACAGGCAACGATGGGCTAAAAGACATGTGTCGTTTACCCGCTCTATGTTTTTGCGTTCAAGCTAACATGTTTTTTATATTAATCAAAGAATTAGTTGTTGTATGGGTATAATACCCCCAATTAGTTAACCTATCGAGAATAGGTTTTGTCACGATAGGCTTTAACATTTCATCTTAAAACATCCCCCACCCTTAGCAAGAACGATTAATTTTCTTAAATTAGATTCCAGTTAGACCCGAATAAAATTCAAGTACAATGCAGGCAACACCCGAACATCACGAACGCATTGCGAAAGTGACCTTTGCTTCGGTATATCCTCATTATGTGACAAAAGTTGAACGCAAGGGAAGGACAAAAGAAGAGCTGCACAAAGTGATCAACTGGTTGACGGGCTTTGACGACGAAGCCATACAAAACCTAATCGACGAAAAGGTCACCTTTGAGACTTTTTTCGAGAGGGCAAAACTGCACCCCAATGCCCATTTGATTACGGGTACGATATGTGGCTATAGGATTGAGGACCTTGATAACCCTTTGACCAAGCAAGTAAGGTACCTTGACAAATTGGTAGACGAACTGGCAAAGGGTAAAAAAATGGAGAAAATACTTAGGAGCTAATACACACCTCAAAGCTTGTACTATGCTAACTTCAATCAACCCAAAATTACCGATGCGGAATAAATCCGTAACCAAAGATTACTACATGAATAAGTTGGGCTTTCAGCAGTTTGGCACCCAAGATTATGAGGGTTATCTAATGGTTGAAAAGGACGGCATACAAATCCACTTTTTCGCGTTCAAGGCCCTTGATCCTGAAACTAACTATGGACAAGTATATATCAGGACGGATAACATTGACAGGCTTTATCAAATGTTTCTGGCTAACGGTGTCACTGTCCATCCAAACGGACATTTACAAACAAAACCTTGGGGACAAAGAGAATTTGCATTGCTTGACCCAGACAATAACCTACTGACTTTTGGCCAAGAAGCATGATAATACAAACGCCAGAATAAGCCCATCATCTCATTAAGCTGCTAACAATTTAAGCGACTCTAAACAATCCATGCACGACCTTTGTAAACATATCTTGCTGAAACAAAAAATGCTAGGCACTCATAAATCTATGTTCATGAGCACCTAGCATGTTCAACGCTTTAACCTGCCCTATTTAGAGCAAAGTTTCACCGCTATTATTTAGTATCAAATACTACGTTATAGGTTTTGACCACGCCGTTATAGTCAAATCGTACCACAGCTTTTCCTGTTGCAGAATCAGCCTGATCTATGCTCACTTTCACACTTGGATCGCTAGCAGTTGCGGTTACTGCAGGCTTGCCAGAAAATCCAGATGGAAGCGTGTACTTAGCCTCATAGATATCATAACCTACGATACCATTGGCATTAGTAGACCGGACAGGTGTTGATGGCAATTCAATCGCCGTATTGTTAACCTTGATCGATACAGTAGGCGGTACAGGACGAACAATCTTTTTGTCCTTGGAGCTGAAGCCTAATCCGATCAAATCGAAAAGGGCACCTGACTCTCCTTCTGCAACAAGATAAATCGCATGTTTTTTGTCTAATCGATCAACTATCTTAGATACGTCTACACTAAACTGAGCTGTTTCCTGAGCAGCATTTGCTGGCACAACGATTTCACCGATCTTCTTTCCTTTCCAAGTGGCATTGTCCCAAGGTCCGTCTAGCATCACATTCACCTTAAAGGATTTATTGGTTTTTGGAGTAAGGAAGAGGTTGAAGGCGGTTTTGTTACCACGTTTAGTTCCTTCAAAGGCCTTCAAACCTTTTTTATCTTTGTCAAGTCCACCAAAACCAAAATACTTATACCCTATGATGTCGCCATTCTGCACATTAGTGATAGGCATGTTGTTGTCCCAGATGTCCCAAGAGTCTTGTTGGCTATTGGTATTTGACAAATAGCAGGCATACCCTGCAGAATAGTACTGGTATGGATCCAACCCATAGATATGGAAGCCTTCAGAAGTTACCTCCGCTCCAGTGTATTCACGGCCTTGGCTGTCTTTCGCTGTCCAGATATTGTCTTTAGCATATGGGTCATAGGCTCTTATGCTTACTGTTCCGCCCTCAGATACGGGCTTTTCATCCCATTCGATCGTTACAGGGGCTACCATGGGTTGACGAGCAAAACCAAATCCTCTGGGAGGCCTGTGATAAAAAGCATACCACTGGTCATTGATCAACTCGATACTACCGTGGGTATTGTGCGCCGTATTGCTCGTTTGTAGTGCGGTTCCATCTTGATTCAGCACAGGAGCCCTTGAGTCTACCAGCACACCGCCGCTTTTCCACGGGCCTAAAGGTGAGTCGCCATAAGCATACCTTAAGGCTGAGTTTGTGCTGCTAAGGCCATATTCAGGGCCTGAATATCCACTGTACACCCAAATGTATTTGTTGCCCACCTTGCGAATAGAGGCTGCCTCAAAGAAGTTGAAAGCGCCTAGATCTTGGTCTGGATAAACGCTTGGATACTCTGTGCCTTTTGGGTCTCTGATGACGCCATAGCTATGGCTAGCCGGGATAAAATACTCTATGGCTTCAGTGCCAGGTCGTAGCGAATACATGGTGTTTTGATCAATCTCGCCAGCAGAGGATTTCTGGAATCCCCAGTAACCGTATGCCCTGAACCCAATCTCATAATCAGGATCATTTGGATCTGTGATGTAATCGATATACACGGCTGGATCGAAACCAAAGGTACTTCCTGGCACAGTGCTTCTCCCGTCCTCAGTTAAGTTGATAGGCGTAAAAGGACCGTCAGGACGACTTCCTTTTGCCACCATAGCCTCTCTATTGGGTCCACGGCTATGTGGATACAAATAGTATTCTTTCGTACCATCTTTCTTTCTCACTTCGACAAGATCAGGAGCATACATGACATCCCACTGTCCGTCTATGTGATAAGTAAAAATTGGCCCCTCATCTCTCCAATTAGACAAATCCTCTACCGGAGCAGACCATGCTCTAATATCGGGTCCGCAATAGCTGTCCACCCTTAGATCATGAGAGCCTATGATGTAAATACGATATTTTCCAGGTTGATCGGGGTCTTCAAACACACGTGGTTCCCCATCAGGCAAATGTTCCCACAATGGCAGGTATGGGTTGCCAGCGCCCCGGAAGGTAAATTTGGTGGCCGATGAGTCATTCCCTGACTGATAGATTTCCCCTTTTGATTCTGTCGTGGCAAACAGAAACATCACAGCGAGCATGTACATAATCCGCTGTGCTTTCAAAACCGATACAACTTTCTTCATTTTTGAATTTTTACATTGTAAAAAAAGATCAAATACACCGATTACTAATCTTATACACTTGATAATCTATAATAGAAAACCTCAAATGTGTATGTTTGTCGAAATCGAATGCATTCTTGTTAAGCAAAGTGGATCTCTTATTGCAGATCCGACAGCACGATTAATTAAATTTTCTATTTTTAACCAATCAAAGACAAACATAAAAAACATTTCTAATGAAATAAAAACACCATGCAAAGAAAGGAGAATTCTTTGCATAATATAGTCGATAATTAATGCCGTTTGGTCGAGAGAAACCTAGTTGTCCGTAGTATATATTGAGTTTGGAAAAGCTTTCAAGTTATACTATTTTAGGAGGTCAATAAATATCAGCGACATACAAAAATGTTCGCCATTTCATTCATTACTATCACCTTGCTTCTATCAGCTATGAAATGCACCTTATCCATAATGCTCATCTTATTTTTCCTCAGCCCGGGTAATAAAGAAATTTCAATTGATAAGGAATATTTCTTAGTGGGAACCTTAAATGATTTTAATGGTCGAAAGTTATATGAAAGAAACAGAGGAATAGTTGACAATTATAATTTTTCTGAAGCACAACTTTTCCAGTCCATTAATTCACTTTTCGAAAGTGCTTACCCCGACTTGAAGACTACGGAACATGAAAACGGATTCCAAATATACTCTGAAACCTTGGCGGAAATGATTGAATCCTTTTACTCTTATCAACCTACAGGTGAAATGGTTTATACTGGAGAGGATGACTTGTCCACCTTAGATCTTGACTCGCTAGTAGATTCGCCTGAATTTTATGCTAGCAATTTTGATACAGTTTATATAGGCACATTAAAAAATGATATTTTTAAGACTGATGGCCATAAGGCTTCCTTCATTACTGGGGCGTATGCTCGATATGGTTGGAAAGTCGATTCTCAATACCATATCAAAGTTTATAATGCCCCAACCAAAATGAGCGTATTGAGTGATCAGCTTAGACATTTAGGCTGTGCTGACATCAACCAAGCAATAAACAGAGACCATATTCCTACCTCTCAAACGATAAGTTTCACACCAACCGAGCAACTAAAGAATTACCTAGAAAAATATGCAAATAAGAATTAAGGGAGATAATGAACCGTCCAAAGGATTGACATTAAGCAAACCAATAATAACCCGATAGGTAATAGCAGCCCTATAAGGTTTCAAAAGACACCATATGAGAAAATAAGGTACTACCTATAAGTAATGGCACGTAACCTTATAGTTCTAGGGGTTCTAATACGAAGGTTAACAGTCCCCTACTCCAATCCAAAAACCACAAAAGCGCCCCAATAGATAGGTTCTGGATATTTGTCGCGTACGATATTGCGCGCTGCCGTAAAAGAACCTCGGATATCGTTTGTCTCAAGCCAGTGCTTGTAGAAATTAGTCATGAGTATTCTCGTAACATCGTCGTCTACTTTGAACAAGCTCATGATCAGTACTTTGGCTCCTGCTACTAAGAAAGCCTTTTGCAGGCCGTTTACCCCTTCTCCAATGCTAATATCGCCTAAGCCTGTTTCACATGCACTTAATACCACCAAGTCTGTTTGGCTTAAGTTCAGATTCATGGCCTCGTAGGCGGTCAATATCCCATTTTCCACATTATAATTATGGGTGTTCTGGGCTATTATATCACCAGCACCTTTGAGCATGAGCCCAGACCTTAGTAGTGGATTATCTTCTGTATGGCTTTTCAAATAGGCTTGATTACTACTATGCTTTGGTGTAGGCTCATAAAAACCATGCGTCGCAATGTGAAAAACTCTCGGGTTGACCATCGCTTTTACCTGTGTTTCTTTTGCTGCTGAGGTAAGAAATACATTCGTTTCCCATCCTTGCATTTCAAATAACTTTGACACCTCTTCTACTTCCTTGTGCGTGCCAGGAAGTTGAGTTATTGTCTGATGACCCCTTGCAAGGGACGCATCTACGTAAAACTGTGGATCACCATATAGCACCGCTTGGTCGCTAGAAGCCTCGGCGGTTGGTCTGAATTGCCTTAAATACAAATCTTTGGTATTGCCTATGAGGATGATGTTGAAATTGTCCATAATGTAGCGGCCGTCTGGGTAAGGGATGGCATCTAAGTTAATCTGGTTATAAACTCCTTCTGGAGAGAAATAGATTGTGGCCACCTTCCCCACTTTATCCTCGATAGGTTTCCAGTATTGGTAGTAGGATATGTCATCCTCTATCCCATAAACAATGCTGTTTCTGTAATTATTGAAATACTTTTTCTCTATTGCATTTCCATCTTCCAAAACGATGATTTCTGGTTTGTCTTGCTTGCTTTCATTTTTCAATACTAAGGCAGCATAGATGACAGAGTCTGAAAAAGTATGGTCGAAGTGTCTGAACCGGATCATTTCGACAGCTACCTCATGGGGCTTCAAGGCGCTTTTGACGTCCTGCCATGATATGTGCTGCCGTTCGGCTAAATCTCCAAAGAGCTCAGATCGTTGACTTAAACTTCTTTCAAGATTATTGATCACCTGTATGAGCGAATCCTTGTTCACCCCCTGGTCCATCAGCTCCTGAGCACTCAGCCCCAATACCGAGGACAGTACTTCCTTGCTATACACCCAATCATTGAAATCGTTGGCTAGTTGTTCATCACCACTATTCACGATGTTTTGCCGCTGACGAATGGAGGTGTTGAGCAAAAGTGCTTTGGTATTCAGCGCATTATCATAGAGCTTCGCTATTGCTTTATCATTTTGATTGGAAATGTTTTTAATGATCAATGAATTATAGAGTTCATAATCTTCTTTGATGGAGTTCCAGAAACGTGTTTTTTCCCGCTCACTCAAAATAGGGAAGAATGCCTGAATATAACGGTCATAATGCGCCATGACTGTTTCCATCAATGCTATGGCCCTTTTCTCGTTGCCCTCCATGTATTCCAACCTACTAGTTTTGGCCAATACGGTCACATATTCAGGGTGGCTATCATTGAAATACCGTTCGAAAAGTCGGGCAGATTTCTGATAGTGTTGTCTGGCTTTTCTATAATCATATAAGTTATAGTGCACGTCTCCCAACAGCAAGTTGATCGTTGCCGCGTTCACATTGTTTCTTTTGCCCACTTTTTTCACCCATACCTTTTCAGCAGCTTCCAGATTTTTAAATGCTTCCGGATATTTTCCTTCCGCTATATTCAGATAAGCGGTATATGTGAGTAGTTGGGCATATGCGGGCGTTTCTATGCCCAATCGGTCTTCAATAATTTTTGCAGCTTTCTGCAGATACTGATGCACTTGAGCGTTGGCACTGTTGTCGGCAAACAGTGCCATGGCCAGCTTGGCATACATTTGGGCCACTTCAAAGTGCCTTTCGCCTAAAATGTCTGTATAAACCTGTAGCGCTTTGGTGATGTCTGTAGCTGCTTGCTGGTGGTCGCCCAAGGAAGTACTGGTTTCAGCTTTAAGCATCAATGCGGATGCGTGCTGGAGAGCGTTTTTGGAGAAGACTATAGACGCTCTTTCTTCTACCAGTTCAGCTATTTCCATAGCAGAAGCATAGTCTCCTTGTTGCAATTTTAAGCGCCCCCATGCCAATCGTGCGGCTAATATCCTTCTGTTGTTGACCCCAAATTTGGCTTCTGAGGTGGTAATGGCTTCTTTCAATACACCTTCAGCTTCTGCGTACTGACCCGTATGGATATAGATTTCTGCGAGCAACTCTGCCAAAGGCACGTTTTCCTCATTTCTATCCACCTTATTCCGTCGAAGGTACCTTGTGGAGGTATTCAGTATTTTTTCGGCGGCACCAAACTCTCCTTGAAGGCCGAGCATTCGTGCTTTTTGAAAAAGCATTTCAGAATATACTGGCACTATATCTTGGCGCTGCTTCATAGGATCCAGAATTTTCTCGGCAGCATCTAACGTATGGTTGACTTCTTCCAGCCTACCCATTTTATAAAGCAGATTTGCCAACTGAACTAACTGTTGGCCATAGGCATGCCCATTGTTGGGTTTTGTTCTTGTGGCCGCTATCGCATCTTCTAGAGTTTTGAGCGCTAGTTCATATTGGTCCGTAGTACTATAGTACTGTACCAATAGCTTGCGCAGCTTTACATAATCACCATGTTGAGGCAACAGTTCATTCTCCAATACTCCCTTATAACTCGATTCGATGACAATAGCCACATCTTGCAGCTCATCGGTGTATTCAAAAAGATGTGCTGCTCTCTGCATAGCCATCAAGTGGTATATCGCGCCGTCTTCACCGTACAAACCGCTTGAAAGCTTGAGTTGCTGTGCTAAGTTTTCAAACCCATCAGTGAATTTATGCTGCTTGACCTGTAGTAGATATAGAAGTTGATAAGCCTCAAGCCGCAAAGGATGTACTTCAGGAAGACTAGCGGTATTTTCTATAATGGTTCGCAATTTCTTTTCTGCATCTTTATCTTTCCCTTCGTTTATGGACCTATAGGCCTCCATATATTCAGCTGCCAAACGATGATAGCTGCTGCGCTTAAAAGCTTTCTTAGCAATCTCGGAGAAAAGTTTAGTGGCTTTAGCGCCATCCTTAGGAGAATCGAATTTATACAATGCCTCTATTTCAGCTTTACGATAGGGCGTGATGCGCTTGTCTTCTATGCGTCTTTTCTTTATGCTCAATGCATATGCTTCCTGATATAAACGCTTAGCTTCTTTAGGATTATTGGTATGCTCATAAATCCTTGCTCTCAGCTTTGTATAAGCTACCCTTTCCCAGGCATATTTGCCCAACTTCTTTTTAAATTCCTTCTCATGTTGCCTCAATAAGGAGTCTGCCTGATCGATATTGCCTCTATCTAGCGCAGCTTGGCTTGCCGTGACAACAAACCCCGCAAATTGCTGATAGCGCTGCCGTTGTTCTTTTTTATTACCTTGCTTATTTGAACCATAAGCGTGCATAGATTCATACGAATCACGGACTAGTTGTTGTGCATCCACATAGTGCCCCATTTCAACCAATAGCTTAGTCTCTAATCGGATTATGTCAACCTGTACCTCATCTTCAGTATTTTCACCATATAGTTGTTTGGCTTCTTGTAAATAATCAAAAGCTTTTTGTTTATAGCCTGCCTCTTCCCAAATTCTTGCGGCTTCAAGTAGATAATAAGCATATGCTTGGGAAGTGTCGCCTAAAATATCCCCGCTCTGGGAAATCATGTCACCCACATGGGTTTCGTATTCATGCCACTCTCCCATATGCAAAGCATGTTCAGCCAGTACCTTAGCTAATAATGGCCTATATACATGGGAGTCGCCCAGTTTCTTGGTGGCCTTTTTCGCCAGTCTCTTGGCATTTCTTTCCGCCTTCCTATATTTCCCATCTTCCAAAAGTGCTTCGATTTTATCTTCTTTCTTCTCCCAATTCTGGGCATTCACGGAATAAGAAAAGAGTACAATGGCACAGACCCATAGGAATTTGATTGGACGCATATTAATTTGAGTTTTAACAATCTAAATAAATAGGTATTGCAGTGGCAATAAACTGAAGTAGGTTCAAAGGATTACTTTGTAATAAAAAAGCAAGAAATGTTCATAAATCAATATCCCTGGTTTTGTCCAACAGCCCAGTTTACTGCATAAAAGATGATCTGAGGTCCCCTGACCTTATCTTTTTAGTAGGGTTTCTTGAAAGGCTTAATAAAAATTGTATTTTGCATTAAAATTCTGTGTTTCATGAAGAAATATTTTTTACTTATCGCATGCGTATTGTTTGCTATGAGCAGTCAAGGGCAAACCCTGACAGTAAAAGAATCAAAGGCAATGGTAAACGGCAAAACCTCTATGGCCTCTTATACTGGGGCGTCAGATGCCCTGGAAGGTACACTCAACCTGGCCACTGGAGAAGCGAACTTTAAAATACCCCTAGAGACCGTCAAAACGGGGAATGGCTCTAGAGACAAGGACATGTACAAAGTATTAGAGATAAAGGAGTTTCCTTATGCTGCTTTTAAGGGTAAGCTGGCTGAAAAACTTGACATGGAGGTGGAGCAAAATCAGAAAATACTGGTAAAAGGAACATTCTCCATCCATGGGGTGGAGAAGCCACTAGAAGTAACTGTAGATCTTAAGCCCACACCCGATGGCGTGATGTTTTATACTTTTTGGCCGATCAATATTACGGACTATGGCATTAAAAGACCTAGTGTGTTTTTTATCAAGGTCGAGGATGAGCACCAAATTGTTATTGAGGGAGTTTTGATAGAAGATGAAAGCCGGTAACCTATAGAGGAACAAAGGTTGGACACATTTCGTCCAGATCGATAATAATTAGTGTATAAAGTTCACTTATTTGTCTTGGGTGCCACTGTTTTCCATTTTTTGGATAGCCTCTGCTGCCTCATCAAAAAAAGAAGTCACCTGCGCTCTTTGGGCAAATAAATCCTCATCAGTACTTAATTGGCCTGCTGCTACTTTTACTTCATTTACTTCATCTATGGCATGAGGATAATCCTTCTCCTGAATCCTAGACATCAAGGCTGCGACTGAGGTAAACGCACTGTTCAGCTTATCGGCATTGTCCATCAATGCGTGATTTTCCTTGATCTGTTTTCCATCTTTTTCTATCCTATCCAGGTCATTATTTAATTCTTCATCAGTCACCAAGTTTCGTAATGCTGCTGAAAGTTTTATCAAAGCCTCTCCCGTCGCCTCTGGATCATCACCAATCTTATCCCTATTGTCATGATGCTTGATGAATGAAACATACCCCGCATCCGTCCTTCTCAGACTGGCGGCCTCTTCAAACAAGTCGGCGTCAGAGGACACTCCCACGCCAGGCACTATGGGATTAACTTTGGTTTGTTCCACCCCTGAATTTTCTGTGCTTTCCACTGCCCACCACAGAATTCCTATCATGGCCATCACACCGATAGTCCACCATGGCCATACAAGCTTATCGTCGTTATCTCTGTTATTATCAGCCATGCCTCTTATATAAATTTGGATTGCTTTATAATTCTAAAAAATGAATCCCTCTCACATAAATCAACTCATTATGGAGAATTGTGTTTAAAATGGGGTTCAATTAATTAAGTTTTTTCTCATAATTCTCATAGCTGATATTCTTTCTAATCTCCAAAAGCCCTACTCAAAACCTAATGGGGTAAATATGGCCTTGAGAATTCCTCCTAATATTGGATAGGTGAAGCATGTACCCACTGACCATGTAGCGCTATGACTAGCAAAAGATTCCTTAATTTTGTGGCCTTGTACTTTAAATTGTATTTCAGTGCCCTTTAATCCCATGCAAATCGACCTTCCAGTAAAGGCAATCATCCCACAAGTGTGCGAATTCTTCAAGGCACAAAACACCTTGATTGTAAGCGCACCTCCAGGGGCAGGCAAAAGCACTTTGCTGCCTTTGGCGCTATACAAGGAGCCGTGGTTGGAAGGCAAAAAGGTCCTGATGCTGGAACCAAGGCGACTAGCGGCTAAAACCATCGCATCTCGTATGGCTTCTTTATTGGGAGAGCATATAGGCCAAACGGTAGGCTACCGTATCAGATTTGAGAGCAATGTTACCAACGTCACAAAAATAGAAGTAGTCACAGAAGGGATTCTTACAAGGATGATCCATAGCGACAATGCGTTGGAAGACGTGGGGTTGGTGATATTCGATGAATTCCACGAACGCAGTATTCATGCCGACATCAGTATGGCACTGTGTAGGGAAGCGCAGCATGTCCTCAGGCCAGACTTGAGGATATTGGTCATGTCGGCCACCTTAAACATGCCCCTGCTCTCACAAACGCTACAAGCCCCTATTGTAGAAAGCCAAGGGAAACAATACCCCGTCAACATCATCTATACAGGGGAGCAGCACGAGATCATGCTACCGGAAATGACCGCCAAAACAGTAATGCGTGCCGCAAGGGAAAACGAAGGAGATGTTTTGGTGTTTCTTCCTGGCCAAGCAGAAATCAAAAAATGTGAGGCGATTTTGAGAAAGGAACTACCCTCCTTCAAGGTCCATCCTTTATATGGGCAGCTACCTCCTTCCAAACAACAAAGCGCTATCATGCCCGACCGCCAAGGCAGAAGAAAAGTGGTATTGGCAACTTCTATTGCTGAAACTAGCCTTACTATTGAGGGCATTAGTATAGTAGTAGATTCTGGGTTTGGACGTGTATCCAGGTTCGATCCCAAGTCTGGTTTATCCAGACTTGAAACAGTGCAGATTTCTCGAGATTCAGCGAACCAACGGGCAGGTCGAGCAGGCAGGCTTGGACCCGGGGTTTGCTACAGGATGTGGTCTAAGGCTACTCAAGAGCGACTTGCGGAACACCGAACTCCGGAAATTCTAGAAGCGGATTTGGCAGCGCTCGTATTGGATATGGCTGAATGGGGCATTACGGATGTTGGCCAAATGACTTGGCTTACGCCTCCGCCTAAAGGCGCTTTGGCTCATGCAGTAGAAACCTTAAACCAACTAAACGCTCTAGAGAATGGCCGTATCACTCCACACGGGAAAAAGATACATGCACTCCCCTGCCATCCACGTATTGCGCACATGTTAATAAAAGCGGACGAAAGCCATAACCTGCCTTTGGCTACCGATATTGCAGCATTATTGGAAGAGCGCGACCCTATGTCCAAAGATACAGGAATCGACCTCAACATAAGAATTGAAGCATTGCGCCGATTCAGGGCAAACGATGGTAGTGGAGGGCGGATGGGTAGAATTGAAAAAGTGGCTGCCTCCTACCGAAAGCTGTTTGACCTAGCCGCAGATGATGGCCCGATAGACCCATATGAGACGGGCGTTCTGTTGGCTCACGCTTATCCTGAACGCATCGCCTATGCACGACCTGGCAACAACGCACAGTTTCAGCTAGCCAACGGAAAGTATGCCATGGTTGGACATAGGGATGACCTTGCCCATGAGCCATGGCTAGCCATTGCCCATGTGGATGCAAGAGAAGGATTAGGAAAGATATTCTTGGCCTCGCCCTTAAACCCAAAAGACTTGGCACCATTGGTAAAGCAGCAGGATGTGATCACATGGGACACTAGAAAAGGTGGGCTGATCGCTTCTAGAGAGCTTAGGATTGGAAGCATCGTCTTACAGTCCAAGCCGCTGCCATATCCAGATGAGAGCCACCTTGCAACTGCCATATCCAACGCCATAAAAACAGAAGGCGAAACCCTATTGCCGTTTAACGAAGAGTTTGAACAGTGGCAATTGCGGGTGTTGAGTTTGCGCAAATGGCGACCTCAAGAACATTGGCCAGATGTGAGCACACCTACCCTCCTACTCACCAATGAAGAGTGGTTAGGACCCTACTTGTCCCAGATCAGAAAACCTGAAGACCTGAAGAAGCTTAATCTTAAAGCAATACTACATTATCATCTTGGCGGCGATATGCAAGCCGCCCTTGATCGATTGGCTCCCGAAAAGATCGCTGTCCCTAGTGGATCACTTATAAAACTGCAATATCAACAAAATGGTGCTGCCCCTATCTTGGCTGTTAGGCTGCAGGAGGTATTCGGTCTGGCAGATACCCCTACTGTGAATGAGGGGAAAACTTCTGTATTGCTACATCTGTTATCTCCAGGATATAAACCAGTGCAGGTAACTACGGATCTTCGCAGCTTTTGGGACAACACTTATTTTGAGGTAAGAAAGGAGCTTAAAAGAAGATATCCTAAGCATGCTTGGCCTGATGACCCATGGCAAGAAAAGGCGATAAAAGGAGTAAAGAGACGAGGGTGATTTTTTTTTGAAAATTTTTATTTTCCTCTTTCCCTTTTCCATCGATTGCACTTCCGCTTTTGTATTTACACCCTCTAAATTCATTTGGAAGATGCGTACAAGTGCGGATATTTGCACTCTTTTATGTGAGATATGGACATCAAAAACAAACAGCGCTTTTTTTTAAGCCTATTCTTCTTTCTTTCAGGTTTTTGTTTTTCAAGTTGGGCGTCAAGAATCCCTACTATAAAGACCAATTTCGGCTTCAATGAGGCGGAAATCGGCTCTATTTTATTGACCATGCCCATAAGCTCCTTACTAGGCCTGCCCATATCCGGTTGGCTCATTACCCGGTTCGACAGTCGTATCCCTATCGGCATAGGTTTTTTGGTACATGGCGTATGCCTCTCGCTCATCGGCCTGGCACAAAACACCACCATGCTCATCGTGGCCATATTCCTATTCGCCTTTAGTATGCGCATATTTAATATTGCCATGAACACTCAGGCCATTACGCTCCAAAAGCAGTTTGCCAAGAAGATCAATGGCTCGTTTCATGGGCTTTGGAGTACTGGAGGGATCGTTGGTGTAGGATTTACAACCCTTATGGTCTCCCTGAATATTGAAATGGTGCCCCATTTGCTAGCGGTATCCACAATGACCATTGCTGCCACCGTTTATGCATACCACTATTTGCTGCGAGACGACAGGGCCACTTCAGGCAACAAACTCAAGCTTGGCAAGCCCGACCCATATATTCTGTATTTGGGCCTTCTAGTATTTTTCGCTTCTATTTGCGAAGGCGGTATGTTCGATTGGAGTGGCATCTATTTTCAAGAAGTGATCGGTTTGGACATATTCACTTCTGGTTACCTTATATTCATGACCTTTATGGCCTTGTCCCGGTTCTTCTCAGACAGGCTAATCGACAGGATCGGCATGCGCCGGACCTATGTAATGAGCGCCGTATTGATCATGACGGGTATCGGTCTCTCCATCCTCTTCCCCTACTTTTGGCCAGCAATGATCGGCTTTTCTCTCGTGGGTTTTGGTACAGCCGCAGTCATTCCCATGACCTTCACTTTGGCAGGTGCCTCTACGAAATACTCGGCAGGAATGGCCATTTCCATTATTGGCACCTACGGGATGGTCGGCATGCTCATAGGCCCTCCCCTCATCGGCTACCTTGCCCATGCCTTTAATCTTAGGGTTTCGTTTATTTTGTTTGCCTTCGCAGGTTTCATGTTCATCCCCATTTCAAAGATGTTCTTCGGTATGGTGAGGAAGGGTGCTTAATGGGAGAAGGCTGAAAAGTTGTAAGGATGCATATGTGATAAATGTATGCTAGGCTTGCTGGAAAAGTACAACATTGAAATAGGCAAACCCAGGCAATTTAAGGTCAACAAGCCTTTTTGATGCGTTTTCAGCATGCTCTATGCTAATGGGGGTACGCATCAAACCTTCAAGCTTCTATGCTTTTTAATGGACTTTTACGGCACCCCTGGGTCAGATAAGCCTTATCTCCAAGTGCCCATCTTCTAGACCCTTAGGATATTATTTTCCAACTTATGTAAAAGTTTGCCCTCATCTTCTTCCACCACAATCCTATCTACCAAAGCTTGTTCTACAAACCCTTCACTAACAATATGCTCAAAATGGTTGATCAAATGATCGAAGAATCCATTGGTATTAAGAAATCCTATTGGTTTCTTATGGAGCCCCAATTGAGACCAGGTAAGTATCTCAAAAAACTCATCTAAGGTGCCGAAACCACCCGGTAGGGCAATAAAGCCATCAGAAAGTTTGTACATCAACTCCTTTCGCTGATGCATCGTATTGACCACATGCAGTTCGGTCAGTCCTGTATGCGCTACCTCTTCATCGACAAGACCTTGAGGTATCACCCCTTGCACCCTTCCTCCTTGGGCAATCATCGTATCGGCGAGCACGCCCATTAGGCCAACTTTTCCCCCTCCATAGATCAACTCAATTTGATGAGTGGCCAACAAAGCAGCGATGCTCACCCCAGCTCTAGTATAAATAGGAGTAGTGCCACTCTTCGCGCCACAAAAAATACAAATACTTTTCATTTGCAGTTTTTAGTATTATTTTTTCTTGGTTCCCAGACTTCCCACTTAAAACCCAACATTCAAAATTTAAAACCGAATCCCATTTTGCTCATTAGTACATTATTTCATCATGCATTCATCATAAGTACCTCAACCCTTGAGATTGCTTGGCTTCCAATTTATACCTTTTACATTTCCCAATTCATTCTTCCCTAATGCATCCTATCTGGGCGCAGTTCTAAGTTCTTGATAATTTCTGCTTCAATTTCTAAATATTCCTGCCAGCGTTTGTTCACCAACTCCTCAGGCATATACAACTTGGCTAAATTGATAAAGTTGGTATAATGCCCTGCTTCAGATACCATAAGCTCGTAATAAAATTGTTTTAGTTCCTCATCTTCCAGATTCTTCCACAACAACTTGAACCGCTCACAACTTCTGGCTTCAATCAAAGCATTGATCAGCAGCTTTTCTACTAATTGCTGGTCTCTAGGTCCTCCTTTTTTTTCATGCTTGGTCAGTTGAACTACATATTCATCCACCCTCTTCTTTCCTAGCTTGTGCCCTCTTTTTTTTAATTGGGCTAAGACCCTTTCGAAGTGCTCCCATTCTTCGGCGACTACTGGTGTAAGTGCATCTACGAGCGCTTCTTTATCTGGAAAATGTATGATAAGGGATATACAGGAAGAGGCTGCTTTTTGCTCACAATAAGCATGATCAACAAGAATTTCTTCAATGTTCTTCTCGGCAATATCCACCCACCTTGGGTCGGTAGGCAATTTTAAACCTAACATAGCAATTTTTATTAACTTATATTTTCTAATTTAAACTCATAACTCCGTTGCCCCATTAATCATAAAACATCCAATTCAGTCCAAAATCAATACTTCCTCTTTGGCCTGTATAGTATGGGGTGGTGAAATATCCATCTGTCAGTCCGATCAATTGCCCAAAATTTGTCAGTTTGAAAAATATCCTTGCGCTGCTAATTTTAAAGTTGACAAAGAAATCTGTTGTATAGTATTGAGGAATCTCAAAATGGTTTTGCAAAAAGAACTGCATCGTTACAGGGTTGTAATCATGTGCAAAATATGCTGACTGAAAATGACCATCAAATCCACCTCTCAACTGTAACTTGTCTTTGAAAACAAAGTTGGTATAGTATAAAGAAGCATTAGCAAACAATTCTGGTATGCGGAATTTGTCTTTGGAGTTGCCTGTAATGGCCGTGTAGGTCACAGCAGCCTCAAAGTGAAGATTCTTTAAGAACGTAACCTTAAAATCCACTCCTGGAGATAGTATTTGATTTAAACCACTCGCTTGAGCAGGCCTTGCGTTTTCGTCAAAGTATAGATACCCGTTGATATTACTTACACTGAGCCGAGGTTTAACCAAAAGATTGCCAACTTCTACATTGATGGCAGCCTTTAGCTCATCGGTTTCCATAGATCGGAAGAGCG
>SMEK01000288.1_pt1 | contig 20682 bp, 23 predicted proteins | sample 2456371 | NCBI WGS metagenome assembly SMEK01 (sample SAMN10132590, study PRJNA489261) | soil metagenome | isolation source: day1 antibiotic-loamy sand soil ammended with composted manure from dairy... | place: USA | collected 2015-04-01
TAGGACTTAGGACAGTATCGATCTCCCCTCCCCATGAAAAGACACGCATTGGAACAGGCTTATTCATGATGATGTCTACAGAATCTGAGTTCTTTCCATATATTTCCACCAGATTTCTATAGCGTGGCGTTCTTCTGGCAGCCGTTTCGAGAAAGTTAGGGATCTCTCTTCCTTGCTCATCTATCCAAGGGTTTCTTCCTTTCCAGTGATCAATAAAGACCTTGTGGAGGTAAGACATGTGCTCGGTCATTGCTTCTTCAGCATACTCCTGTAAGCGGCTGTCTATAGTAGTATAAATTTTCAGTCCACCTTCATAAAGATCATATCCATGCTCTTTTGCCCAGTTGTTCAAGTATGCGCCTACAACTCTTCTAAAATATGTAGCCAAGCCTTGATTGTGATTGGCTACGTTATAGTCGAGTTAGGCACTTTCGTAGTTGAAGACCGGATTGTGCCTTGATGGAGCTTGAACCATTCCCGCTAATAGAGCAGCTTCTTGGATATTGAGGCTATCTGGAGTCTTGTTAAAATAAGTTTGTGCAGCTACTTTTATGCCATGAGCATTGCTCCCATAAGGAACAGTATTAAGGTACATCTGCAAGATTTCTTTCTTGGTATAGGAGCGCTCCAGCTTTACTGCTACAATCCATTCTTTTACTTTATCAATAAACTTCCCCAAGCCAGGAATTCCATGCAAGGTCCCCTCATAGCGTTCGCTTCTAGTATCAAAGAGGTTCTTGGCAAGCTGCTGGGAAAGCGTACTACCTCCTCCTGCATAACTTCCGGGTAGCAGGTAAAACACTACCGCTCGGCTAAGTCCTCGAAGGTCGATGCCAGAATGGTTCTCAAATCGGTAATCTTCTACAGCTATCAAGGCATTGATGATGTTCGGAGAAAGTTCCTCATAGCTCACAGGAGTTCTGTTTTCTCGATAGTATTTTCCCAATAGCACATTATCGGCTGAGTATAGCTCAGATGAAAGCTCTTCCTTAGGGTTTTCCAACGACCTCAAGCTCGGCTGATCTCCATAGAGATTGAACAGGTTGATGCTAACAGAAAAAATGAACAAGGGTAGAAAAACAAGCACCGCTATAAAAGCAATCCATATACCCTTAATGATGTTAGAGATTAGCTTGGAGCTGTTTTTTTTTGTTTTGGGCTTAGTATTGGCCATATATCACTTAATAATTAATAATGTTCCTCGAAGAAGGAAACGTAACTGGTAATATCTTTAGTTTTTGATAAAATTTGAAAATTATCTTTTGTAATAATAAAGTCTTGTACTTTATTATCGTTAAAAGCACTTTTTAGTGTTTCGTCTTCATTAATTAGTGCCCTATAATCAGAGGCTTCTTGTTTCGATGCGAACTCGTTCACTATAATCATCCCCTGTTGCTCGTTCAAACTGATGTTGCCTGATTTGAGTTCCAATGCTGCAAACTGGTGGGCGCTGAGGCTATCCAGCTTTTGTGGCAAGGTTGTGGCATATGCATAATTTTTGTCATACACCAAAACAAAGATATGCGTTTGATTAAAGTCTTCAATGAAGCTTTGTATTCCTTGCGCCTTCAGGGCAGCTTCCTGAAACTGTCTAGAGGCATCAAGCAAAGATCGTGCATAATCGATCAGTTCGCTATCAGGAAAATCTACCATAAATTGCTCTAACCTATATTGGTATTGCACAATATGCTCAGTTTTTCCCACCAACATAATCTGGAGCAGGGTTAGATTATCTGTGAAATCGGTAATGGGATAATTATTGAGCGCATGGGATAGCAAGCTATCTGCTAATTCATGCGTTCCCGATTTGTAAGCACTAAAAGCTGTTGCATACAGCTTCTGTAGCTCTGCACTCAGTGCTTCGCTTTCTTGTTTGTAATTAGGATTTCGGATAGTTTTGGCATAAGTCGAATTAGGAAACTCACTTAGTAGCTTTTCCTTGTAAGGATCCCCTTCCTGCGGTTGTAGGTTGTTACTGATGATATACAATAGATAGAGGACTTCTGGTTCATGAGAAGTGTCTGGATATTTGTCGAGTAGTGTTATAAATGTTTCTTTGGCGTTTTGAGGCTCTTCCAGATTGAAGTTGTAAATATTGCCTAGAGTATAATAAGCCTCTTCTATAGCCATATGTGCATTGGCCCTTGCTTCTTCTGAAAATGGGATCTGGCTAAAGAATTCTTGCCTGTGGGCTGCCTTTTGGTCTTCTTCGGTTGGTGCGTTCGCTTCTGCATTATCTTCTAATGACTCATTTTGTGCCAAGGCATCGGACATTCTGTTCACAAGAGTCTTGTTTCTCCTCCAGTTATCTTGTAAGGGTCTATTTCCCCACCTTCGCACAAACTCTGCCCTGCCTGTGCTAATAGAGGCAGTGCTGTAGAAGTACCAAGTTCCAGTCTGGGTTTCAGAATTTCCCATTTGGCTGAAGAAGTTGTTTTGCCCACCGAAACCTCCAGTTTGTCTAGAAGGCTGAGAAAGAAGTAGGAGGTTTTCTTGATGTTCTTCAAAACGCTGGTCAGCCATGACGACCAAAGCGGCGGAGTCCATAAATGACAGTTGTAGGAGGCTGTCCTGCAATGCGATGGTATTTAGCTGTAGCACAAAATCTGCCAATATCTCTTGTCGCTTCTTTATTCTTTCGTAGTCCTTTTCTGTCGTAGGCATTACGGCTATTGTACTATCATAATATGCCTTTGCCAGCTCATAATCCTTTATTTCTTCATAATATATCTGCCCTAGCCTATGAAAAGCATAAGACTTTTGTCGATTATTGTTTACACTTGCTTGGGCAGAGTTCTTATAATAGGTAATCGCCTCTTCTTGATTGCCTTGCTTTCGCTCAAACTCTGCCATTTCGTAATAGATCTTATCACGAAATTCCTTGTTTTTATTATCCTTTAGGAGGTTTACAAAGTACCTTCGGGCTTTGCTTACATCCTTGTTGTCTGCTAGCTCAAATACCTGCGCCATGTTGAGCCGTGTATAAAATGAAAGCTCGTAGGCAGGATTGTTTTTTAGGCTTTCGCGGTAATGCTCGTATGCCAGGGACTCAAAACCCAACTCTTGAAAAACTTGACCTATAATAAAATGTAACCTCGCTGGCTTGTCCTCTTTGCCCAGCAAAGGAGCTGCCAAGGCAAGGTTTTTAACCATATTATTATAATCTTGCCGTTGTTGATACAGATATGCCCTAGTAAGGTACAGTGATTTGAGATTCTTCTTGTTTAGTTTCTCCTTTTGAAGAAAATCAGACACAGCAATGGCATTTTGCTCTTCTTTATAATCAATAAAAGTGCGCATGAGGAAAACAAGAGCTTGGTGCCGTGCATTGTCGTCCTTGCTGTTAACGTTTACATATTTAAATGTCTCTATAGCATTTACAAAATCTGCATCATAATAGCGGGCTTTGCCTACTAAGACATAGCTGTCATCTACCCATTTGCTGTTTTTATGATTTTGGATCGCTAGCGAGGCCTTTATAATACAGTCTTCAAGAGGCTCTTGCACATAAGCAGCCATGACAGTATCTACTTGGGGATATATGCTGAGGATGTTGTAGTAGTTGTCGTCGTGGTTCTGCCAATATATCGCTTCAATTTCTTTCATCCGCTCGTTGGCCAGAAAATAGGCATTGTAGCGGGCAGTAAGGTTGTGATAAGCCTTACTCATGAGCGTGTTCTTTTCAGCAGAACATCCCACTAAGAAGGCCACCAGGATAACCCATAGCAGCGAAAGAATTTTATATGAGGAAATGGTTTTCAAGCAAAAACGCAAATTTTATTACAATGAAACGAAAATAGGACTATATTAATGCAATAAACTTTATCGATCTGGGTAATAATATATATTTTTGTTGACATTACTACTTTGAGATCGAGCAATATCCAAATTGAAAAAAACTTTATCAAATAGATTAACGAACAGGTTTCTTCTCATTATACGAAATGAGGAGAATTTTGCAGAAAAGACCACGTTTAGTTTCAATTATGCAAAGTTAATAGTTTTTTTCTTATCCTTATTCCTCATTTTTATGGGGATAAGCTTGTATTTGGTGCATACGATTTTGGGTCAGTGGTTTGATCCTCGACATGCCGAAGTGGAAGTGAATAGGAAGCTCATACAGCTGTCGATGCAGATAGACTCATTGGTGATAGAGGTTGACCGGAAATCTCGATTTATTGAAAATTTTCAAAGCATTGTAACTGGGGATGGTGTGATAGAAACGCCGAACCGCATAGCCGAGGAAGAAACGGATGCCTTAGAAAGGTTGAACGTCGATACGGAAATACAAAACCTAAGCGATATTGACGATCAGTTTAGAAGGGCTTTTGAAGAAGAAGATCAGTCTATATATACTTTGGCTTCTCATACGAACAGTGAATTGCAGGAGATATACTTCTTTTCGCCAATATCAGGAATCGTTTCTTCTCCTTACAATTTAAAGGGTGGCCATTTTGGAGTAGACATCGTGTCAAAAAAGAATGAGCCCATAAAATGTGTCGCGGATGGGACAGTGATCATGTCGGATTGGACACAAGAGGCGGGACATACGATATCAATTCAACATAGAAATAACCTGATTTCTGTATATAAGCACAATTCGGCATTACTAAAAAAAGTGGGGGATTTTGTCCGCGCCGGAGATATCATTGCCATTATTGGAAATTCAGGTGAGCTTACCACGGGTCCCCATTTGCACTTAGAATTTTGGTTCAATGGCAACCCGGTGAATCCAGAAGATTTCGTTTCATTTTAATTAATCAAAATATCAGTCATGTTTAGTAATAAAGAAGACAAGAAAGTAGCAGAGCAGATCAGCAATTCCAGCAACAACATCGGCAAGGGAACGGTGCTCGAAGGAAATGTAGAGACATTCGGCAATATCCGAATCGAAGGAAAGGTTGTAGGAAACATTAAGTCCAAGTCCAAAGTTGTGTTAGGGCAATCCTCTTTCGTAGACGGCAATATTCTGGCTCAAAATGCTGAAATAGAAGGCGAGGTAAAAGGAGTGCTAGAGGTGACGGAGCTGCTTGTGCTAAAGCCAACAGCAGTCATTCACGGAGATATAACTGCCAACAAACTGATTGTCGAGTCTGGTGCTACCTTTAATGGCGGTGTAAAAATGGGTGGTGCCATGAAAGAAATAAAGATAGGCGAAACCGTTGAAGCAGAGAAATCAGAAAACAAACCCTACGGAGCAGAAAAAGGAGTCAAGTCCGCTTAAAGATTACTTGAAGTATTCTGGTCTTGGTTTTCAGATGTGCTTTGTAATAGGGCTTTCTGTGTGGGGAGGATTGGCATTGGACGACAAGTTCACACAGGGCAAGCCTGTATTTGTGCTAATCCTTTCCTTTATTGGTATTGGGGCTTCTTTCTACTTGCTGTACAAATCCTTGCCTAACCAATAGTAGCATGTCTATTGCTTTGAAGATCCTGAGTTTCGGATAAAGGCGTACCTTTGTACCTTAACTGATTTACTGCGTGAAAAAACTCTTATCACTTGCACTTAAGATAGTAGGTATAACCCTTGGCCTAGTCGGTATCGTTCACCTCCTCAATTTTATTCCGGCAATTGCAACCTATATACACCGCTCGATATGGCTGATTATCGCTTTGTCGGCAGCTATAGCGCTGATTATCGCTGTCTATAACGCTTTTGCTTTGTCAAAGGCTTCTCAATCTGCCCAAGGTTTTGCTCCTCTATTCTTGGTCAGCATGGTCATTAGGTTATTTTTGAGCCTTGGCGCCATAGCCTTTCTCATCTTCCGCTTTACTGATGATAGGATTGTGCTAGTTTTGAATTTTTTTATAGTCTATTTATTTTATTTGGTATTTGAAATCTATGGCATTATCGGTAACTTGCGCCCGATTTCAAACCAAGGAGAAATAAATGACTGAAGCTGTGATTTCTGCCCCGTATAAAGCCCTGATTAAAACCTTTGTAACCACGGCTTTCCTGTTGTTCAGTTTTACAATCTCATTTGCTCAAAATGAAGCGGAAGAACATGTAGAAGAGGAAAATCCGACAGGCTTTATAATGCATCACATTAAGGATGCGCATGAGTGGCACTTCGCTACGATTGGTAACAAGCATATCACTATTCCCCTGCCAGTCATATTATACTCTCCGGATAGAGGACTGGAATTATTCATGTCTTCTGACTTTGTCGACCCTGTTACACATGAAAGAGTCTGGCATGCCGGCTATACCATTGATGAGCACGAGCATGTAGTAGCACAAGACCCATCCAGAACTTTCTATAATTTTTCTATAACAAAAAATGCGGCGATGCTATTCTTGACAATACTTGTTGTTGCCTTTTTAGCATTAAAAGCCGCTAGGCATTATAAGAAGCATCCGAATACAGCGCCCAAAGGTGTTGCAGCATTTATAGAGCCTTTGGTGATTTTCATTCGTGACGAGATCGCAAAACCTAATATTGGGCCTAAGTACAAAAGATATTTGCCCTATTTGCTCACTCTTTTCTTTTTTATTCTTGTGGCCAATATAATGGGGCTTATGCCTGGTGCGGCAAACCTTACAGGAAATATAGCCGTTACATTCGTGCTTGCCGTTATTACCTTTATCATTACTAACGTGAGCGGCAATAAAGAGTATTGGAAACACGTGTTTGCAACTCCTGGAGTTCCTTTCTACATCTTGCCGGTAATGGTAGTGGTGGAGTTTATAGGGTTGTTTACAAAGCCTTTCTCACTTATGATCAGGTTGTTTGTTGCCATTACAGCTGGACATATTGTTATCCTCAGCCTTATTGGCCTCAACTTTATATTTACCTCATATGCCGTGGGAGTTGCTAGTAGTCTTTTGGTAGTCTTTATTAATATAATAGAGCTATTGGTAGCCACTATACAAGCATATGTGTTTACGCTGTTTTCATCCATGTATATTGGTGCAGCTGTTCAGGAGCATCATCATTCGGACGATGATGTTGATAAGGCCCTTATATAGGATATTGGTCTAAGAAACCTTTTTGTTTAATTATATATAAATCTTATGTTACTAACTACATTATTATTGTCCGCAGGACTTGCTTTGGTAGGTGCTGGAATCGGTGCAGGGATTGTTGCAATAGGCGCAGCCCTTGGTATCGGAAGAATTGGTGGCCAGGCAATGGAGGGAATTGCCAGACAGCCTGAGGCTGCAGGTAAGATCCAGACTGCAATGTTGATTATTGCTGCTCTGATCGAGGTGGTTTCGTTGTTCGGTATGGTGGTGTGTCTTTTGATCGCTACGAACGACCAAATAACATTTTAATGATTTTCAGGCCCTTTTGCATTAGGCATAGGGCCTGAATCTTTTATATTCAAATAAATCAAATTAAGCAAAATGGATTTACTGACCCCCGGTGTAGGTTTAATATTTTGGCAATTTATCGGATTCATTGCCTTATTATTCATATTGTCAAAATTTGCTTGGCCAGCCATTACAGAAGCGCTTAGTGCCAGGGAAGAATCGATCAACAATGCGCTTGCGGCAGCCGAACAAGCCAAGACCGAAATGGCATCTTTGAAGGCTGAAAATGAGAAGTTGTTGCAAGAAGCACGAGTTGAGCGTGACAAAATATTGAAAGAAGCATCTAACACTGCAAAAAGAGTGATAGAAGAAGCTAAAGAAGAGGCTAAAAGACAGGGCGATAGAATGATTGAGGACGCAAGGGAAGCCATCCAGACAGAGAAGAACGCAGCATTGGCTGATGTGAAAAATCAAGTAGCCATGCTTTCTGTGCAGATTGCAGAGAAGCTATTAAGAAAGAACCTGGCTGGAGAAAAGGAGCAGAAGGCGTTGGTGGAAGACTTTGTTAAAGACCTTAACGTCAATTAATAATAGGAAGTGTATGGCATGTGCCTTAGCTGGACTCCTATAAGAATTAAGAAATTACTCACTACGAATAAATATGTCAGAAAGAAGAGTTGCTTCCAGGTATTCAAAATCACTGCTTTCTTTGGCTCAAGAAAAGGGCCTGTTGGAAGAGGTGAACAGTGATATGGAGCTTTTTGCTGCGACGTTTAAGAATAATCGGGATTTGAGCATAGTGATCAAAAACCCTATTGTTCCTAATCATAAGAAGCTAAGTATCCTAAAGGCATTGTTTGATGGGAAAGTGAGTGAATTGACACTTAGATTTTTTGAGATTATATCTCGAAAAAATCGTGAAAGCCTTTTACCAGATATTGCAGCATCTTTTAATGAACAGTACAATGTGTTTAAAGGCATAGTAATAGCTCAAGTAGTCACCTCATTTCCATTGGACAACAAATTAAGAGAAGACTTCAAAAAGGTGGTGAAGCATGAATTTGGACAAGAAAAAACAGTCCTACTGGAGGAAAAGGTGGATCCATCTCTTATAGGAGGATATACACTTACCGTAGGAGATAAGCGGATCGATCAGACTTTAGATACGCAACTGAAAAAACTTAAACTGGAGTTTAATCAGAAACACAAAACATTTGTAAAAGGAATATAGCCTAGAGTGCACAGCGCTCAATTTAATCATAAAATCCAACATAAATACATATACAATGGCAGAAGTAAGACCAGACGAGGTGTCCGCAATATTGAGAGAGCAGCTCTCCAATTTTAGAACGGAGGCGGAATTGGAAGAAGTAGGCACTGTACTCCAGATAGGGGATGGTGTGGCTCGTATATATGGGTTGTCAAAGGCACAATCAGGGGAATTACTAGAGTTTGAGAATGGCTTGAGAGGATTGGTGTTAAACCTTGAAGAGGATAACGTGGGAGCGGTACTTTTGGGTGAATATAAAGATATTAAAGAGGGAGATACTGTAAAAAGGACTAAGGCGATCGCTTCCGTAATGGTGGGCGATGGCTTATGTGGAAGGGTAGTGGATACCCTAGGAAACCCAATAGATGGTAAAGGGCCTGTTGAAGGAGAGTTGTATGAGATGCCTTTGGAACGAAAAGCGCCTGGGGTTATTTTCCGTCAACCGGTGAACGAACCTTTGCAAACTGGTATCAAAGCGATCGACTCTATGATTCCTATCGGAAGAGGCCAAAGGGAGCTTATAATTGGTGACAGACAGACAGGAAAATCTGCTGTGGCGATCGATACTATCATCAATCAAAGAGAATATTACGAAAAGGGAGAACCTGTTTTCTGTATATATGTAGCTGTAGGGCAAAAGGCTTCTACTGTGGCCAACGTTGTGGCTGCTTTAGAAAAAGGAGGTGCGATGGACTACACTGTGGTTGTGGCAGCACCAGCTTCTTCACCAGCACCTATGCAGTTCTATGCACCATTTACAGGAGCTGCAATTGGTGAGTTCTTCCGCGATACTGGTAGGGCTGCATTGGTTGTATATGACGATCTTTCCAAACAAGCCGTAGCCTATAGAGAAGTGTCATTGCTGTTGAGAAGACCTCCAGGACGTGAAGCTTATCCAGGAGACGTATTCTATTTACACTCAAGACTACTTGAGCGTGCAGCAAAGATTACTGATAGCGATGAGATTGCAAGTCAAATGAACGACTTGCCTGAGTCACTTAAAGGAATAGTAAAAGGAGGAGGGTCATTAACGGCATTGCCACTTATCGAAACTCAGGCTAGTGACGTTTCAGCGTATATCCCTACCAACGTGATTTCCATTACTGATGGGCAAATATTCTTGGAGACCAATCTTTTCAACTCTGGTGTCCGTCCTGCTATTAACGTAGGGATTTCTGTGTCTAGGGTAGGTGGATCTGCCCAGATCAAATCTATGAGGAAGGTAGCCGGTACATTGAAGCTTGACCAGTCACAGTTCCGCGAGTTGGAGGCTTTCTCCAAGTTCGGGTCCGACTTAGATGCTTCTACAAAATTGACCATTGAAAGGGGACGCAGAAACCTTGAGATATTAAAACAACCTCAATTCTCTCCTATGCCTGTAGAACAGCAGGTAGCGATCATCTACGTATCAACAAAAGGCTATATCGACAATGTGCCCGTTGAGCGCGTAAGAGAGTTTGAAAAAGAATATCTTAATTTGTTAGCACTGCAACATAAAGCGACATTGGATGCACTCAAAGCAGGGAAACTTGATGACGAGGTGACCAATGTGCTGAAAGATGTAGCAGTGACATTAGCAAAAAAATATGCGGCTTAGGTGCCCGATTACCATGGGACGATTGCTTTAAAAAGTGATTGACCCATGATGTATTGAGTACCTCGGTTTGCATCTAATATCTGAACAAAAAAATGGCGAATTTAAAGGAAGTAAAGAATAGGATTTCTTCTGTAACTTCAACACAGCAGATTACAAAAGCTATGAAAATGGTGGCGGCTGCTAAGTTGAAGCGGGCACAGGATCGCATTACTCAAATGCGACCATATGTGCAGAAACTTTCTGAGATACTGCAAAATGTTTCGGCAGCAGCTTCAGAAAATGTGCATAATGAATATGCCGAGGAAAGAACTGGAAATAAAATACTGGTTGTTCCCATTACTTCTGACAAGGGGCTTTGTGGTGCTTTTAACAGTAATATCTTCAGAGGAGGCGCTAATTTCTTAGCGACTAATTTTGAAGGTGAGCTGCAAAAAGGGCAAGTGGACTTTCTTCCCATTGGCAAAAAGGCATACGATTACTATGCTAAGCGTGGATATAATGTCATCGATACTTACAAAGACCTGTTTTCTGATCTCTCGTTTGATACAGCAAAAGAAGCCGCAGAGTTTGCCATGAAAGGCTTTAAGGAAGGTGAGTACGATAAAGTTTTTGTGATATATAACGAGTTCAAGAATGTCGCTACACAGATTGTGGTGACCGAGCAGTTCCTTCCGATTCCTAAAATAGAGGAAGAAAATACGGAAACAGGGGTTGCAACTGACTATATATATGAGCCATCGGAGGAAGAAATCGTTTCTGAACTTATCCCTACATCGCTCAAAATAAAGTTTTATAAGGCTTTGTTAGAATCTAATGCTTCTGAGCATGGCGCAAGAATGACAGCTATGGACAAAGCAACAGAAAACGCTGGAGAACTTCTGAAGGAGTTGCGTTTGACTTATAATAGAACTAGACAGGCAGCTATCACCACAGAGATCCTAGAAATTGTGGCTGGAGCAGAAGCTTTGGCGAGTGGTAAATAAGAAGATTAAATAAGAACAAATTCAAAGCTCATGAAAATGAGCTTTTTTTGTTTTAGCGCACGCTAAATACATCATGAAAATTTAATCTTAACTTTGATGAAACACATCTGCCTATGATAAGGGCATACCGGATATTCAATGCTTTAAGTCTTGATGTGGCAGTAGGAGCTAGCATCAGTGCTACTTTTGTTGCTTCTTGGCTAGGTGTTTCGTTGGCGTGGACTACAGTGATAACTTTGGGTATATGTGTTTGGATAATTTACACATTGGATCATCTCATTGATGCCAAGAATATTCCACATAGCCCTCATACTTTCCGTCACTGGTTTCATCAGCAATATTTCAATAGAATCTCGGTCGCATTAGGCATAGCTGCGCTCACAGAAATTGTCCTATTACAATATCTTCCTTTTTCGACGCTTATCGGTGGGATAGCGCTGTCGATTGTTGTGATGCTCTACTTCTCAATGCTATGGTGGTTAAGGCTGAACAAAGTATATCATAAAGAGATACTGATTGCTTTTGTTTATACTTCTGGCGTTTTTTTACCAAGCGTGAGCATATGTGGTTCCCCTTTGGACAGATCACTTATCCTTCTTTTTTTTCAGCTATTCTTAATAGCTCTTTCTAATTTGTTAATCTTTTCGGTGCTTGAAACAAACTCTGACATGATGGACGGGCAAAAATCGCTGGCTACAATTTTAGGGGAAGTTCAGTCTAAGCAAATCATATGGTTATTAATAATTCTGGGTATGTGCATTGCTTTAGTTGGGCGTTTAGTTGCCGATAAAAATGCCTTGGCACAAGGTGCATTGCTCTTTATAAACATCATCTTGGGCCTTATCATGCTCCTTCCGTCATGGCGAAAAGGTGATAGGTATCGGTTCATTGGTGATGGTGTGTTTTATATTTTCCTCATATTTATATTGCTTGCCTGATGCGCCTTCCAAACTTCGACCGGATAGCCTTTGCGTATGATGCATTAAAGTACCTTGTTTTCGGAGGATCATTACATCAAGCGCAAACTTTTCTTGTGCCTTTTATCCCAACGTGCTCTGACATATTGATCATTGGAGGTGGGACAGGCCAGATTATTCTAGACATAGTGGAAACAAAGGAGATAAAGCAAATAACCTATGTAGAGCTCTCAAAAAATATGTTGGAGGCTGCTAGGGACAGGGTTAAATCATATTCCAATATCAATTTTGTTTTAGGGAGTGTCGACCAGCTCGGCGCCGCTCAGTCTTTCGACGTGATCCTGACGCCTTTCGTTTTGGATCTATATAGTGACGGAGCGCTCGATCCTATTATGCGCTCCTTAGATAGCCTATTGCGGTCTGGAGGCATTTGGATGAACACTGATTTTAAGGTTAGTACTAAGTTTGGTTGGAAAATGATATGGCAACTCGCCCTAGTGAAATCGATGTATGTGTTCTTTGCTCTGATGAGCAATTTAAGTGTGTTTCGATTGCCAGACTATGACAGAGCATTTCGACGCTTGGGTTTTAAGACGGTTCAGCAGAATTCATTCTTTGGCGGCCTAGTGCACAGCCAAATATGGGAAAGAGGAATAAGCCCTAAACTATAGAACGCATATTGAAGTTAACTACCTATACATTTTTAATTAAATATGCACATTCTAAATTTTCTAGCCTCATTCAGTTTTATATTACTTTTTTTATCCTCCTGTAGCAACAACCATGATCGCTTTTCCGATCAAGAGAAAGAAGATATACAATCTCAAGTCAAATCTATTATTGCTTCGACTATCCATGATCCTAGCCTAATGACTCCCTTGTTCGAAAAGTATCACTTAAAGGGAAAAATTGAGCATTACTTCAAGGAGTTTTACGAAAGTGGCGACTATACATTGGCTTGGCTCGATCTTGAAGGAGTACACCCTCAAACAGTTGATTTGCTTGAAGGCATAAAGCAGGCCCATCTTCATGGTTTAGATTCCAACAGTTACCGTGTTCAGGAAATAAGGGAGCTGCAGAATAAACTCTTTGTTGACAGCATTGGGGCCGACTCATTCCCAACTTTAAGTGTACAATTGGATTTCGCTTTGACAGCAGCATTTATGTCGTATGGCTCGCATATGTTGTCTGGAGTAATCAGTCCTACCACCAATGATTTCCTATGGGTTACTTATCCGAGACAGATTGATTGGGCGGAATATTTGAAAGAGACGCTGGATAATGGCGAAGTAATTGTAGCCCTTGAGGCACTAGCTCCGACCTATGCACAGTACAGCCTCCTAAAAGAGAAGCTGGCGTTATATAGAGCGTTAAAGGAAGATTCAAGTACAAATATTGATCGGCCCATATATTGGGACGAGGACTCCGTGAAAATAGCAGCACCTTTGAAAGAAAAATTGAAACTACTAGGTGATCTTCCTGACAAAGCTTGGAAAGAGTCGAATGAATGGAATGAAAGCTTGATCCAGGCCATTTCAGCTTTCCAGGAGCGACATGGTATAGAAAATAGCGGGTTCTTGAATGAGGAAACTTTAGCGGCATTAAATGTCTCCATTGATGCGAGGATTGAGCAAATAATATTGAATATGGAACGCTTGCGCTGGTTGCCTAAGAGTTTGGGAGATCAATATCTTTTGATCAATATTCCCGATTATCAACTAAGGATAATGAATAAAGGCAAGGCAGAGCTGACGATGAAAGTAATCGTCGGGAAGGTGATGACGAAAACGCCTGTTTTTAGCGATACAATGGAGTATATTGTATTTAGCCCAACATGGACGGTTCCTAGGAGCATCAGTGCCAAAGAGATGTTGCCTAAAATAAAAGATGACGCAGATTACTTGGCTAGAAATAATCTTATACTGTATGAGAATTGGGCGTCAAACGCTCAAGAGATTGACCCGCATGATGTGAAGTGGAATAAGATAGACGAAGAAAACTTTAATTTTAAGATAGTAGAGAAGCCAGGAAGGGGGAATGCCCTGGGATCGGTCAAGTTTATGTTTCCTAATAACCATGCTATATACCTTCATGATACTCCTGCTGGTCATCTCTTTAATCAAACGGAAAGGGGTTTTAGTCATGGGTGCATTCGGGTAGAAAAACCACAGGTGCTTTCAGAATATTTGCTAAAAGAAAATAACCAAGGTTGGGACCTAAATAAGATAGCTAGTCACATGGCGCTGGACACTCCCACTACTGTAACTTTAAAGCGGAAGCTTCCCATTCATATTGTTTATCATTCTGCTTGGGTCGATAAGGATAACCGCATACACTTTCTTAAAGATATTTATCAGCAGGATAGGATTCAGAAAAAAGCGATTGAAAATAAGGAACATCGCTTACAGAAATCCCTATAAGCAATATAATATTCTTATTAAGAAATAAAATAGTACTATGCAGGGTTACTTTATTGGTTTGGAAGTGATATAGTTGAGAGCGTGGCTTGGTTAATGGCAAGTTGCCGAGCCCTAATTATAATATACATCAAGATGACATGCTTATGGAGGAAATGGATAAAAAACACAGGGGGCTAAAGGTGAAGCAGGCCTTAATGAGTAAAGGTGTCGACATAAGTACACTTGCCAAAAGAGTCAATTTGTTTGAGGAACATCTTCATGTTCTGTTTAGTGATAGATTTTTAGATTACGACATTATCAAATTTATTGGAAATAAAGTGGGGCATGATTTTTCCCAAGAATTCCCCGAAATGGATGAGAAGGTACTTTTGACTTACAAATCCTCCTCAAAAGCTGATTTCTCATAAGTATGAACTAACTACGTAGGGCTTCTTGAAAAAGGAAAACTGCTTGGCTAGCAATATAGCTTCATGCTTTTCTATCGATTATCTCAACAACTCTTAAGGAGCTTATGCTCATATAGGTGTAGATTGTGTTTGTGATAGGTTGGGCCCTTTTTGGGATAAAGCACATAAGCATTAGGGAGACATTAATTGGTCGATTTCGTGAATGACTCCATTTCCTGCCCCTATATTCTCTTTAATCACCGTTATCTTATTGTTGATGATCATTTTTCCATTTTTCAGGTCGATTGAAACTTCTTCATCATTTAAACTTTTAGTGGTTATGGGACCATTGGCAAGATCTTCTTTCCATATTTTTCCAGGAATGATATAGCCTCTAAGATCGTTCGAGGAGATAGAGACATTTGAAGGGAAGGCGTTGTCGGTGGGAGCAAAAATACGGTATAAGGTCCCTCCTGTTTCAGGATATCCAGTTGGCCCGAGCTCCTCAACTGATCTACAAAGACAAGTCTCTTCCTTACGTTTATTAATGTTTCCACAAGGTCTAAGTCGTAGGCATTTCGTCCCAAATGGTGCTTGCCTGGAATCTCATTAAATACGGTATCTGAATCTCTGCTGACAATTTCTGGTGGGTTCCTCGATTCATTTTCACTTTGTCTTTTACACCCGGTAGCCATGACAGACGAAATCAATATAAGGAGTATTAATCGCATAGTTTTATTATTTAAAAATAGAGGTCTCTTTTGAAATTTATCCCCTGATAAAAGGCTATAAATAATGCCTCATATATTATAAAAAAAGTGTGGATTTAGACTTAAATAACCTTTGCATATAACACAGAAACGAGTAATTGGTTTAATAATTAAACTTTTATATAATGTTTAAAATCAATTTATTTCACAATTATTTTTATATTAGGTTTCACATATTCACTATAAACAATAAATGCTATGGCTGGTACTGACAATGTTAAATACAACAATGATACTGAGGAGGAAATCAAGCAAAAATCGCTTACAGAAGAAATTAAAGAGATGCAGTTATTCATGTATGCGATGATTCATGACCTCAAAACTCCTCTTTCAAATCTGGACATGATTTTTTCACTATTTAAGAAAGATGACCTGCAAGAACGTCCAGAGCTGATGAAGAAGGCAGAGATAGTGCTGGGAAATATGAGAAATACAATTGATAAATTAAATAAATTAATGGCATTGAGAGAGGGGAAGCAAGATGATATTAAAATTATTGATTTAAATATATTGTTTAAAGAATTAAAAACATCTGAGATTTTTAGCAGTTTAGAAGATGTTGAGGTAAAAGTCAACTTTAGTAAATGTCCTAGAATCTGTTATCCAGAAACATATTTAAAATCTATCTTATCGAATTTGATCAACAATGCTATCAAATATTCTTCCGACAAGCGCCCTTTGCAGATTCACATGAGTTCCAGAAAGCTCGGAGATCGCATTCTGCTTACAGTTCGTGATAATGGGCAGGGAATCGATATCGCAAAAGAAGGCAAGAATTTGTTTCAGCCTTTCAAGAAGCTAAGCAATAGCAAGGGAGGATCCGGTCTTGGCCTTTTCTTAGTAAAGGAGCTGGTTGAGAAAAATAGTGGGCATGTCATTGTGGACAGTACACCAGATGTGGGCACTACGTTTACCTTGTATTTAAATGAGTATAAAATGTAAATACTATGTCTCTAACCTTGATTATAGTTGCCTTTATTATAATAATTGCCATTGTCTACTTTGGCTATTTCAATAAAAAGAGCCGGAATGACAAGCGGTAGCGGAAGACATTATTTGTAACCTGCATGGATTATTTTTTGACTAAAAGGCTTTCGATTTTTTAAGCAAATATAAACCCAATGGAAAAAACAACGATTCCTGAAAATTTGGATGATCTTTTGATCAATGAGATTCATTATCTCTACTCTTCCAAAGATCAAATGTTGGCGCTTTTCCCTCGACTGTTGCAAACCATAGGAGATCGGCAGTTGCGCAAGAAAATAGCGTCATTGATAGAGGATTTGAAGAAACAAAAGGAGCGGCTCGAGCAGATCAGTATGAGGTTTAATATGGAGTTAGAAGGTTATACTTGTAAGTCTATGGAAGGCCTGGTCATGGAGGCCAACGATATGTTGTCTATCGATACCACCCCCGACATAACGGATGCTGCTTTGCTGGCTACTATTCAGCGCATGTATGGCTTGCTTTCAGTGGGCTATGGCACTGTATGCAATTATGCTTACATCCTAGGATATGAGGAAGTGGGCTTTATGCTCCACGACACACTCAAAGAGGTATTGGAAGCACAGGAGATATTGAATGAGATGGCAACGGAAAAGATTAATGAACGCGCTTTATAAGATGGGGCCTGCCAAATTCCTTTCAGCCTTAAAAATAAAAATGCTTTTAAAATGGCTCAAACGGCAATATTTGGAAGCTATAAAATAAAATGAAAATATTTTTCCAATTATGATGAACTTATCTAATAGTATTGCGTTCTTTGTGTATAATATCAAATAATTTAAATGAAAAAAGGAACAGTAAAATTTTTTAATAACTCAAAAGGTTTTGGGTTTATTAAACCAGACGATTCAAGTGAAGACATCTTTGTACACATTAGTGGACTTATAGATGAAATCAAGGAAAACGACCAAGTGCAGTTTGAAGTTGAGAACGGAAGGAAAGGTCTTAATGCGGTAAATGTGGAAATAATCTAATATATATAGATTCTTGATACTTTAAGTTATCGTTTAACGGAAAAAAACATGCTGAGAAGCATGTTTTTTTTTGTCCGTTTCTGAAGCTAGAGATCATGTGCAAGCAGGGTGAATCATCGCCTATTGCATCCAGCTCTTATAGAACGACTGTCAAGCCCCGGATAACTGCTCCAAGACGGATGGCCTCGTAGATGCGCTCTTCAGAAGCCCCATGTTTTTTAACAGAATCATCGTGTGAATTGACACAAAGTTCACAGCCATTTAAGGCAGAAACTACAAGACTAACAAGCTCGAAAAACTCTTTCCCTAAGACAGGATTCATCATCACGCTCATTTTAATGCCAGCAGGCGTATTATTATAATATTCATTGCCAGTAAAGTGACGGAATCGGTAAAATACATTATTTACATTGAGCAGTGAAACCGCTGCATATATCTCAGCCACTTCTTCTTCAGAAGCGCCTTCTTGCTTTGCTAGATCCAATAGCCCCTCTTGTAGCACTGCCGATTTGTCGTTGACTGCTGTTGCTAGGGCTATCAATAGCGCTTCTTTCTTGTTGAGGTTTTTGGTATTTAAGAAGTTGCTCACATTTATCTTAAGATCCTTAATATACCTGCTTTTATCAGCAATTTGGTCAAGCACAGGTGCATTGTGACCTTCACCAATGCCAACTTCTTTCAATAGGTTTATCTTTGTTTCGTTAACTACTACTTCCATAATTTAATACTTTTAGTGCCTGCTTAAGGCCCAAATAAAGGCCTAAGCAGGGGTGTGTGAATGATTTGGGATTAGTTGAATGTTTATTGTGAATAGACTGCCTTTCGCTGATTTAAACTGCAATAGTTTCTTCACCTTTTTCCCAGTTGCAAGGACAAAGCTCATCTGTTTGCAAGGCATCCAATACACGTAGCACCTCGTCTACATTTCTGCCTACAGATAGGTCATACAAGCTCACCCATCTTACAATTCCTTCTGGATCTACGATATAAGTTGCTCTATAGGCTACTTTCTCGTTAGCCTCTAGTATGCCTAAAGATGTAGCGAGTGACTTTGACGTGTCCGCAAGCATAGGGAAACGTAAGCCCCTAAGGTCGTCATGATTGTTTCTCCACGCTAGGTGAACAAATTCTGAATCTGTAGAAGCGCCAATAAGGTCTGCATCTCTGTCTTCAAAATCAGAGAAATGTTTGTTAAACTCTGCGATTTCAGTAGGACATACAAAGGTGAAGTCTTTGGGCCACCAGAACATTACCATCCATCTTCCTTTTGATTTGTGGGTGTCAGAGGTGATATCTGCAAACTCCTTTCCTTTTTCTAGACTTACTACCGCAGTTTTGGTGAACTCTGGGAACTGTGACCCGACTGACAAGATTCTGTTTTCCATAATTTTCGTTTCGTTTTTAATTTGACACAAAGGTGTCGGAATTATATATATAAATCAAATCGATAGTTTTTATAGGTTCATAGATTTTGACTATATTTGTGCTATGACGCTACAGCAACTTGAATATATTGTGGCAGTGTATAAGGAAAAGAGCTTTTCTAAGGCTGCCGATAAATGCTTCGTAACCCAACCAACACTCAGCATGCAAATTCAAAAGTTGGAGGAGGTATTGGGGGTGGTGATTTTTGATCGATCGAAGCAGCCAGTAGTAGCCACCAGCCTAGGGAGGGAAATTATTGCCATTGCACAGGATGTGCTAAAAGATACTCAACGTATTCGGGAAATGGTTGAAGATGCAAAGGGTCAGGTATCTGGCGATTTGCGTATTGGTATTATCCCTACGGTAGCGCCCTATCTAGTGCCGATGTTCCTGACCGATTTTTTAGCGCAATATCCAAAGGTAAATCTTATATTGGAAGAAATGCCTACGGATGATATAGTCCGGGATCTTAAAATAGATTTATTAGACGCTGGTATCCTGGTCACGCCTTTAAGTGACCTGAACATAAAAGAAACCCCTCTGTATTATGAGCCCTTTGTGGCATATGTGTCTCCAACTAGTGGAATGTATGCTCAAGATCTGCTCTCACCTAAAGATATGGACTTGAGTGAGATATGGCTGCTCAACGAGGGACACTGTATGCAATCGCAAGTGATCAATTTGTGCTACGAGCGAAAGAAGCGACGCCTAGTGCCGAATTTTGAATATAGGGCTGGGAGCATTGAGACTTTGAGAAAAATGGTGGAGCTAAATGAAGGAGCCACACTGCTACCTGAATTGGCACTTAAGGATCTGCAGGAAAATCAAAAAAAAATGGTGAGGCGCTTTGAGACGCCTGAACCAGTAAGGGAAGTCAGCATGGTAACGCATCGGAATTATGTGAAGAAAGGACTCTTGAACGCCCTTCTAGGATGCATTAAGGCCCATATTCCTCAAGATATGCAGAACATAGATGGGAAGAATCGAATTTCTATTCACTGATGTCCTCAAAAGAGCTATCATATCATTGGGCACTCCATCCTTCTCTAGCCATAAGTGCTTTAATATGAGCAAGGTGGTGTTCGCCATGCCAGACATACATGCCCAAGCAGTATTTGAGGGAGTACGTTTTATCATGTTCGGGATGGAAAAAGGTTCTTTCCCAGTCTTTTTCGCTCATCCCCTTCATAAGACTTGCCCATTTGTCATGAAGGCTAGAGAGTAACCGAAGAGCAATATGAGGAGGCTGTTTGCTATCAGGTAGGCTAGCCCAACTGTCTTGAATATAGCTTTTTATATGCGGGTTGTCTTCTGTAAGGGACCATTTAAACCGAATGTAGGCGTTTATATGACTGTCTGGAATATGGTGAACCAATTGCCGTACCGTCCATCCACCTGGCCGATAAGGCGTGTCCAATTGTAGATCATCCAACAGGTTTACTACATTTTGGAGCTTTATAGGGAAGGTTTCTATTGCAAATATGTTTCTTTCGACAAACTCGTCGTGTTGTAGGGTATCCACATCGAATCTGCCGATAGGGTATTGAAGGTTTTCTAGATTATCTAGTTCCATGATTAAATATTACTGTCATCCGAGGAAAAGACAGTCTATCTTTTTTAGTATAAGAAAAATGCAATAGCGGAGCAAAAAGCTCCGCTAAAAACACGATGTTTGAGGTG
>SMEK01000687.1_pt1 | contig 20580 bp, 18 predicted proteins | sample 2456371 | NCBI WGS metagenome assembly SMEK01 (sample SAMN10132590, study PRJNA489261) | soil metagenome | isolation source: day1 antibiotic-loamy sand soil ammended with composted manure from dairy... | place: USA | collected 2015-04-01
CGAACACTCTCATCATACCACTTCAGATACGTCTCGTTGTCGATCAGAGCGTGCTTCTTCCAACCAGACTGGACCTTGTGTACACGAACATCGGACATTTTCGCTGCAAACCTCCCCGAACCGATCATCCGCAATGCGGACGGCGCGCGGCAAGGTCGCCGCGGGCGAGGCCATTATTAACAGTTCCGCCGATGGGGCAATATTAGACGTTCGAACCAGCGCGGCAGCATAAGGCAGGAGGCAAACAGATGCGCGCCTCCCGACCGGCTCTGCAGGCAATTTTCTTACGGAGAGGCCCAGGACCCAGTTCACGAATTGCCAATGCGGGCGCGACGGTCTATGCGATATCTTTCTCCGGCCATCACGGCCGGTTGCTAGAGGAGTCATTGCCATGAAGAGGAAGCTGCTTGCGGGCGTCGCCATCGCCGCAACCCTGGCCTTCGCGCCATCGGCCTGGGCCGACATCACCATCGGCCTGGTCGCACCGCTTACCGGACCGGTCGCTGCCTATGGCGCACAGGTCAAGAACGGCGCGGAAGCCGCCGTCGATGCCATCAACAAGAATGGCGGCATTCTCGGCGAGAAGGTCGTGCTGCAGCTTGCCGACGATGCGGGCGATCCCAAGCAGGGCGTTTCCGCCGCCAATAACCTGGTCGGCGATGGCGTGCGCTTCGTCGTCGGGCCGGTTACCTCCGGCGTCGCCATTCCCGCCTCGGACGTGTTTGCGGAGAACGGCGTCCTGATGGTTACGCCAACGGCGACCGCGCCGGATCTCACAACCCGCGGGCTTACAAATGTCCTTCGCACCTGCGGGCGTGACGACCAGCAGGCCGAGGTGGCAGCAAAATACGTGCTTGCAAACCTCAAGGACAAGAAGGTCGCAATCCTTCACGACAAGGCGACCTACGGCAAGGGGCTGGCTGATGCCTTCAAGGCGGTGCTCAATGAGGGCGGCATCACCGAGGTGCTTTACGAGGGCATCACTCCCGGCGAGAAGGACTATTCGGCCATCATCGCGCGGTTGAAGAACGACGGCGCCGAGGTGATCTATTTCGGCGGCTATCACCCCGAAGGCGGCCTGATCGCCCGCCAACTGGCCGATGCCGGCCTCAAGGCGCAGATCATCGGTGGTGAGGGCCTGTCCAATACCGAATATTGGGCGATCGCTAACGAGTCGGCGGCGGGCACGCTGTTCACCAACGCGTCCGACGCGCTGAAGAACCCGGATTCGGCAGAGGCCGTCGAGGTTCTGAAGGAAAAGAACATTCCGCCGGAGGCCTTCACGCTCAACGCCTATGCCGCGGTTCAGGTTCTGAAGGCCGGTATCGAAAAGGCTGGCAAGGCCGATGATGCGGCCGCGGTGGCTGCCGCGTTGAAGGATGGCCAGCCGATCCAGACGGCAATCGGCCAGTTGACCTATGGCGAGAACGGCGACCTTTCCTCCCCGAGCTTCTCGATGTTCAAGTGGGAAGGCGGCCAGATCGTCTCGGTGGACTAGTTTCCCGGGCACGGCTGTAACAACAAGGCCGGGGCCTCGCTCCGGCCTTTTTCATGGGCCGGGCCTCAGGCGTGGCGAGCCTATCGCTGGCCGAAAATGGCCGAGCCCACGCGTACCGAAGTTGCCCCGAAGGCAATGGCGGTTTCGTAGTCGCCTGACATGCCCATTGAAAGCCGTTCCACCGCAGCCTGACGAGCCAGCTTCTCCAGCAGCGCGAAATAGGGGCCCGGGTTCTCGTCGGCTGGCGGGATGCACATGAGCCCTTCTATGGCGAGGCCGTGCTGCTCGCGGCAGCGTGCGACAAAGGCGACCGCCTCCTTCGGGTCGATGCCGGCTTTCTGGGACTCCGAACCGATATTGACCTGCACGTACAGCCGCGGGCTTCTTGCCTGCTTCCTCATTTCCTTGGCCAGTTCGGCCGCTATCTTGTCGCGGTCGACCGTCTCGATGACGTCGAACAGGGCAACCGCATCCCTGGCCTTGTTCGACTGCAGCGGCCCGATGAGATGCAGTTCGATGTCCGGAAACTCTGCCTTCAGGGCCGGCCATTTGGCCTGCGCTTCCTGCACGCGGTTTTCGCCAAACACGCGCTGGCCGGCAGCGAGCACGGGTCTTATCATGTCGGCGCCGAAGGTCTTCGACACCGCAACCAGGGTAACAGAGCCGGCCGCGCGCATCGCCTCGCGCTCGGCTTTGGCAATGTTTTCCCGCACCTTCTTGAGTCTGGCGGGGGCTTCGGCGGAAACTGAATCTGCTGTGGTCAAGGCTTCACCGGAGGTCAGGACAACGAAAAAGTTGAAAATGGACGCAATCCATGGTGAACAGCCGGACCACGTCCCCGAACTGCGTGCATCGCGCCGCAGCAAGACAAGCTTCTAAGTGAATTTCCCGCCATGGCAACCGAACGATATAATCCGCGCGCATCAGAACCGAAGTGGCAGAAGGCCTGGGAGGCGGCCCGGCTCTTCGAAACACGCAACGACGACCCAAGGCCCAAATACTACGTGTTGGAGATGTTCCCCTATCCTTCGGGGCGCATCCATATGGGTCACGTGCGCAATTACACGATGGGTGACGTGGTGGCCCGCTGGCGCCGCGCCTGCGGCTACAATGTGCTGCACCCGATGGGCTGGGACGCCTTCGGTCTGCCGGCGGAGAACGCGGCGCGCGACAACAGGGTGAACCCGCGCGAGTGGACGTACCGCAACATCGAGACCATGAAGGGCCAGTTGAAGACCATGGGCCTTTCGCTCGACTGGTCGCGCGAGATCGCCACCTGCGACCCGTCCTATTACGGACACCAGCAGAAGATGTTCCTCGACTTCTGGAAAGCGGGACTTGTGGAGCGAAAGTCGGCCAAGGTGAACTGGGACCCCGTCGACATGACGGTGCTTGCGAACGAGCAGGTCATTGACGGGCGCGGCTGGCGCTCGGGCGCGCCGGTCGAGCAGCGCGACCTGACCCAGTGGTTCTTCAAGATAACGTCCATGAGCCAGGACCTGCTGGACAGCCTGGAAACCCTGGATCGCTGGCCTGAGAAGGTCAAGCTGATGCAGGCGAACTGGATAGGCCGCTCGGAGGGTCTCCTGATCCGTTGGCAGCTGGCCGAGGGCACGGCTCCTGCTGGTGAAGGCGAACTGGAAGTCTTCACGACCCGCCCCGACACGATCTTCGGCGCTTCCTTCATGGCTATCGCTGCCGATCATCCGCTGGCGAAGAAGGCGGCCGAAAGCAATCCCGAGCTGGCAGCGTTCATCCAGGAGCTCAAGAAGCGGGGCACCTCGGCGACGGAGCTGGAGACAGCCGAGAAACGCGGCTTCGACACCGGCATACGCGTCGTCCATCCCTTCGACGAGACGTGGCAATTGCCAGTCTATGTGGCGAATTTCGTGTTGATGGATTACGGCACCGGCGCCATTTTCGGCTGCCCGGCGCATGACCAGCGCGACCTCGACTTCGCCAACAAGTACGGCCTTCCGGTACGCCCTGTCGTTCTGCCCGACGGCGCCGACCCGGCCAGCTTCCACGTGACCGAAGAGGCGTTCGTGGAGGACGGGGTCATGATCAATTCGCGTTTCCTGGATGGCATGCGCTTCCAGGAGGCGTTTGACGAGGTCGCGACGCGCCTGTCCGGCGTGACGCTTGGAAACCGGCCCCAGGCGGAGCGCAGGGTGCAGTTCCGCTTGCGCGATTGGCTGATTTCACGCCAGCGCTATTGGGGCTGCCCGATTCCTGTCATCCACTGCGACGATTGCGGCGCCGTGCCCGTGCCCGAGAAGGACCTGCCGGTGCGGCTGCCGGAAGACGTGTCATTCGACAAGCCCGGCAATCCGCTCGACCATCATCCGACGTGGAAGCATGTCGCCTGCCCGAAATGCGGGAAGGCCGCGTGCCGTGACACCGACACGATGGACACGTTCGTGGACTCGTCGTGGTATTTCGCCCGTTTCACCGATCCGTGGAACGAAGCGGCGCCGACGACGCCGGCCTATGCCGACGGCCCGAAGGGCTGGCTGCCGGTCAACCAGTATATAGGCGGCATAGAGCATGCGATCCTGCACCTGCTCTATTCGCGCTTCTTTACCCGAGCCATGACGGCGACGGGCCATCTCAGCGGAATCAAGGAACCGTTCGAAGGCCTGTTCACCCAAGGCATGGTGGTGCACGAGACCTATCGGCTCCGCACCAATGGCAGCTGGGTGACACCTGCCGAGGTGCGCGTCGAGGAGATCGGGGGCAAGCGCCGCGCAGTGCTGATAGATGGCGGCGAGGAAGTCGAGATCGGCCCGATCGAAAAAATGTCGAAGTCGAAGAAGAACGTGGTCGACCCGGATGACATCATAGCCAGTTATGGCGCCGACACGGCACGCTGGTTCATGCTTTCGGATTCTCCGCCCGAGCGCGACGTTATCTGGACGGAGGCTGGCGTCGAAGGCGCTCATCGCTTCGTGCAGCGCATCTGGCGCCTGGTGTCGGAAGCAGCGCCGGCGCTTGCCAGAGTAACGCCTGCCGCCGGAACCGCCGGCGCCGCGGCCGAGCTTTCACGCGCCGCGCACAAGCTGCTGAAGGCGGTCGGCGAAGATATCGGCCGGCTGCATTTCAACAGGGCGGTGGCGCGCATCTATGAACTGACGAACCTGATCTCCCCCCAGGTTGCCGAGATCGTTGCAGGCCGCGGCAAGGATGGCCTGGATGCGGCGACCAGGCAGGCGCTGGAGTTCCTTCTGGCCATGCTGGCTCCCATGATGCCGCATCTGGCGGAAGAGTGCTGGGCAGCGCTCGGTGGCGAAGGCCTGATGGCGGAGCGCCCCTGGCCGGCCTTCGATCCTGCCCTTACCGTGGACAATGACTTCACCTATCCGGTGCAGGTCAACGGCAAGAAGCGGGGGGATTTGACAATCGCCCGCGACGCGGACCAATCTGCGATCGAACAGGCCGTACTGGCGCTCGAAGTCGTGCAGAAAGCACTGGGCGGAAAGCCGCCTCGCAAGGTTATCGTGGTGCCGCAGAGGATCGTCAATGTCGTTGCCTGAAGACAGCCGAGACTGGCAGCGGGCCGGCCAGAGAATGTTGCTTGCCGGCGTGCTCTCTCTCGCGGCCCTCGCCTGCGCCTGCACCGTCAGGCCGCTCTATTCAACTGCGCCGTCGAACCCGGTTTCGCCGGGCATGCAGGCCGAGTTGGCCTCGATTGCGATCAAGCCGGTCAGCACCCGCTATGCGCAGCAGGTGCGCAACCACTTGATCTTCGCCTTCACGGGAGGCGGGGCGCGAACTGCCACGCCGGCCTATTCGCTGGATCTTGCGGTTACCGAATCGGTCCAGTCGGCAGCCCGTATCCAGGCGGCGACGGATGTGGACCAGCCGACCGCAGGCACAGTGACCCTCACCTCCCGCTATCGCCTGACGGACATTCGCAGCGGCGCGGTCCTTGGCACGGGGACCCGTTCCTTCTCGGCGTCCTTCGACAGGCCTTCGCAGGAATTCGCGACCTACCGCGCGCAGATCGACGCGGAAAACCGCGCTGCCCGCGAACTGGCGCAACTGCTCAGCCTGGCGATCGCGCAGGATCTGGCGAAGCGCTGAGCGCTTCGCCTGTTCTCGGCCTTCCTCAGCCGATCTTCTGGCCGGTCTTCGCCCAGTCCGCCAGGAAGGCTTCCAAGCCCTTGTCGGTCAGCGGATGCTTGACCAGCGCCTTCAGCGTTGCGGGGGGTACGGTGGCGACATCGGCCCCGATCATCGCAACCTGCTTGACGTGGTTCACGGTACGAACGGAAGCCGCAAGAATCTCGGTCTTGAAGTCGTAATTGTCATAGATGGCACGGATCTCGGAAATGAGCTCGACCCCGTCGATGCCCATGTCGTCGATGCGGCCGATAAAGGGCGAGATGAAGGTTGCGCCGGCCTTTGCGGCCAGGAGAGCCTGATTGGCCGAGAAGCAAAGCGTGACATTGACCATGCGGCCCTCCGCACGCAGGGCACGGCAGGCCCTCAGTCCGTCCCAGGTGAGCGGCACCTTGATGGCGATGTTGTCCGCGATCGCGGCCAGCACCTTGGCTTCCCTCATCATGCCGTCATAGTCGGTGGCGGTGACTTCGGCGGAGACCGGGCCCTGGACGATCTCGCAAATCTGCCTGGTCACGTCGATGATGTTGCCGCCCGACTTGAGGATCAGCGAGGGATTGGTGGTGACGCCGTCGAGCATGCCAAGGTCGTTGAGTTCCTTGATTTCCTTGATGTCGGCGGTATCGACGAAAAATTTCATGGGAAGTCTCCTTTTGCGATCCTGTCCGCTGACGTGGCGGAAGCGCATCGTCGGCCTTTGCTCTAGACCAAAGTCGAGGCAAGGTCACGTGCAATGACGACGCAAGATTCGCCCTTTTCCTCGGCAGCTCCGGTGCTTGTACCCATGCCTGCGGAACGTCCCTATACCTATGCAGTTCCGCCGGGAATGCGAGTGGTGCCAGGCTCTATCGTGCGCGTGCCGCTGGGGCCGCGGCAGGTGGCGGGAATCGTCTGGGACGGGCCCGCGGGCGAGGTGGATACGCGCAAGCTCAGGCCGATCGAGCAGGTTTTCGACTGCCCGCCCATTGATGGCGGAATGCGCCGTTTCATCGAGTGGATTGCCCATTACACGCTTTCGCCGCCGGGCATGGTGGCGCGCATGGTGCTGCGTGCGCCGGAAGCATTCGATCCGGAGCCCTGGGTGGAGGGCTTGCGGCGAACCAATGTCCTGCCGGACCGCATGACCGAGGCGCGCCAGCGCGTCCTGGGAACGGCTGAAGGGGGGCTTGCCTGGACACGCTCGGGGCTGGCACACGCCGCGGGCGTGTCAACCGCAGTGATCGACGGATTGAAGGCGCAGGGCGTTTTCGAACCGGTTATGATCCCGCCCCGGCCAGTCGTCGCTGCACCTGATTCGACCTATGCGATACCGCATCTTTCGCCCGATCAGGCCGAAGCCGCACAGCGCCTGCGAGCCGCAGTGGAGGCCGGGCGATTTGCGGTCACCCTGCTCGACGGCGTCACCGGCTCGGGCAAGACCGAGGTTTATTTCGAGGCGGTTTCCGCGGCTCTGGAGAAGGGCCGGCAGGTGCTGATCCTGCTGCCGGAAATTGCGCTGACCCAGGCTTTCCTGGAGCGCTTTCAGGATCGCTTTGGCGCGAAACCGGCGCAATGGCATTCCGACGTCGCCCCGCGCATGCGCGAGCGCGTCTGGCGTCAGGTTGCGGAAGGCACGGTGCGTGTGGTGGCGGGCGCACGCTCGGCACTGTTCCTGCCGTTTCGGGAACTCGGCTTGATCGTCGTCGACGAGGAGCACGATCCCGCCTACAAGCAGGAGGAACGCGTGTTCTACAACGCGCGCGACATGGCGATCGTTCGCGGCCATGTCTGCGGCTTCCCGGTGGTGCTGTCTTCGGCCACGCCTTCGGTTGAAAGCCGGGTCAATGCCGACCAGGGCCGTTATGAGCGCGTGGTGCTTCCGGCGCGGTTTGCGGCAGCCGCCTTGCCCGAACTCAGAGCCCTCGACCTGCGCCGCTGCCCGCCGCAGCGCGGTTCCTTCCTGTCGCCGGTGCTGCTCGACCATGTCGGGTGCACGCTCGAACGTGGCGAGCAGTCGCTGCTTTTTCTAAACCGGCGCGGCTACGCCCCGCTGACGCTTTGCCGCGTTTGCGGCCATCGCTTCGGTTGCCCGGTATGCTCGGCGTGGCTGGTCGAGCATCGCTTTCGCGGACAACTCGTCTGCCATCATTGCGGGCACGCTGAAAAACGTCCTGAGGCCTGCCCGGAGTGTGGTACGTTCGATCACCTGGCGGCGTGCGGACCGGGCGTCGAACGTATCGCCGAGGAAATCGTCGCCGCCTTCCCGGATGCGCGCACCATCGTTCTTTCCTCCGACATTGTCGGGGGAGTAAGGCGGCTGAGGCTTGAACTGGAAGCGATTGCGAATGGAGAGGCCGACATCGTCATCGGCACCCAGCTCGTCGCGAAAGGGCACAATTTTCCGAACATGACGCTGGTGGGCGTGGTGGACGCCGACCTTGGCCTCGCCAATGGCGACCCGCGCGCCGCAGAGCGTACGTTCCAGCTTCTATCGCAGGTCACCGGGCGCGCCGGCCGAACGGGCAGGAAAAGCCTCGGTCTGCTGCAGACCTACCAGCCGGACCATCCGGTGATGCAGGCTATCGTTTCCGGCGATGCCGAAAGCTTCTATGCGCGGGAAATAGCCGAGCGGGAGCGTACAGGCATGCCGCCCTTCGGCAGGCTTGCGGGGGTCATCGTCAGTGCCACGACGCGAGCCGAGGCGGAAGGCCACGCGCGGGCCCTGCGGCGGGCAGCGCCCCAGGATGCGACCATAACGGTGCTGGGTCCGGCAGAGGCGCCATTGGCGCTGGTGGCGGGCCGCTATCGTTTCCGCCTGCTGGTCCACGGGGCCCGGCGTTCGGACCTTCAGGGCTTCATCCGCCAAATGCTTGCGCAGGGGCCAAAGCCACGCGGTTCCGTGCGCGTGCAGGTGGACATCGACCCGCAGAGTTTCCTATGAGTCAGGCGGTGGGCAAGCGAGAGAACATCTTGACTTCCGCAGACAGCCCGACTCAACTCGGGTCCTCTGTTTGAAAGGGCGTCGATGGACTTTACCTTTCCGTGGCCGATGAGTCAGGGCGAGTGGGCCGCTTTCGGCAGCGCCGCCATAACGGTACTTTTTGGCCTGATGCTGTTTTTCGCGCCGGGTATCAGTTTCCGGATCCTGCGGCTGCAACCCAAGCCGGACAGGCCTTGGGCAATCGCGGAAGGGCGCGGGCGAATGTCCGGCTTCTATCTGGGTCTCGGACTGAGCTGCCTGCTTCTGGCGCAGCCCTTGCTTTACATGGCGCTCGGCTTTTCCTGGCTGCTCACCGCTTTCGGCCGGGTTCTTTCCATGATGTCGGACGGTGCCAACACGCCGTTCAACTGGGCGTCGGCCGCGGTCGAATTCCTGCTGGCCGCGCTGCCGCTGGCCTTTGTCTTCGGCCTGATCGGGTGAAAACCACGATTTTACGCGTCCCGTGCAAAGGCGGGATGCGACAAAAGTGCCTCAAACCAGTTTCCGGGGATGCATTGCGGTTGCGAAAGGCCTGTGCTAGACGGCATGCGACTTTCGGCCGGGGGAAGCGGAAGCCGCTCCCTTGCGCTTGAAATCTTTTTTAGCAAGGTCAAAGATTTAGCCAGAGTTCCACTCGCGCAAACATCTGTGGCCTGTCAGTTGAGAGAAAAGACGGACCGTGGCCCAGTCCTCCTCGCCCATATCCGGTGTCGCAGAACGCTACGCCAGCGCGCTTTTCGAGCTTGCGCGTGAAGAAAAGTCCCTGAGCAAGGTCGAGGCAGACCTGAATTCATTCCAGGCACTGCTGGATTCCAGCCCAGACCTTCAGCGGCTCATCAAAAGCCCTGTCTTTTCTTCGGAGGAGCAGGAAAGGGCGATCTCCGCGATCGTCAGCAAGGCGGGCATCAAGGGCCTTGCGGCCAATTTCCTGCGCGTTGCTGCCGCCAACCGGCGCCTGTTCGCTGTGCCGGGCATGATCCAGGCCTTCCGCCAGATCGCCGCCGAGGCGCGCGGGGAGGCCGAGGCGCAGGTGATTGCTGCCCACGCGCTGACGGCTGCCCAGCAAAACGAACTGAAGGCCGCGCTCAAGAGCGTGGCGGGCAAGAATGTCTCGATCGCCGTCACCGTCGATCCCTCGCTGCTGGGCGGCATGGTGGTGAAGATGGGCTCGCGCCAGATAGACACGTCGCTCAAGACAAAACTCAATTCGCTCAAGCTTGCACTGAAAGAGGTCGGCTGATGGACATCCGCGCCGCGGAAATCTCCGCAATTCTCAAGGATCAGATCAAGAATTTCGGCAAGGAGGCCGAAGTTTCCGAAGTCGGCCAGGTGCTGTCTGTCGGTGACGGTATCGCCCGCGTCTACGGTCTCGACAATGTCCAGGCCGGCGAGATGGTGGAATTCCCCGGCGGCATCCGCGGTATGGCGCAGAACCTCGAGACCGACAATGTCGGCGTCGTCATCTTCGGTAACGACCGCGACATCAAGGAAGGCGACATCGTAAAGCGCACCGGCGCCATCGTCGAGGTGCCGGTCGGTCCGGCGCTGCTCGGCCGTGTCGTGGACGCGCTCGGCAACCCGATTGACGGCAAGGGGCCGATCAAGGCTACCGAGCGTCGGCGCGTGGACGTCAAGGCGCCGGGCATCATTCCGCGCAAGTCGGTGCACGAGCCGATGTCGACCGGTCTGAAGGCCATTGACGCCCTGATCCCGGTCGGTCGCGGCCAGCGCGAACTGGTGATCGGCGACCGCCAGACCGGCAAGACTGCCATCATCCTCGATACGATCCTGAACCAGAAGTCGGTCCACGAGACCGGCCCCGAACACGAGAAGCTTTACTGCGTCTACGTCGCCGTCGGCCAGAAGCGCTCGACGGTCGCGCAGTTCGTGAAGGTGCTGGAGGAGCGCGGCGCGCTCGAATACTCCATCGTCGTCGCCGCCACCGCGTCCGACCCGGCGCCGATGCAGTTCCTTGCGCCGTTTGCCGGCTGCACGATGGGTGAGTATTTCCGTGACAACGGAATGCATGCGCTGATCGCTTATGACGACCTCTCCAAGCAGGCCGTCGCCTACCGCCAGATGTCGCTGCTGCTGCGCCGCCCGCCGGGCCGCGAAGCCTATCCGGGCGACGTCTTCTACCTGCATTCGCGCCTGCTGGAGCGCGCGGCCAAGCTGAACGACGAGAACGGCGCCGGCTCACTCACTGCGCTCCCGATCATCGAGACGCAGGCCAACGACGTTTCGGCCTATATTCCCACCAACGTCATCTCCATTACTGACGGCCAGATCTTCCTGGAGACCAACCTGTTCTTCCAGGGCATCCGCCCCGCGGTGAACGTCGGCCTGTCGGTTTCGCGCGTCGGTTCCTCGGCGCAGATCAAGGCGATGAAGCAGGTCGCCGGCTCCATCAAGGGCGAGCTCGCGCAGTACCGCGAAATGGCGGCGTTCGCGCAGTTCGGCTCCGACCTCGATGCAGCGACCCAGCGCCTGCTCAATCGCGGTGCACGCCTGACCGAGCTGCTCAAGCAGCCGCAGTTCTCCCCGCTCAAGACCGAAGAGCAGGTGGCGGTGATCTTCGCCGGCGTCAACGGCTATCTCGACAAGCTGTCGCTGGCCCAGGTCAGCCAGTTCGAGCAGGGGCTGCTTGCCCATATGCGCTCGAACGGCAAGGAAGTGCTCGATGCAATCCGCGAGGAGAAGGCGCTGTCGGACGACCTGCGCGCCAAACTCAAGGCCGAGATCGACGCCTTCGCCAAGACCTTTGCCTGAACGAAGCGAACACGGATCCGGTTGAAGCATGCCTTCGCTAAAAGACCTTCGTAACCGTATCGCCTCGGTCAAGGCGACGCAGAAGATCACCAAGGCGATGCAGATGGTCGCCGCGCGGAGGCAGCTCGCCCCTATTCCGACCGGATGGCGGCGGTTCTGGCCAACATCACCAAGGCCGTGGGGGACGGCGGGGATGCCCCGGCGCTGATGACAGGCACGGGGCGCGACGACGTGCACCTGCTCGTCGTCTGCACTGCCGAACGTGGCCTGTGCGGCGGGTTCAATTCGCAGATCGCTCGCCTGGCGCGGGAGCATATCCGCAAGCTCCAGGGCGAAGGCAAGACGGTCAAGATCATCTGCGTGGGCAAGAAGGGCTACGACATACTTCGGCGCGACTTTGCCTCCCTGATCATTGACAGGGTGGACCTTCGCGAGGTTCGCCAGCTTGCCTTCACGCACGCCGATGCTATTGCGAAAAAGGTCATTCAGCTCTTCAACGAGGGCGGCTTCGACGTCTGCACCCTGTTCTACTCGCAGTTCAAGTCGGTCATCTCCCAGGTTCCGACCGCGCAGCAGATCATTCCTGCCGCGGCTCCCGCGGGCGATGAGGCAGCCGGCAACGGTGGCGCGGTGTACGAATATGAGCCGGAGCCGGGCGAGATCCTTTCCGATCTCATTCCGCGCAACATCGCGGTGCAGATCTTCAAGGCGCTGCTCGAGAACGGCGCCGGCGAGATGGGCGCCAAGATGACGGCGATGGACAATGCGACCCGCAATGCGGGCGAGATGATCAACCGGCTGACAATCACCTACAACCGTCAGCGCCAGGCGAACATTACCAAGGAACTGATCGAGATCATTTCGGGCGCCGAGGCGCTCTAGGCTGGCGGTGCGGCCTCCCCGCGCCGACCAGACAACAAAAGGACGAAAAAGGGCAGAGACGATGGCGAAAGCAGCGACCCCCAAGACCCCGGCCAAGGCGGCCGCAGCGAAAGCTGCGCCCAGGGCAGCAGCGAAGGCCGCTCCCGCGAAGAAGACTTCGACCAAGGCAAGCGCCGGCGCGGCCAGCCTGACCGCAGGTGCCGGCGCGAAGGGCAGGGTGCGCCAGGTCATCGGCGCCGTTGTCGACGTGCAGTTCGAAGATCAGCTGCCGCCGATCCTGAACGCGCTTGAGACGGACAATGGCGGCAACCGGCTGGTGCTCGAAGTGGCGCAGCATCTCGGCGAGAACACCGTGCGCTGCATCGCCATGGACTCCACCGAAGGCCTAGTTCGCGGACAGGAGGTGGTCGACACCGGAGCGCCGATCTCTGTTCCGGTCGGCCCGGGCATGCTCGGCCGCATCATCAACGTCATCGGCGATCCGGTCGACGAAGCCGGCCCGGTCAAGGGCGTGGAGATGCGCCCGATTCACCGTCCTGCGCCGGAATATGTCGAGCAGTCCACGGAAGCGCAGATCCTGGTCACCGGCATCAAGGTGCTCGACCTGCTGGCTCCCTATGCTCGCGGCGGCAAGATCGGCCTGTTCGGCGGCGCCGGCGTCGGCAAGACGGTTCTGATTCAGGAACTCATCAACAACGTTGCCAAGGCGCATGGCGGCTATTCGGTGTTTGCTGGCGTCGGCGAGCGCACCCGCGAGGGCAACGACCTCTATCACGAATTCATCGAGTCCGGCGTCAACAAGAAGGGCGGCGGTGAAGGGTCCAAGGCCGCGCTGGTTTACGGCCAGATGAACGAGCCGCCCGGCGCCCGCGCCCGCGTCGCGCTGACCGGCCTGACCGTGGCGGAATATTTCCGCGACCAGGGCCAGGACGTGCTCTTCTTCGTCGACAACATCTTCCGCTTCACCCAGGCCGGTTCGGAAGTGTCGGCGCTGCTGGGCCGCATTCCTTCGGCCGTGGGCTACCAGCCGACGCTCGCCACCGACATGGGCGCCCTCCAGGAGCGCATCACCACCACTACCAAGGGATCGATCACTTCGGTGCAGGCCATCTACGTCCCGGCCGACGACCTGACCGACCCTGCTCCGGCGACTTCGTTTGCCCATCTGGATGCGACCACGGTGCTCAGCCGCGCCATTTCGGAAAAGGGCATCTATCCGGCGGTCGACCCGCTCGACTCGACCTCCCGCATGCTCGACCCGATGATCGTCGGCGAGGAGCACTATCAGGTTGCGCGCCAGGTGCAGTCGATCCTGCAGCGCTACAAGTCGCTCCAGGACATCATCGCCATCCTTGGCATGGACGAGCTTTCCGAAGAGGACAAGCTGACCGTGGCGCGCGCCCGCAAGGTGGAGCGCTTCCTGTCGCAGCCCTTCTTCGTGGCAGAAGTGTTCACCGGCTCGCCGGGCAAGCTGGTCGATCTGCAGGATACGATCAAGGGCTTCAAGGGCCTCTGCAACGGCGACTACGACCACCTGCCGGAAGCCGCCTTCTACATGGTCGGAAACATCGACGAGGCTGTCGAGAAGGCGAAGCGCCTGGCCGCCGAGGCGGCGTGAGCAGGAAACGGTCAACAGTGAACGGTGAATGGAGGTAGGGAATAGAAGATGATGAATCGGTGGCGGTCGCGTCGACCATCGCCATTCACCACTCACTATTCACTAGATTGGCATGGCTGAATCCTTCCAGTTCGAACTTGTGTCGCCGGAGCGCCTGCTCGTGTCGGAGCAGGTTGAATCCGTCGTCATCCCCGCCGCCGACGGCGAAATGACGGTCATGGCGCGGCATGCGCCGGTCATGACCACGGTCAAGGCCGGCGTGGTCACGGTGAAGTCCGCCTCCGGCAATGAAGAACGCTACGTCGTTTTCGGCGGTTTCGCCGATATCCTGCCCTCGGGCTGCACGCTGCTGGCCGAATCCGCCGTGTCTGTGAGGGAAATAGACCGTTCGGACCTCGCCCGGCGCATCCAGGAGGCGAAGGAAGACCTCGCCGATGCAAAGGACGATGCGGCACGCACCAAGGCGGAAGCCTTCCTGCATCAGCTCACCACGCTTGAAGGCGCGATCCTGCCGGCATAGGGCCTGTCATCACTCACCATCCATGAAAGCCGGGGCGATCCCGGCTTTTTCTTTGCGGAATCGAGAGTTGGATCTGGCGTGGCGGCCTCGCTACGCCGGTAGCGGAACATCGCTGGATCGACCCGCCGGCCTTAAGCGCAACCCTGCAGCTTCGCAGGGGGACGGTTACGGGCGTGAAAATTGTTGCGGAACATTTGAAGCTGTTTCGTGGCCTGCTGCATGGCGCCAGCAGAAAAATCCCCCTACACAGGCTGGCTGCGCAAAGCATGCCGGCGCTCGGAGGGATGGAGCGGCCGAATCTGGCTGGGACAAGTCACTATCCCGGCTTTCGCTCAAGGGAGGAAGCCATGCTCGAACGCTTTTTCAGGCTTGCCGAGAACGGCACTACCGTGCGCACCGAGGTGATCGCCGGCCTGACGACCTTCCTCACCATGTCCTACATCATCTTCGTGAATCCGGAGATTCTGTCGTCGACCGGCATGGACCGCTCCTCGGTCTTCGTGGCCACCTGCCTGGCCGCCGCACTAGGATCGGCGGTCATGGCCCTGCTCGCCAATTGGCCGATCGGCATGGCGCCGGGCATGGGGCTCAACGCCTTCTTCGCCTTCACAGTGGTGGGCGCGCTTGGCTTCTCCTGGCAGCAGGCACTTGGGGCGGTTTTCATCTCGGGCATCATCTTCGTGCTGCTGACCGTCACCGGTGTGCGGAGCTGGTTGATTGCCGGCATCCCGCAGTCGTTACGCAGCGCCATCGCCGCCGGCATAGGGTTGTTTCTAGGCATCATAGCGCTGAAGAATGCCGGCATCGTGGTCGACAATCCGGCAACGCTCGTCGGCCTGGGCGATCTCAGAGGAACCGGGCCGCTCCTGGCCATAGCCGGCTTCTTCGTCATCGCAGCGCTCGACGCCCTGCGCGTGAAAGGCTCCATACTGATCGGTATCCTGGCCGTCACCGTCCTTTCGTGGATCACGGGGGTGAGCGCCTTCAACGGGGTGGTGGCGATGCCGCCCAGCATTTCGCCTACTTTCCTGCAGCTCGACATTGCCGGGGCGCTGCACGGCGGCCTGGTGCATGTCATCCTCGTCTTCGTGCTGGTCGAGGTGTTTGACGCCACTGGAACGCTGATCGGAGTCGCCAAGCGGGCCAGATTGATCGAGAAGGGCAAGCCCAATCGCCTCGGCCGCGCCTTGCTCGCCGATTCCACGGCCATAGTCGCCGGCTCCCTGCTCGGCACCAGCAGCACCACCGCCTATGTGGAGAGCGCGTCAGGCGTGCAGGCGGGCGGCCGTACGGGCCTCACCGCGCTCGTCATCTCCGCTCTTTTCCTTGCGTCCCTCTTCATCTCGCCGCTGGCGGGCTCGGTGCCAACCTATGCGACGGCGCCGGCCCTGCTCTATGTGGCCTGCCTCATGATGCGCGAACTGGTGGAGGTGGAATGGGAAGAACTGACCGAGGCTGCCCCTGCAGCCATCACGGCGCTTGCCATGCCCTTCACCTATTCGATTGCCAACGGCCTTGCGTTCGGCTTCATCTCCTATGTCGTGCTCAAGGCGCTCACCGGCAAATGGCGCGACATTCACCCCGCCACCCTGATCGTGGCGGTCCTTTTCATCATCCGCTTCGCCTTCTTTGCCGAATAGGACGGCTTGGCGCGCCGTGGTCAGATGGCCTCGCCGCGCAGCAGGCGCGGTGTGTTGCCGGCCAGGCCGGACGCCTGCCTGATGAAGAAGTTCTTCAATCGCGGCATGCGCTCGACCAGCCCGAGACCAAAATCGCGCACTGCGCGGACCGGAGCGATGTCATTGGAGAAAAGCCGGTTTAGCACGTCTGTCATTATGCCCATCTGAACCGTGTCGAAGCGGCGCCATTGCTGATAGCGCTCCAGCACGTCGAGCGCGCCTATGTCCTGGCCGAGGCGATCTGCCTCGACGATCACTTCAGCGAGCGCGGCCACGTCCCTGAAGCCGAGATTCATGCCCTGGCCTGCAATGGGATGGATGCCATGCGCCGCGTCGCCGGCAAGAGCGAAGCGAGGAGCCACGAAGGCGCGCGCCAATGTGAGGCCGAGCGGCCATGCATGGGGCTTGTCGGCTACCCTGATCTCGCCGAGCCTGAGGCCGAAACGACGCTCCAACTCGGCTTCGAACAGCAGATCGTCCCCATTGACCAGCCTTTCGGCTTCTTCCGCGCGCTCGGACCAGACGATCAAGGACCGGTTCCTGCCTTCCATGGACGGTTTGAGCGGAAGGATGGCAAAAGGACCCGCGGGCAGGAAATGTTCCTCGGCGCGGCCATTGTGCGGCCTCTCGTGCTCGACTGTGCAGACGATTCCAGACTGGCCATAATCCCATTTCACCGTCTGGATACCCGCCATGTCGCGCAGACGCGATCTCACGCCGTCGGCTGCAACAAGCAGGCGCGTGCGCAAGGTTGCGCCGTCAGCCAGATGTACTGTTGCGCCGCCGCCATTGGCATCGAAGCCCTGCACCGCAACCCCTTCGATAACATCGATGCCGAGCCGGGCGGCTTCGGCGCGCAGAGCGCCGTTAAGATCCCTGTTGGCAATCATATGGGCGAATGGTTCACCGGGAGCGACCTCGCCGCTAAAGGTCAGGAAAACAGGGCGAACCGGATCGCCGGTGCGGGAGTCGGTAATGACCATTTCGGTCATGGCCTGGGCATTTGCCGAAACGGCTTCCCAGACGCCGAGGCGCTCCAGCATGCGGCACGCCGCGGCCGCTATCGCCGAGGCGCGGTTATCCTTTTGCCAGCTTCCCTCCGGCGCAGCGTCGACGATAGCAATGTCGAGGTTCGGGCGTGCCTGCTTCAGCGAAACCGCGGCGGCAAGGCCGACATAGCCGGCGCCCGCTATCAGAATGTCGAGTTTCGAAGCATGGTCCGTCATCGGCACTCCTCCATTTCACCTGTGGAAACGAAGTCCTCTGGCGCAATCGCCGTTCCGCCTCTTGACGGCCTCCGTATCCTGTCCGAAACCCTGCCGCGCGTCCGAACGGGGAAGCAGCATGACGGCAATGGACGAACTGCTTGGCATTCTCGACCTGGAGAGGCTGGAACACAACCTGTTCCGTGGTCGCAGCCCCAATCTGGATTGGCAGCGCGTCTTCGGCGGACAGACCATAGCCCAGGCGCTGGTCGCGGCGCAGCGTACCGTCGAGCCTGATCGCCATGTCCATTCCCTGCACGGGTATTTCATGCGGCCGGGCGACACCAAGGTGCCGATCGTTTACGAGGTGGACCGCATTCGTGACGGCGGATCCTTCACGACACGCCGCGTCGTGGCCATACAGCATGGTCACGCGATCTTCTCGCTCGAAGCCTCCTTCCAGGTGGAGGAAGAGGGCTTGGAGCATCAGTTTCCCATGCCTGACGACGTGCCCGGGCCTGAGAAACTGATGTCGCAGCGCCAATTGCTGGAAAAGTATTCAGCCGCGGTTCCCGAGGGCATCCGGCGCTACTGGGAGCGGGAGCGGCCGATAGAAATGCGCCCCGTGATGCTGAAGCACTACACCAGCCGCGAGAAATTGGAGCCGCGTCAGCACATATGGATTCGCACCACTGGCCCGGTACCTGCGGACCGACAGATGCAGGCGGCGGTGCTGGCCTATCTCTCCGACATGACATTGCTGGACACGTCCACCTTCGCGCATGGCAGGGCCATCTTCGATCGGGACATACAAGCGGCCAGCCTCGACCATGCAATGTGGTTTCATCGGCCCTGCGCACTGGACGACTGGCTGCTTTACGCGCAGGACAGTCCGTCGACGCAAGGAGCACGGGGTTTCACCCGCGGGTCGCTGTTTACGCGGGACGGCACGCTGGTGGCTTCGGTGGCCCAGGAAGGGCTTATCAGACTCAGGCGTTGATGCTGCCCGCAGATTAGGCATTTTGAATATTCCGCCTAATTTTTGATCGTGGCCCCGGTCGGTTTCGCGGCCGCCAATTCCTTCTGCGGGAAATATTGCTTTTCCATCAGTAGCTTAGACTCTCCTGCCGGTAGTTGGCACGGAGCTTGAATATTGCCCTTTACTCCGGCGCGCGTGCGGGCCGGTGAAGTCATGCGGGGACCCGCAACAGCAAGGGGCGAACCTGATGAAAATGGTGATGGCAATCGTAAAGCCGTTCAAGCTCGATGAGGTGCGCGAAGCGCTTACCGCAACGGGCATACAGGGCCTGACCGTAACGGAGGTCAAGGGCTACGGGCGGCAGAAGGGGCATACGGAGATCTACCGCGGCGCCGAATATGCCGTGAGCTTCCTGCCCAAGATCAAGATCGAGGTCGCCGTCGCGGCGGACATGGTCGACAGGGCCTCGATCAGGCGGTGCGCATCCGCACTGGCGAAACCGACGCCGACGCGCTTTGAGCTGCGAATCAATTCTCAATGGAGAGATCAATGAAACTGCTTTTTCCTTCCTGGACCGGGCGGTCTGCCCTGCTCGGCGCGCTCGCGGCGACGCTCGGCGCAACGGCGGCTTCCGCCCAAGAAGCCGCACCTGAAGCCGTGCTCGATACAGGCAACACCGCCTGGATGCTGACGGCCACGGCGCTGGTTCTGTTGATGACCATTCCCGGGCTGGCGCTGTTCTATGGCGGCATGGTGCGCAAGAAGAACGTGCTGGCCACCGTCATGCAAAGTTTTGCAGTGTGCTGCCTGATGTCGGTGCTGTGGTTCGTGATCGGCTATTCGCTCGCCTTTTCGGAAGGTACGGCCTTTGTTGGCGGCCTTTCAAAGGCATTCTTCGCCGGTATTACGGTCGACACGCTGTGGGCGCCCGGTGTCGCCAACATTCCTGAATATGTGTTCGCTACGTTCCAGATGACCTTCGCCGTCATCACGCCGGCGCTGATCGCGGGTGCGTTTGCCGAGCGCATGAAGTTTTCGGCGCTGCTCATTTTCATGGCGCTCTGGCTGCTGGTCGTCTACGCGCCGATCGCCCATTGGGTGTGGGGCGGCGGCTTTCTGGGCTCGGCTGGCGTGCTGGATTTCGCCGGCGGCACGGTCGTCCACATCAATGCTGGCGTTGCCGGCCTGGTGTGCGCGCTGGTGCTTGGCAAGCGCGAAGGCTACGGCTCGGTCAACATGGCGCCGCATAATCTGGTCTACTCGGTCGTCGGCGCTTCCTTGCTCTGGGTCGGCTGGTTCGGTTTCAATGCGGGTTCCGAACTGGCGGCGGACGGGCTTGCCGGCGCCGCCATGGTTAATACGCAGGTTGCCGCCTCGGCGGCTGGCCTGGCCTGGATGTTCGCCGAGTGGCTGGTCGCCAAGAAGCCGTCCGTCCTGGGAATCATATCGGGCGCTGTCGCCGGTCTCGTCGCCGTCACCCCGGCGGCCGGCTTCGTGAACCCGACCGGCGCCTTCATCATCGGCATCGTTTCCGGCATCGTCTGCTACTTCGCTGCGGTCAAGGTGAAGCACGCCCTGGGCTATGACGACTCGCTGGACGCCTTCGGCGTACATGGCGTTGGCGGCGTCGTCGGCGCCATACTGACCGGAGTGTTTGCCGATCCGGCCATCAACAGCCTGAGCGCCGATGCATCGGTGCTCACGCAGCTATACGGCATCGTCTTCACCATCCTATGGACTGCGATCGCCACGGCGGTAATCCTCTACCTCGTCAAGGCGATGGTCGGCCTGCGCCCGACCGCCCAGGAGGAGGTCGAAGGGCTGGACATCACGCAACATGGCGAGGTGGTGCAATAGCGCTCACCCGCCTTGCGCCGGCGTTCTTTCCCCGCCGGCGCACCCCCCGGTGACAGTCCGGCTGCGAGGTGGCCGGCAAGCCCAACCATCCGGTCGGTCTGGCATGTTTGCCACCGGCGGAAAAGATGGAAAGATCGGTGCTCACGCAGCCAGAATGCCGAGGGTGCCGGAATGCCGGTTACATGGGATGATCTCACGGGCGAGGAGCGCACGGCGCTCAAACGCATGAACAGGGGTCCCTATTCCGACCTTTCCCCCGCACTGACCGAGCGACTCATGTCGCTGGGCCTTGTCGTGCAGCGGCCCGGCGGCCCGGGCATCAGCCGGGAGGGACGGGAACTGGTGATCAAAACCCTGCTTGCTGCTCGCCAGGACCCCGCCGACTGACAGGCAATCCCAGGCGGAAGCCCTCTTAAAGACCCCCAAATTTCGCATGGTTAAAGCCCCCTTAACCTTCGCGGAAATAGTCTGGCGGCCGAATCCGCCCGAGGC
>SMEK01000284.1_pt1 | contig 20461 bp, 15 predicted proteins | sample 2456371 | NCBI WGS metagenome assembly SMEK01 (sample SAMN10132590, study PRJNA489261) | soil metagenome | isolation source: day1 antibiotic-loamy sand soil ammended with composted manure from dairy... | place: USA | collected 2015-04-01
CGCAGCGCCCCGAGGTGCTGCACCAGTGCGGCAGCCGCGGCCTCGACGAGGCGCGCGACGCGTATGCCAAGGCAGGCGTCGAGGCTCAGGTGGTGGCTTTCATCGACGACATGGCTGCCACCTATGGCTGGGCCGACCTGGCCGTCTGCCGGGCTGGCGCATTGACCCTGGCCGAATTGTCGGCCGCGGGGCTGGGCGCCGTACTGGTGCCATTCCCGCATGCGGTCGACGACCACCAGACCCGCAACGCCGAAGTATTGATGGCGGTTGGCGCCGCCGAACTGATGCAGGAGAACGAGCTGGACGTACAGATACTGGCGCAGCGGCTGGAGTCGTTGCTGGGTGATCGCCGTCGCCTGCTGGCGATGGCCGAAGCAGCGCGCACGCTGGCCAAACCCGACGCGGCACAAGTGATCGCGCGGGCCTGCGTGGAGGTGGCGGCATGAATCGGTTCGCTGCCCATGATGATCCGATGAGCACGTTCCGCCACGTGCATTTCATCGGTATCGGTGGCGTCGGCATGAGCGGCATCGCCGAGGTGCTGCACAACCTCGGCTACGCCGTGTCCGGCTCCGACCGCGCGAATTCGCCGACCGCGCAACGGCTGCAGAAGCTGGGCATCGACGTGCACGTGGGCCACGCCGTGGAAAACATCGGCGGCGCCGACGTGGTGGTGACCTCCAGTGCGATCAAGCAGGACAATCCCGAACTGGTCGCGGCCCGCGCCGCGCGCATTCCGGTGATTCCGCGCGCGGAGATGCTGGGGGAGCTGATGCGCTTCCGTCGTGGCGTGGCGATCGCCGGCACGCACGGCAAAACCACCACCACCAGTCTCACCGCCAGCGTACTGGCCGAGGCTGGCTACGATCCGACCTTCGTGATCGGTGGCCAGCTCAACGCCGCCGGCGCCAACGCGCGGTTGGGTACCGGCCAATACCTCGTGGCGGAGGCCGACGAGTCGGACGGCTCGTTCCTGCTGCTGTCGCCGGTGATCGCGGCGGTAACCAATATCGACGCCGATCACCTGGAGAACTACCACGGCGATTTCGCCGAGGTGAAGCAGGCCTTCGACGACTTCCTGCACCGGTTGCCGTTCTACGGGCTGGCCGTGCTGTGCGCGGATGATCCGGAGGTGGCCGAGCTGTCCAGGACGACCACCCGCCGCGTGGTGAACTACGGCATCGACGCAGTGGACGCCGACGTGCGTGCGCTGAACGTGAGCCAGCACGGATTCGAGATGCACTTCGACCTGTTGCTGCCGGGGCGCCCCGGCACGCTGCCGGTGAAACTCAACCTGCCGGGCAGGCACAACGTGCTGAACGCGCTCGCGGCTGCCGCGATCGGCTGGCAGCTTGGGGTGGATGCCGAGGCGATCGCCCGTGCGTTGGAACATTTTGAAGGTGTGGGCCGCCGCTTCCATCGCCGCGGCGAACTGGCGCTGGACCAAGGCAGCGTGCTGCTGGTGGACGATTACGGCCACCATCCGCGCGAGCTGGCCGCGGTGTTCGCCGCTGCCCGTGGCGGCTGGCCGGACCGCCGGCTGGTAGTCGGCTTCCAGCCGCATCGCTACAGCCGCACGCGGGACCTGCTGGACGATTTCGCCAACGTCCTGGCCGAGGCCGACGTGCTGGTGCTCACCGACGTCTATCCCGCGGGCGAAGCGCCGATTGCCGGGGCCGATGGTCGTGCGCTGGCCCGCGCCGTGCGTGCGCGCGGCAAGGTCGATCCGGTGCTGGTCGAGCATCCGCGCGACCTGAAGGAAACCCTGCCGACGCTGCTGCGCGACGGCGACCTGCTGTTGCTGCTCGGTGCCGGTGACATTGGTGCGGCGGCGGTCGAACTGGCGCAGCTGGGCCGGCTGACCTCGAAGGGGGTGGTGTGATGACGAAACTCCAAAATCCAGCCCGTTTCGGCCGCGTCGCCGTCGCGATGGGCGGCAGCTCGGCCGAGCGCGAGGTGTCGCTCGATTCCGGTCGCAACGTGCTGGCGGCATTGACCGCCCGTGGCGTCGATGCCCACGCGGTGGACGGCATCCCGGCTCTGCTCGACGCTTTGCGCGACGGCACCTTTACCCGCGTGTTCAACATCCTGCACGGCCAGCACGGCGGCGGTGAGGACGGCGTGCTGCAGGGTGCGATGGAGGCATTGAACGTGCCGTATACCGGTTCGGGCGTGCTCGGTTCGGCGCTGTCGATGGACAAGACGCGCTCGAAACGCGTGTGGCAATCGCTGGGGCTGTCGACGCCGAAGTTCGCGGCCTTGCCGCGTGGCGCCGATGTGCATGAAGCGGCGCGGCGGGTCGGCTTTCCGTTGATCGTCAAGCCCGCCTGCGAGGGTTCCAGCGTGGGCATTACCCGCGTGTTCGACGAGTCGCAGCTCGACCAGGCGGTCGAACTGGCGACGAAATACCCCGGCGACTTGCTGATGGAAACCCTGATCGAGGGCGACGAACTCACTGTCGCCATCCTCGGCCGCCAAGTGTTGCCCAGCATCCACATCGTGCCGAAGGGTGCGTTCTACGACTACAACGCGAAGTACATCGCCGAAGACACCCGATATCTGTGCCCCGGCCTCGAAGGCGATGCCGAAGCCGAGCTGCGCGCGCTGGCGTTGCAGGCGTTCGACGCGCTGGGCTGCGCCGGCTGGGGTCGCGTCGACGTGATGCGCGATCGCGCCGGCCGCAACTGGCTGCTGGAGGTGAACACCGCGCCGGGCATGACCTCCCATTCGCTGGTCCCCAAGGCCGCCGCTGCCGCTGGCATCGATTACCAGGAGTTGTGCTGGCGTGTCCTGGAAACGAGCTTCCGCAGCGAAGCCGGGTCCACCGATTCCGAAGGAGGCGCCCGTTGAAAAGCTCGATCCGCCTTGTCGCCTGGTGTCTCGCCATCGCGCTGGTCGCGCTGCCGATCGTCGGCGTGCTGCGCGGATGGTTTGCGTCCGGACGCTGGCCGGTGACCCAGTTGACGGTGCAGGCCGAGTTCAAGCATGTCACCGCGGCCGACATCCGCGCGGCCGTGCGGCCGCGCCTGGGCAAGGGTTTCTTCGCGCTGGATCTGGACGCCGTGCAGAAGGCCGTGGCGGCGTTGCCGTGGGTGGAGTCGGTGGATGCGCGCAAGCGCTGGCCGGACACCTTGCAGTTGCGCATTTACGAGCGCCAGCCGTTCGCCCGCTGGAACGGCAAGCAACTGATCAGCCGCCAGGGGCTGGTATTCGACGCACCGGAAGGCACCGGTACTGGCGACCTGCCCGAACTGAGTGGTCCGGATGCGCGCCTGGCCGAAGTCGTCAGCTTCTATGCCGAAACGCGCAAGGCCTTCGCCGGCACGCACCTGCTGATCGACGGCGTGGCGCTGACCGAGCGTGGCAGCTGGAGCATCAGCGTGGCCAACGGTGCGCAGATCGTGATCGGCGATCGCGACCAGGCCGGCCGCCGTCTGCGCCGCTTTCTCGAGGTGTATCCGCAGCTGATGGCCGGGCACGACGAGGGTTTCGTCCACGCCGACCTTCGCTACACCAATGGATTCGCCGTGCGCTGGCCGCAAGCGACCGACGTCAAAGCCGGGGGGACGCCCCGCACATGAGTATTTCCCTATGAAGCCGCGCAATGACAAGCAACTGGTGGTCGGCCTCGACATCGGCACCTCGAAGGTGGTGGCGATCGTCGGCGAGTACGAGCCGGGCGAGCCGATCACCGTGATCGGCATCGGCACCCACGTGTCGCGCGGCATGAAGCGCGGCTCGGTGGTGGACATCGAATCCACCGTGCACTCGATCCAGCGTGCGGTGGAGGAGGCCGAGCTGATGGCCGGCTGCGATATCCGCTCGGTCTACGCGTCGATCTCCGGCAGCCACCTGGAAACCCGCAACTCGCACGGCAACGCGGCGATCCGCGATCGTGAAGTGACCGCCAGCGACCTGGAGCAGGTGTTGGAAGCCGCCAGCGCGGTGGCCATTCCGGCCGACCGCAAGGTGCTTTACAAGGAGTCGCAGGAGTACCGCATCGACGGCCAGGACGGCATCCGCGCGCCGATCGGCATGAGCGGGGTACGCCTGGAGGCAAACGTGCACCTGGTCACCGGCGCGGCCGCGGCGGTGCAGAACGTCACCAAGTGCATCCAGCGCTGTGGCTTGTCGGTGGACGAACTGGTGCCGTCAGCGCTGGCCAGCGCCAAGGCGGTGCTCACCGACGACGAGCGCGAACTGGGCGTGTGCCTGGTCGACATCGGCGCCGGCACCACCGACATCGCGATCTACACCCAGGGCTCGATCCGCTACACCGCCTCGCTGCCGGTGGGTGGCGACCAGGTCACCAGCGACATCGCCTACGGCGTGCACACGCCGACCGCACATGCCGAGGAGATCAAGATCAAGTACGCCTGCGCGCAGACCGGCCTGGCGCATGCCGAGGAAACCATCCAGGTGCCGAGCGTGGGCGATCGCCCGCCGCGGCGCTTGGCCCGGCAGTCGCTGGCGCAGTCGGTGCAGGCGCGTTACGAGGAAATCTTCGAGATGGTGCAGGACCAGTTGCGCCGCTCCGGCTACGAGAGCCTGGTCGCGGCCGGCGTGGTGCTGACCGGCGGCGCATCGAAGATGGAAGGCGCGCTGGAACTGGCCGAGGAGATCTTCCACAAGATGGTGCGCATCGGCGTGCCGCAGCAGATCGAGGGCCTCGGCGAAGTCGTCTCCAGCCCCCTGCACGCCACCGGCGTGGGCCTGCTGCTGCATGGCGCGCGCGCGGGCGGCATGCGCATTGGCGGGCCGGTCGGCGGCAGCGTCGGCGGGCTGGTCGGCAAGGTACGCGGCTGGCTCACCAGGAACTTCTGACAACGTTTTTCATGGCCGCGCAGGAGGCGCAGCCACGGGCGGAAGGATGTTCGCCCACCACCTCGGGACCGACAGGAGTCGACTCACGGGGTTACAACGACAACAACTCTTTGGAGGACGGGAAATGTTTGAACTGATCGATAAACTTGCACCCAATGCAGTCATCAAGGTGATCGGCGTGGGCGGTGGCGGCGGCAATGCCGTGGCGCACATGCTCAATGCCAACATCGAAGGCGTCGAGTTCGTGGTTGCCAACACCGATGCCCAGGCAATGACCAGCTGCGGCTCGCGGACCCACCTGCAGCTCGGTGGCAACGTGACCAAGGGTCTCGGCGCCGGTGCCAACCCCGAGGTCGGCCGGCAGGCCGCGCTGGAGGACCGCGAACGCATCGAGGCGATGCTCGAGGGCGCCGACATGGTGTTCATCACCGCCGGCATGGGCGGCGGCACCGGTACCGGCGCCGCGCCGGTGGTGGCGCAGCTGGCCAAGGAGAAGGGCATCCTCACCGTGGCCGTGGTCACCAAGCCGTTCCCGTTCGAGGGTCGCCGCCGCATGCAGGTGGCGCTGAAGGGCATCGAGGACCTGCAGCAGCACGTCGACTCGTTGATCACCGTGCCGAACGAGAAGCTGCTCAGCGTACTCGGTCGCGAAGTGACCCTGCTCAATGCGTTCAAGGCCGCCAACGACGTGCTGCAGGGCGCCGTGCAGGGCATCGCCGACCTGATCACCGCCCCCGGCCTGATCAACGTCGACTTCGCCGACGTGCGCACCGTGATGTCGGAAATGGGTCTGGCCATGATGGGTTCGGGCACCGCGCGTGGCGACGATCGTGCCCAGGCGGCCGCCGAGGCGGCGATCAAGAACCCGCTGCTGGAAGACGTCAACCTGAACGGCGCTTGCGGTATCCTGGTCAACGTCACCGCCGGCCCCAACCTGACCATGCGCGAGTTCGACGAAATCGGCCGGATCATCCACGACTTCGCCAGCGAAGACGCCACCGTGGTCATGGGTACCTCGCTCGACCCGGAAATGAAGGATGATGTGCGGGTCACCGTGGTGGCCACCGGCCTCAACCGTGCCATGGCTTCGCGTCAGCAGCCGGCGATCCGCATGGTCGAGACCCAGCAGGTGCAGATGCGTCCGCGCCCGGTGGTGTTGCGTACCGGCACCGGCAACGAAGTCGTCGACTACGCCCAGCCCGAAGCCACCGTCACCAGCCAGAGTCGCGCGGAACCGGCCGCACCGGCAAAAAATCCCGAACCGGGCTTTGATTACCTGGATATTCCCGCGTTTCTGCGCCGCCAGGCCGACTGAGGGCGGTTACGCAGTTCCGGGAAAAAATGTAAAAAGCATGGAACGAACGTCCGTTTGGCGGGTCAGTGCCAGACATGCCGCCAAGCGGAGCGATCCGGCCAGCGGCAGCGTATGACATGTGCGTTACAGCGAGCGGCTGCGTCCGCTGGCATGAGCATAAAGACTGTGCGCCGGGATGGCGCACGGCCGGTCGACGCGGTATTTCCCGCTGGCCGGCCCGATACCCCGCGCCGGATTCCCGTCCCAGGCGCGGGGCGTCGTGTCATCGGCCGCGTTGACGGAAGCAAGTGTCCTGGATGTTCCGTCCTCACCATGGATGAAAGCACCATGAAGGCTTAATCAGACTGTACGGTACGGTTTGCTTTTATCGCAGGTTAAAACTGTGTTAGCATCCGCTCCTGATTGGCTGCTACCTACACAGGTACCAACAACAATGATCAAGCAGCGTACGCTCAAGAACATCATCCGTGCGACCGGTGTCGGACTGCACACGGGCGACAAGGTCTACATGACCTTGCGGCCTGCAGCGCCCAATACCGGCATCGTGTTCCGCCGCACGGATCTCGATCCGCCGATGGACATTCGCGCCCGCCAGGACAATGTCGGCGACACTCGTCTGTCGACCACCCTGGTCAACGGCGAAGCCCGCGTGGCCACGGTCGAACATCTGCTTTCGGCGATGGCCGGGCTGGGTATCGACAATGCCTATGTCGATCTGTCTGCGCCGGAAGTGCCGATCATGGACGGCAGCGCCGGTCCGTTCGTCTTCCTGCTGCAATCGGCCGGCATCGAAGAGCAGAACGTCGCCAAGCGTTTCATCCGCATCAAGCGACCGGTGAAGGTGCAGGAAGGCGACAAGTGGGCCAGCTTCGAACCCTTCGAAGGCTTCAAGGTCGGCTTCTCGATCGACTTCAACCACCCGATCATCTCCAAACGCACCTCGCGCGCCGAGATCGACTTCTCCACCACGTCCTTCGTGAAGGAAGTAAGCCGGGCTCGCACCTTCGGCTTCATGCGCGACATCGAGATGCTGCGCGAGCATAACCTGGCGCTGGGCGGCTCGATGGACAACGCCGTGGTGCTGGACGACTACCGCGTGCTGAACGAAGACGGCCTGCGTTACGAAGACGAGTTCGTGAAGCACAAGATCCTCGACGCGATCGGCGACCTGTACCTGCTGGGCCACAGCCTGATCGGCGCGTATCACGCGCACAAGTCCGGCCACGAGCTCAACAACAAGCTGTTGCGCACGCTGATGGCCGACGCCGAGGCGTGGGAAGAGGTCAGCTATCACGACGATCCGGCGGTTTCTCCGATCTCGTATGCGCATCCCGCGCAGGCGATCTGATAGCGTCCTGCCGCGTCAGAAATAGCCGCCTGCCACTGAAAAGCCCTGTCGCGCGACAGGGCTTTTTTTGTGATGGATTTCACGTTTTGCAGGTCTTGCAATTCACGTTCCGCAGACATTGAGGGTTATCTGCGGGCTTGGTGCGTGCTATAAAACCACTTCCGGTGTTTGCGGATCACGCTTTTTGACGGTGATTTGGCACTGCCAGGCAGGATGGTCTGCGGAGGTCAGTCCGTTCCGGTAGCGGGGGAATCAGAGGTTTCGGCGAAGGACGCCAGCTCAAGGAACAGAACCCGCCATTCGGGGTCTGTGAATGACGCAGCGGCAGCCCGAAGGTGGGCGGCCGCGGTGAGCGAAAGCGGTTTTGACCGATCCGGCGCTGTTGCAACCGGTGGTTGGGGGGCCACTTTCACGGTGACTGAACTGGCGCATGTGCCGATGGCATGTGCGGTGGCAAGGATCTGTGTCTGCATCAAGCGCAGGCGCGATGCCCAAGCCGGTGAAGACGCCAGAAAGACGAGGCGGTCGTTGCGCAGGTTGGCGAATCTCACCTGCTCGCGCAACGGCGATGGCAACGTCTGGCGCAAGGCGCGATCCAGCGCTTCCAGCGCGCCGGCCTTTCGGGCCAGCGTCGCAAAGGAGCCGCAGTCGACAAGGGACCTCGGTCCATGACTGCTGCGACGGGAAGTGGTGGGTGTTGCGGCTTGCATGGTGCCGACATTCGATTTTGGAAAGACATGCAGATCATACTTGTTTCACGCGCCCGGAAATTGCCCAAAACCATTGACCTGGCGAACAGGCGCGTGCGCTGGAAGCTGCTTTCACTGGCGGCGGTGGCAGTCATGGGCTGCATGGGTGCCGGCATGGCACTGGCCATGCTGGTAGCCAGCCCGCGCGATCAGGCACTGGCGGAAATTCGGGATCTGCAGCAGCAGATCAAGCAGCAGCATGCCCAACTCGGTGGCGTGCGTCAGGATGCGCAGCGCGGCCTGGACGCGCTGGCCGTCAAGCTGGGCCAGTTGCAGGCGCAGTCGACCCGTCTCAACGCGCTGGGCGAGCGGCTCGCCGAAGTGGGCAAGCTCGATCAGGATGAGTTCGATTTCGGCCAGCAGCCTGCGGTCGGCGGCGTCGAGGATGCCAGCGGCGGCGCGGCCTATGCGTTGCCGCCTGCGCTGGACAAAAGCATCGACCAGCTGGCCGGTCAGTTCAACACGCAGCAGGCACAGTTGTCTGCCCTGCAAAGCCTGTTGCTGGACGCCAGGATCGAATCGAACCTGAAGCCGACCGGGATGCCGGTTCCGGGTTATATCTCGTCGTATTTCGGCACGCGTCCCGACCCGTTCGACGGCCATTCGGCGCGGCATACCGGTATCGACATTGCCACTCCCAAAGGTACTTCAGTGCATGCGGTCGCCGAGGGCATGGTCACGTTTGCCGGGGTGCGCAGCGGGTACGGCAATGTCGTCGAAATCGACCACGGCAACGGCTACATGACCCGCTACGCGCACAACAGCAAGCTGGACGTGCGCCCGGGCCAGCACGTGCAGGTTGGTGACGTCGTGGCACTGGCGGGGTCCACCGGCCGTTCCACCGGTTCCCATGTGCATTTTGAAGTGTGGTACGACGGCCGCGTGGTCAATCCGCTGGCGTTTGTCCGCAATCACCGCTGAAACCGGGCTTCAGCACCCCGGATCCCTTGAATCCGGCTTCGGCCGGCACCATCCGGAGCGGTGGGCCGGCCTGATCTCATGGCCGCCTCCCGAGGGGCCCGTTCGTCGCAGATGGTGTCTCATCGGCATGTAGTAATATGCCCGATTGACCCGCGCCTTCAGAGGGCGTCTCACCCAACCCGGAATATCGATGTTCAATCGTGCCTTGACGAGTCTGTTTGGTAGTCGCAACGAACGCGTATTGCGTCAGCTTTCCAAGAGTGTCAGCCGGATCAATGCGCTGGAGCCCGAGTTCGAGAAGTTGAGCGACGAGGCCCTGCGCGGCAAGACCGACGAGTTCAAGCAGCGCTTTGCTGACGGCGAGTCGCTGGACAAGCTGCTGCCGGAGGCGTTTGCGGTGGTTCGCGAGGCGGCCAAGCGCGTATTGGGCATGCGTCACTACGATGTTCAGATGATCGGCGGCATGGTGCTGCATCAAGGCAAGATCGCCGAGATGCGTACCGGCGAAGGCAAGACCCTGGTCGGCACGCTGCCGGTGTACCTCAATGCGCTGGCCGGCAAGGGCGTGCACGTGGTCACCGTCAACGATTACCTGGCACGGCGCGACTCGGCCCAGATGGGCAAGCTGTATGACTTCCTCGGGCTGACCGTGGACGTGGTGTATCCGGGCATGGACCACGCCGACAAATACGCCGCCTACCGCGCCGACATCACCTACGGCACCAACAACGAATTCGGTTTCGACTACCTGCGCGACAACATGGCGCTGAGCAAGGAACAGCGCTACCAACGCGGCCTGCACTACGCCATCGTCGATGAGGTCGACTCGATCCTGATCGATGAAGCGCGCACCCCGCTGATCATTTCCGGCCCGGCCGAGGATTCTCCGCAGTTGTATCTGGCGGTGAACAAGATTGTCCCGGGCATGATCCGCCAGACCGAGGAAGACGGCGCAGGCGACTACTGGGTCGACGAAAAGCAGAAACAGGTGCACTTGTCCGAGGAGGGCATGCAGCACGCCGACGAACTGCTGCGCGCGGCCGGCGTCATCGACCAGGACAGCGGCCTGTACGACTCGAAGAACCTGGCGATCGTGCATCACCTCAATGCCGCGCTGCGCGCCAACGGCATCTACCAGCGCGACGTCGACTACATCGTGCGCGACGGCGAAGTGATCATCGTCGACGAGTTCACCGGCCGAACCCTGGCTGGTCGGCGCTGGTCCGACGGTCTGCATCAGGCGGTCGAGGCGAAAGAGGGCGTGCCGATCCAGCGCGAGAACCAGACGCTGGCCACGGTGACGTTCCAGAACCTGTTCCGCATGTACAAGAAGCTGGCCGGCATGACCGGTACGGCCGACACCGAGGCGTTCGAGTTCCAGAGCATCTACGGTTTGGAAGTGGTGGTCATTCCCACGCACAAGCCGATGATCCGCAAGGACAATCCGGACATGATCTTCCTCGCGCAGGATCCGAAATATCGCTCGGTGACCGAGGACATCAAGGCTTGCCACGAACGCGGTCAACCGGTGCTGGTTGGTACCACCTCGATCGAAGTGTCCGAACTGTTGTCCGCGCACCTGACCAAGGCCGGCGTGGCGCACGAGGTGTTGAACGCCAAACAGCACGAGCGCGAAGCGCACATCGTGGCGCAAGCCGGTGCTCCCGGTCAGGTCACCATCGCCACCAACATGGCCGGCCGCGGTACCGATATCGTGCTTGGTGGCAGCCTGGAAGCGGCGCTCGCCGCCCTGCCCGAAGACGCCAGCGAGCTGGATCGCCAGCGGGTCAAGGCCGAGTGGAGGAAGCTGCACGAGCAGGTGCTCGCTGCCGGTGGCTTGCATATCATTGGCACCGAACGGCACGAGTCGAGGCGCATCGACAACCAGCTGCGCGGCCGTTCCGGCCGTCAGGGCGACCCGGGTTCTTCGCGTTTCTACCTGTCGCTGGAAGACAACCTGCTGCGCATCTTCGGCGGCGAAGGCCTGGTGCGCTGGATGAAGCGCTTCGGCATGAAGGACGACGACGCGCTGGAAGATCGCATGATCAGCCGGCAGATCGAAAAGGCCCAGCGCAAGGTCGAGCAGCACAACTTCGACATCCGCAAGCACCTGCTGGAATTCGATGACGTCGCCAACGACCAGCGCAAGGTGATCTACCGCCAGCGCGACGAATTGCTCGAGGGCGACGACGTCTCGGCCACCGTTGCCGACATCCGCGACGATGTGGTGGAGACCATGGTGCGTGGCTATGTGCCCGCCGACAGCATCGACGATCAATGGGATCTGGCCGGTCTGGATCGCGAGCTGGAAAGTTCGTTCGGTCTCTCGCTGGGTCTCAAGGACTGGATCGAGCAGCAGCAGGAAATCGATGCCGAGATGATCCTCGAACACGTGCGTGCCGCGGTGAACGAGTTGTTCCAGGCGAAGGAGGCGCAGATCGGCCCCGACACCATGCGTCAGCTCGAAAAGCACATCATGCTCACCGTGGTCGACAATGCCTGGAAGGATCACCTGGCCAACATGGACTACCTGCGTCAGGGCATTTCCCTGGTCGGTTACGCGCAGCAGGATCCCAAGCAGGCGTTCAAGCGCGAGTCGTTCAAGCTGTTCTCCGACATGCTCGAGCGGATCAAGACCGAAGTGACCCAGATGCTGGCGCGCATCCGCATTCGCAGCGAGGAAGAGGTGGCCGCGATGGAAGCCGAACAGCAGCGCATGGCCGACCGTCTGCAGATGCAGATGCAGGCCACCGGTGGCGGTGCTCCCTCGGCAGGCGCGTTCGGCGGTCAGCCCGGGTCGGCGGACGATGACGGCTTGCGGCTGGCGCAGCAGCCCGCGCAGCATGAGGGTCCGAAGGTGGGCCGCAACGAGCCCTGCCCGTGCGGCTCCGGCAAGAAGTACAAGCACTGCCACGGCCAGCTGGCCTGAAACCAGCGCGAATGGCGGCGGCTCGCCGCACATTCCCGGCATAAAAAAAACGAGAGGCATGCCTCTCGTTTTTTTTATCGTTTGTCTGCGGTGAACAGCGAACCTCGCCCGTCCCTGCCGCCCCGGTTCAGTCCTCGACGCCGGGCGGTCGTTTGCGATGCGGTTCGGCGTTGACCGTGATGTACTGCGGCTCCTCGCCATCCAGTCGCAATGCGGTGAGCTTGCCACCCCACACACAGCCGGTATCGATCGCATGGATGCCCAGGCCGGCAAAGCGTCCCAGGGCCGACCAATGGCCGCAGACGATGCGGGTATCGCGTCGTCGCATGCCTGGCACCGAGAACCAGGGATACAGCCCCGGCTTCTGCGTGCCTGGAACGCCCTTGGCATCGAAGTCGATGCGTCCGTTGACGTCGCAATAACGCATCCGCGTCATCGTGTTGATGGTGGCACGCTGGCGATCGAGCCCCTGCAAGCGGCTGGACCATACCGCCGGTCGGTTGCCGAACAGGTTGCGCAGCAATCGTGGATGACGCGGGCTGGAAAGCTCGCGCTCGACGTCCTGCGCGGCGCGCAGTGCCTGGCGCAACGTCCACATCGGGGCAAGGCCGGCGTGCACCATCGTCCAGTTGAGTGTTTCGTCGTGGTGCAGCAGTTTCTGCGAACGCAGCCATTCGAACAGCACCGGCGCGTCATCGGCGAACAGTACTTCGCGCAACTCCGGGTTCACCCGCGCTTGCGCGTCCGGGCGGCGTTGGGCAATCGCCAGCAGGCTCAGGTCATGGTTGCCGAGGGTGATGACGCTGTGCTCGCGCAGGTCGTGGATCAGGCGCAGCGTATCCAGCGACTGGCCGCCGCGATTGATCAGGTCACCGCAGAACCAGAGCTGGTCCCGGGCGGTGTCGAAGCGCAGCTTGTCGAGCAGTCGTTGCAGTTCGGGATAGCAGCCCTGCACGTCGCCGATTGCATACGTAGCCATGTCAGCGCAGGGCCATCAGTGCAGCGTGCGCGGAATGGAGAGTGTGAAGGTCGGAATCGGTGCCTCGAACTCCGTGCCGTCGTCGGCCAGCATTTGATAGCTGCCGCCCATGGTGCCGACCGGGGTTTCGAGCACCGCACCGGAGGTGTATTCGAAATCGTCGCCGGGCCGCATCCACGGTTGTTCGCCGACTACCCCGTCGCCGCTGACTTCCTCCACCTTGCCGTTGGCGTCGGTGATCATCCAGTGGCGGGTGAGCAGGCGTGCCGGCATCTCCCCGGCGTTGCGCAGGGTGACGGTGTAGGCGAAAACGTAGCGGTTGTCACCGGGCTTCGATTGATCGGGGACGAAGCGTGTTTCGACCTGCACATCGATCGTGTAGGTGGATTTTTCAGTCATGTCCGGATTGTAAGGCCTGCCGCCGCGAATGGGGCGCGGCGCGGGGGATTGCCGCGTATCCGCGTCGTCAAAGGCTGCCGTAGACCTTGGCCAGGCGCACGAAATCGGCCGGGGCGAGCGTTTCGGCGCGGGCCTTCGGATCGACATCGGCGCGGCGGATGGCGTCGCCGTCGAGCAGTTGCCGCAGGGCGTTGGCGAGCGTCTTGCGCCGCTGGCCGAATGCGGCCTTGACGATCGCATAGACGTCGCCGGGTTTTGCGTCGTGCAATTCATGGGCTTCCAGCGGAACAAGGCGCACGACGGACGACTCCACCTTGGGCGGTGGCCGGAAGGCTTCCGGGGGCACGTCGAACAGCGGCTCGACCCGGCAGGCCAGTTGCAGCATCACCGACAGCCTTCCGTAGACCTTGCTGCCCGGCGCGGCGGCCATGCGGTCGACCACCTCCTTCTGCAGCATGAAGTGCATGTCGCCGATGGCTGCCGCGTGCTCGATGCAGTGGAACAGGATCGGACTGGAGATGTAATAGGGGAGGTTGCCGGCGATGCGCAGTCGCGGGACACCGTGGCGGTGCGCCAGCGCGGTGAAGTCCACCTTCAGCACGTCGGCGTGGAGAATGTGCAGTTCGCCCACGGCAGCGGCACGTGCCTGCAGGCCCGGGATCAGGTCGGTATCCAGTTCGATCGCGGTGAGCTCGTGGGCGACCGCCAGCAGCGGCAGGGTCAGCGCGCCCTCGCCGGGACCGATCTCCACCACGAAATCCCCGGCCCTCGGCGCCACTGCGCTGACGATCCGGTCGATGTAGAGGCGATCATGCAGGAAGTGCTGGCCGAAGCTCTTCTTGGGGCGGACTGGGGTGTGGTTCATGGGGTTCTTCCGGGGAGGGATGCCTCGACGGAAGCGCGGTGCGCAACCAGGTTGATGGCCAGCCCAGCCGCGGCGATCAGGCTGGCCGGGTTGCCGCGGCCGCTGCCGGCGAGATCCAGCGCGGTGCCGTGGTCGACCGAGGTGCGAATGAAGGGCAGGCCCAGGGTGAGGTTGACCGTGCGGTCGAATGCCTCGCTCTTGAGCACCGGCAGCGCCTGGTCGTGGTACATCGCCAGTACCGCATCGTAGCGTGCGCGCTGCGCCGGCACGAAGGCGGTATCGGCCGGCAGCGGACCGATCAATTGCATGCCTTCGCCGCGCAGGTCGTCGAGCACCGGGATGATGGTGTCGAGTTCTTCGCGGCCAATGTGGCCGCCTTCGCCGGCGTGCGGGTTGAGCCCGAGTACCGCGATGCGTGGTTCGACAATGGCGAACTTTGCGCGCAGCTCGCCATGGACGATACGCAGCGTGCGCGTCAGCAGCTCCGGCGTGATCGCGGCGGATACCCCGGCCAGTGGCAGGTGGGTGGTTGCCAGGGCGACCCGCAACTCCGGGCTGGCGAGCATCATCACCACGTTTGCGTTTGTGCGTTCGGCGAAGAATTCGGTGTGGCCGCTGAAGGGGATGCCCGCATCGTTGATCGAGGACTTCTGCAACGGCGCGGTGACAACGGCGTCGTAACGGCCGGCCATGCAACCGTCGGCGGCCTCGGCCAGCGTGGCGAGCACATGGTGGGCGTTGCGCGGATCCGGCTGGCCCGGGACTTCATCGTGCGACAGCGGTATGTGGTGCACGCGCAGCGTACCGGGACGGCGCTCGGTCCAGGCGACGCCATCGTCGTCGATCAATTCGACGGCAAGGCCGCAGCGGGTGGCCGCGCGCTGCAGCAGCCGACGATCGGTGACGGCAACGAGATTGGCCGCCAGCGGTGTGGCGGCCAGCTGGATCAGCAGTTCCGGGCCGATGCCCGCCGGCTCGCCGGCGGTGACCGCGAGACGGGGCAGCGGCATGGCGTCCAATCGACTTACGGAGACGTGCCGGCGGCAGCCTGGTTGTCTGCTTCGCGCAGTTCGGGTACCAGGATGTCGATGTAGGCGTTGGAACGCAGGTCGCGCAGGTAGTCGTCGTACGCCTGCTCGGACTTGCGATTGCCGATGGCCTGACGGGCCTGGTTGCGCTCGATCTGCACGGTCTGGTCGCTCTGGCGTTCGCCCAGGCGTTGCAGGATGTGCCAGCCGGCTTCGCTCTGGAACGGCTTGGAAACCTCATCGTCCTTCAGCTGGCCCAGCTGGGCGGCAAACGCGGTGCCCCAGGCATCCTGCGGGAACCAGCCCATGTCGCCGCCGACGTTGGCGGTGGTGTCGTCCTTGGAGTTTTCCTTCGCCAGGGTGGCGAAGTCTTCGTGCTTGTTGACGATGCGGTCGTACAGATCCTGCGCCTTCTGCTGGGCCTGCGCCGGCGTGACCAGTTCGCTCGGCTTGATCAGGATCTGGCGCGCGTGGATCTCGGTGACCATCTTGCGGCTGTTCTGGCGCTGGTCGACCAGCTTCAGGATATGGAACCCGGTCGGTCCACGCAGCGCCGGACTGACGTCGCCGGACTTCAACGAGGTGATGGTGTCGGCGAAAGCGGGCGGGATCTCGTCCATGCGGCGCCAGCCGAGATCGCCACCTTCCAGTGCGTCGGGGGCGTCGGAGTAACGGATCGCGGCGGCGTTGAAATCCATGCCGCCCTTGATTGCCGCGACCGCCTCGTCAGCCTTGCTCTGACTTGCCTGGATCGCTGCCGCGTCGGCACCGGCAGGAATGCTGATCTGGATATGCGCCAGATGCACTTCGCCGGCCTTGTAGGTGGGGCTGCTGAGCAGGTTGTCGATTTCGCTGTCGGTAACCGAAACCGAGCTTTGCACCACGCTCTGGTGCAGGCGCTGCACGATGATCTGTTCTGCCAGCTGCTGACGGAATGCGGCGAAGCTGGAGCCGCTGCGCTCGACTTCGGCGCGCAGCTGTTCGGGGGTGAGCTTGTTCTGCGCAGCCACGCCCTGGACGGCCTGATCGACGTCGGCTTCGGAAACGCGTACGCCTTGGTCCTGCGCCTTCTGAGTCTGCAGCCGCATCAGGATCAGCCGGTCGAGCACCTGTTGCTGCAGCACGTTCATCGGCGGCAACTGTTCGGTGTGGCCCGCGTACTGCTGCTGTACCGAGGTCACGGCGTCGTTCAGCTCGCTCTGCAGGATCACGTCGTCGTTGACGACTGCCACGATGCGATCCAGCGGCTGCGAGGAGGCGGCGGGCGTCAGCAATTGGGCATGGGCCGGCAGCGCGATCGCGAGGGCGAGCAGGAGGGATGCAAGGGTTCGCTTCATCAGTGAAAAGCCTGGATCGCCGGAGCGAATGCGTTTATTGATAGCCGAGAATATCACGGCGCAGCAGTGGATCGATCTGGCCGCCGGTGGATCCAAGGCCCTTGAAGACCAGCTCGAACATGATGGCGTTGTCACGCTGGTTGATATTCGAGCGAGTCGGCGTGCGGTATCCGTAGTAATCCTGGTTGACGTAGCTGCGACCGACCAGTCGCAACGCCACGCAGCAGCTGTCGTATTCCACGCCCGCCAGGGCGTCCATGGTGCGGCGATCCTTCACCGAATACGTCCATGCGCCGAGCAGGCGCCAGCGTTCGGAGATCGGATAGACCACGGACGCGTTGTATTGTTCCAGCAGGCCGCGGCGATAACGGTACGAGAAGTTCACGATGCCGTCGGTGCGCAGCCGTCGCTGCAATTCCATCACGCCCATGTCGGCCAGGCGGGTGTTCGGATCCCACTGGTAGGCGGTACGCAGTCGCCAGAGATCGTTCAACTGCACGTCGAGCTGGGCCACGTAAGCCGAGTGCACCCAGTCCGTGCCAATGACCCGCTGAGGGCTGAAGTAATGGATCTGCCCGATGCTGGCCGACAGCCGCTCCACGCCCCCGTCGTCGAGCAGGCGGGTAGTGATCGCGGCCGTGAGATTGTTCGCGTCCATCTGGCGATCGGCGCCGGAGAAGCGGTTGGGCGAGAACAGTTGCCAATAATCAAACGACATCGTGCGGCTGTCGAACAGCGGCAGGTTGTCCTGGTTGCGGTAGGGCACGTACAGGTAGTAAAGCCGCGGCTCGAGCGTCTGCGTATATCCCTCACCGAACAGCGAGGTTGTGCGGTCGAACACCAGGCCGCTGTCGAGGCTCACGATCGGAAGCGAGCGGGTGGGTGACTGCTCGTCGAACGGGCTGGTGCCGCCACTCCCCACCTTGCCACGGTAGGTGTAGTCCTGATAATCGCTATTCAGCTGGTAAGCGGTGTAGCGGTAGGCCAGGCGGGGGCGCACGAACCAGGCCGCGGTCCCGAAATCGGCTGCGAGGTACGGATAGATGTCCTCGCGCTGACCTTCGATGAAGCCGGTCTTGCGGAAGGCTGCGGCCGATGTGTCCATGCCGAACTCCAGCCAGTGTGCCAGCGGCACATCCATGCTGAATTTCGCATAGGGCAGTTGCCTGTAGGCGAGGCCGCGATCGGTCGCGAACGGGTTCACGTTCTGGTAGATCGTGCCGCCGAACGAGGCCCCCCACCACTTGCCGCTGCCCACGACCGCCACATTGGACTTCAAAGAATTGATGGCCGTGTGCGACAGATTGTTGCCGAAGTCATACAGGTAACTGCTGTCCGAGGCGTGATTGTAAGACGCCAGGAATTGCCAGCCTTTCCACAGCCGCGTGCGGTTGGAAAAATTGACCAGGTAACGGGCCTTGCCGTCGGTATCGGCAAGGCCGTCGCTTTCGCCGTGATCGTGCGGCAGATACTGGAAGTTGATCTGGCCACGGCTGGACGGCAGCAGGTAGCGGAACTCCCCACCCAGCATCACGCCACGGTCGCTGTACAGCGCAGGTGTGAGCGTGGCGTCATAGTTGGGCGCCAGGTTGAGGTAGTAGGGGACGCTGGCTTCGAATCCCGCGCGGCTGGTGTTGCCGAGGGTCGGATAGAGGAAACCGCTCTTGCGCCGGTCGTCGATCGGAAAGCTGAGGTACGGCAGGTACAGGAACGGCACGTTGCCCAGTCGCATGGTGGCGCCGCGGGCCACGCCAACGCCCTCGCCCTTGTCGATGGTGATCGACTTGGCGCGGAATTCCCACAGGTGGTGGCCGACGTCGCAGGTGGAATACGTGGCCATCGAATAGCGCGAATGCTCGGCGTCCAGCATGTGGCCCTGGCTGGCGGTGCCGTTGCCCCGCGCATCGAGCATCTGGTAGCGCACGTCGTCGGCCACGCCGCGACTGGCCGTGGTGTTGCCGCGCATGCGCGAGGCCGCCAGCAGCTGGCCGGCCTCCTGGTAGCGCACGTTGCCTTGCGCGTCGTAATCGGTGTTGGCGTCGTTGTAATCGATGCTGTCGGCCTGCAACTGCTGGTCGGCACGCTGCAGTTTCACGTTGCCCGAAAGGTGGTAGACCGACTGGTTCGAGCTGTCCACGTGTTGCGCCCGCACCTGGGTGAGGCTGGTTTCGCGCAGGCTGCTGTCGGTGCCCAGGGTGGGGTCGTAGAACTCCAGCAGGGCATTGGGCCGGCACATCGCATAGTTGAGCGGACGCGGCTCGCACTTGAATGAGCCCAGCGGGCAGGTCTGGCCGATCGGTTCTGACGCGCTGGACGCGGGACTCTGGCTGCTGCTCGCGTCGGCTTGGGTGCCGAGCAGGGCCAGTGCAGCGGCAATCGCCAACAGGCGGCGTGGAGGAAGCTTGGGCGTCACGATGGGATCTGCGGGCTTTGAAGGCTCGTTAAGCTAGCAGAAAGCCTGCATGGACGGCAGGTGGAAGCGTTCCGGTCGAGAGTCGGGATTCAGCCGAAAGGGCCGTGGATGTGGCTGCAACTGCCGCGGTGCCGGTATGGATCGGGCTGCGATTCACCCGACTTCGCCGCTGGCGGTCGGGCAAGGAACGGGCGCAAGGTCAGCCAGTCATCAACTCGTCCACGTGCGCCGCCGCGCTTTCGGCCAGCGCAGTGAGGTCATAGCCGCCTTCAAGCGTGGATACCAGTCGTCCTTCCGCATGGGTCCGGGCCAGTTCAACGAGCCGTTCGGTAATCCATGCGTAGTCTTCCTGGCCCAGCCGGATATCCGCCAACGGATCGTTGCGGTGTGCGTCGAAACCGGCTGAAACCAGCACCAGTTGCGGTTTGAACGCGCGCATGCGCGGCAGCAGCACACCGTCCCACAGTTCACGGAACTCGTGCGACCCGGCGCCGGGCGACAAGCCGCGATTGACGATATTGCCGAGGCCGCATTCGTCCTCGCGGCCGGTATCGGGATACAGCGGCAACTGGTGGCTGGACACGAACAGCACACGGCGTTCGTGTTCGAAGATGGCCTGGGTGCCGTTGCCGTGGTGCACGTCGAAATCGGCGATGGCAATACGCTTCAATCCGTGTACCGCGAGCGCGTGGGCGGCAGCCACCGCGATGTTGTTGAACAGGCAGAAACCCATTGCCCGGTCGGCGGTGGCGTGGTGGCCAGGCGGGCGTACTGCGCAGAACGCACGTTGACTGGCGCCATTCACCACGGCATCGACAGCAGCCACCACGGCGCCGGCGGCGCGCAGCGCGGCTTGCGCCGATCCGGTCGACATTACGGTGTCTTCGTCCAGCCGATCGATGCCGCCGGGTTCAGGGACGTGGTCCAGAATACGCGCGACATGCCTGGCGCCGTGCACCCGCAGCAGTTGTTCGCGGGTGGCACACGGCGCCTCGATACGGTCGAGCGCGGCGTAGCGGTCGCGGTCCAGTGCGTTCAACACCGCGCTCAGGCGCGCCGGTTGTTCGGCGTGACCGTGACCGGGGTCGTGCTGCAGGCAGTCGGAATGGGTATACAGCCGCAGCATGCGACGGCTTATTCGGCGGCTTTGGGTTTGCGCCGCCGCTCGTGCTGCCACAGCACTTCGCCGTGGCCACTGGCGCGCGCCAGCACACGGGCGATCACGAACAGCAGGTCGGACAGCCGGTTGAGGTAGCGCTGCGGCTGGCTGCGGATGTCCTCCACCCGCGCCAATGCGATCACCTCGCGCTCGGCTCGGCGGCATACCGTGCGCGCCAGGTGGGCGCAGGCCGCC
>SMEK01000287.1_pt1 | contig 20361 bp, 13 predicted proteins | sample 2456371 | NCBI WGS metagenome assembly SMEK01 (sample SAMN10132590, study PRJNA489261) | soil metagenome | isolation source: day1 antibiotic-loamy sand soil ammended with composted manure from dairy... | place: USA | collected 2015-04-01
GCCGGCCAGCAGGCGGCGCTCAACGCCGGGCCGGCCGTGGTGCTGAGCTTCGTCATCGCCGGGCTGGGCAGCGCCTGCGCCGCGCTGGCCTACGCCGAATTTTCCGGCATGATTCCGGTCACCGGCAGCGCCTACACCTACAGCTACGTGGTGCTGGGCGAGCTGTTCGCGTGGATCATCGGCTGGGATCTGCTGGTCGAGTACGCGTTGATCGTCGGCGTGGTGGCGATCGGCTGGTCCGGCTACGTACAGGCACTGATCGAGCAGACCATGGGCCTGCAACTGCCGGTGTGGGCGCAGGGCGCATGGGATCCGCGGCAACCGGAAAGCGGCAAGGTCTTCAACGTGATCGCTGCGACCATCACGCTGCTGATCGCCTGGATGCTCACGGTGAAGACCGAATGGGGCGCCCGGGTCAACACGGTGATCGTGTCGATCAAGGTGCTTGGCGTGGTGCTGGTCATCGCGGTGGGCGCGTTCTACGTGAACACGGACAACTGGCATCCGTTCATCCCGGCCGTGACTACCGATGCCGGCGGACTGACCCACTTCGGCTGGGGTGGCGTGCTGGCGGCCTCCAGCATCGTGTTTTTCGCCGTGTTCGGCTACGACACCCTGACCACGGCCGCGGAAGAATCGACCCATCCGCAGCGCGACCTGCCGCGCGCGGTGCTGCTGTCGCTGGGTTTGTCGATGGCGCTGTACCTGGCCGTGTCGCTGGTGCTGACCGGCATGGTGCCGTACACGCAGCTGGGCAGTGACGCACCGGTGGATGCGGCGTTCAAGGCGCTCGGCCTGGACTGGGTGCGCGGGATCATCAACGTGGCGGCGGTGGCCGGCATCACCAGCGTGATGTTCGCCTTCATGCTGGGCGCCGCTCGCATCTGGTTCGCCCTGTCGCGCGACGGCCTGTTGCCGAAGTGGTTCACGAAGGTGCACCCCACCTACGGCACGCCGTACCGACCGACGCTGATCCTCGGCGTGTTCACCGCGCTGGTGGCCGGGTCGTTGCCGATTGGCGAGGTGGCCGAACTGGTCAATATCGGCACGCTGTCGGCGTTCATCGTGATCTGCGCCGCCGTGCTGATCCTGCGCGTGCGTCAGCCGCATCTGGAGCGGCGCTTCCGCACGCCGGCACTGTGGCTGGTGGCGCCGGCCGGCATTGCGTTTTCGCTGTTCCTGATCATCGGCTGGCCGTGGGTGAGCGATGGACGCCTGCAGCTGCTGGGTGGCTTGCCGTGGATCACCATCGAACGTTTCATCCTGTGGATGGCGCTGGGCCTGGTGGTCTACTTTGCCTACGGCATCCGCCACAGCAAGCTGGGAAAGCCTGACTGAAAGCTGCCGGAGAAGCCGTGCCGGGCGTGGCGATCACCTCCATCGCGCACGCCTTCGCGGCGGGCGCGATGCCATGCCCGACGGCAGGCGCCAGCCGGTTTCACAGCTCGAAACGATAGGCCAGTTTGATCATCAATTGTTCGCTGTCGCGCAGGCGGAAGCTGTCGACGAACTGGCGCCCGGCCGGCGCGATTTCCTGATCCAGCGCGTAGCCGCCGCGCCCGTAGACCACGTACAGATCCGACAGCGGCGCCAACTCGTAGCGGTAACGGATCTGCAGGCCCAGGTTGCGAATGCTGAAATCCTCCACCGGGTCGGTCACCGCCATCGGGCGCAGGCGGTCGATGACGCGCCAGGCCTGGCGCAAGTCCGCATCCATGCCCAGCGCCTGCAACCTGACCCGGAATTCCTGCCGGTTGCCGATGTTCCAGGCCATGCCCGCGGCCAGTTGCAGCGAGGTGGCGTTGAAGCTGCCAACCAGGTTGCCGTGCTGCCAGATCAGCCACTCGGGGTTGGATTCGTAGGTGATGCCGGCAAACACGCTCAGCGCATTGCTCAGGAAGAGCGTGGGCTCGCCGTACACCTTGTAGCTCAGTCGGTCGGTACCGGAGAGGTCATTGCCGGACACCCTGGCATTGGCCTTCCACGCCCAGGCGCCCTTGCGCGGCCGCGAACGCTCCCACGACAAAACGGGATAAGACGCCGTGCGCATCGCGCCGTGGCCGCGGGTCAGCAGGTCGTCGTGGCCCGCGCCGTTGAGGTTGAGTTCGATGGTTTCGTTGCCGCCGTTGCGCAGGTTGCTCTTCAGCGTGACGCGCAGTTGCCGCCGCAATGACAGGCCGCGGTCGTTGTTGGTGGCATTGCCGCGTACGCGCCACTCGCGCGACACATAAGACGAACGGGCGGGCAGATCGACCAGGCGCCGGCGCAGTTCCCAATGCGCGTAGTTGAGGCTGTTGCGCGGCAGATAGCCAAAATCGTTGACGTCCAGGCTGCCGTCGAAATGCATCGCATACCACTGCTGGGCCCAGCCATTGCCCGCCTCGTAATCGACCGCCACGGTCGCTCCGTTACCGCGGCGAGTCTGTTCGTACTGGTCGATCGCGCTGCCGATGAGCTTGCCCCTGACCATCAGCCGTTCGTTCGGCCGCCAGCGATGGTTGATGCCGAGCACGGACGCCTCGCGATCCAGCCACGGGTGCTCCACCCGGGTGGCCAGCAGGCCCAGCGTGTGCTCGCCGGCATCATGATCCAGCCGCCATGCCGAGAACAGCCGACCGGCCTCGCCCTCCTCCTGCGCGACCATCACGCCGTAATGGGTCGAGCCGAGGCTGCCGGTGAGCTTGAGCGCACCGTCGATCTGGCTGGCGCCGGAGCCATCGTCGGCGGCACCGCCGACGCGACGGGTGTAGATCACCTGGCTGTCGTCGAGCAGCATGCCGAAGTCGAACAGGCCCTGGTTCTCGGTAAAGAACGGGCGCTTGTCGCTGAAAAAGGTTTCCTCGGCGCTGAAGTTGACCACCAGGTCGTCGCTTTCGACCTGGCCGAAATCCGGGCGCAAGGTGGCGGTGAGCTGGGTCTGGCTGTTCGGCTTCCACAACAGGTCGGCGCCGCCCTTGACCCTGCTGCTGCCGTGAACGTTGTCGAGGATGCCCAGCACATGCGGCGTCACCGACAACAGCGACTGGCTGTAGGCCGGCATTTCGACCCGGTTGAATTCGGAGAGAAAACGCGCACGCGAGAAGGCGGCCACCGGCCACGCGGAGCGTTCACCGGTGGATCCAATCACGCGATCCAGGTACAGGCCAATGACACGTTTCCCGTCGACCGCCTTGCGCATCGGCGCGGTGTGCCAGGGGATGAGCAGTTCGGCGCTCCAGCCCTCCGCGTCCTCGCTGACCGCGTGCTGCCACAACCCGTCCCAGTCGTTGTTCATCTTCGACTCGTTGGTGATCACCGCGTCGGTGATGCCATTGGTCAGGGTAAGCGTGAAGTCGTAGCCGGTGCGCCCGTCGCCGTTGAAATCGAGCATCACGTTGACGCGATCGACCACCGCATTCTCGTCGCGGCGGGTGCGCTGGTAAGTGCGCGGCACACTGGCCGGCTGGATATTGCGAAACGCCACCGCCAGCCCCTCGGGCGTGGCCAGCACCCAGGCCTCGGTGGGCAAGCTGGCCGGTTCGCCGTTGAGCGGCTGGGTCTTGCGGAAGTCGGTGATGTGCTGCGCACCGCGCCATTCATCGGGATCGATGCGGCCATCGATGGTCACCGCACAAGCCGGCATGGCCAGCAGGCCCAGCGCGGCACCGATCAGGCTTCGGCGATGGCGCGGGGAAGAGCGACAGAACAGGGTCATGGCGGTGCACACCATCGTTGGGTTGCCGTGATGGCGGGTGGCGCAGCGGGGTGCGGCACGTGGATATGCCGTCGTGAGGCCATCTGTTTCTGCCGTCATTCCCGCAAGGTGCTTTTCAACAGTCGAAGAGGTGGTCAAGCGGGCATGACGGCAGTGAGGTTGACGCGGCCCGGGAGCGGGATTCATGCCTCCCGGGCCGCGTACATCAGCGCTGTTCCAGCAGTGCCGTGACTTTGTCGAGCTGCGCGCGGTAGCCGTCGATCACCTTCGCCGTGATCACCGAGTACTGGTTGGCCTCGTCCCACTGGCGGGCTTCCAGTGCCTCGCGAACGCCCGGCAAGGTTTTGACGCCGTAACCGGTCAGCACGCCGGGCGCATAGATCATGTGCCGATACCACTCGCGCCGCGGCAGACCGTCATCAAGGGTCAACGACTGCTCCATGCGACCGATCAGCTCGTTGAGCTGGCGCTGCCGCGCCGCCGGCATGTCGAAGCCGCCGGTGGCGCTCTTGGCGAACGCGGCCTGGTACTTCTGCAGGCTCTGGTCGAGCTGTTTGGCAGCGGTGTCCAGCGGCGTCAGATCGATCGCGGGCACGTCGGAATGACGCGTTGGCGGAGCGACCGGACGGGTCGGGTCGGTCGCTACCTTGAACGCGTTCGCGTCGAGCAGTTGGTGTTGTGCCGTGGTGTCTTCGCGGATGCTTTCGACCAGCTTGTGCAGTTCGCCCACATACCCGCTGAGGGTGTCGCCAAAGTCGGTGAAGCGCAGCGGCAGCACGTCGGCATCGGCCATGCGCATGGCAATCCGGCCCGAGGTTTTGGCCAGCGCCACGCCGTAGACAAAGCCCGGGTCACCGAAACGCTCGAAGTGTTCGAACGTGTCGTAGGCGGAATGATAGACGCCGTGCTGGTCCGACTCGCCACCGAAGCCCAGGCTCATCGAGGCGATGCCCAGGTGCTCCAGGAACGGGCTGAAGTCCGAACCCGAACCCAGCGCGCTGATCGGCAGGTCGCCGCCCTTGGCGGCCACCTTGGCCGCCGCGCGGGCCGCCGGGTTGGCGCCCTCGTAACCGGCCACCATCAGACGCGCACGCAAGCGCTCGCGCACGCTCAGCCCGGTCTGCGGATCCGCCACCGAAGCGGCCGCCTGGTTGATCAAATGCTGCAGCGAATGGCTGCCGCCGGCACCCAGGAAGCCGCGTCCGGTGGAATCGGTGTTGATGTACAGCACGGCCTTCTCGCGCAGCTCTTTGGCGTGCGTCTCGACCCATTCGGTGGAGCCGAGCAGGCCGGCTTCTTCGCCGTCCCAACTGCCGTAGACCAGGGTGCGCTTGGGACGCCAGCCTTGTTTGTACAGCTCACCCATCGCCTTGGCCTCGGCCAGCATGGCGACCGTGCCGGACAACGGATCCTGCGCACCGAGCACCCAGGTGTCGCGGTGGTTGCCGCGCACGATCCACTGGTCCGGCGCGGTGGAGCCCTTGAGCTTGGCAATCACGTTGTACAACGTGGCCTGGTCCCAGTTCGACTTCACCACGATGCGCACCTTGGCCGGTCCGGGACCGATGCGGTATGCCAGCGGCAGGCCGCCGCGCCACGACGGCGGCGCCATGGTGCCCTCGAGCGCCTTGAGCAGCGGGGTGGCATCGCCGTAGGAGATCGGCAGCACTGGAATCTTCAGGATGGTCTTGGCGTCCTTGATCGCCAGACGCTTGGCGCCGGGAACGGAGCCGTAGCCCGGGGTCAGCGGATCACCCGGATACACCTGCATGTCGGCCACCGAGCCGCGCTGCACGCCCTGCTCCGGACGCCAGCCGCCCTCGGGGTAGACCGGGCCCTGGCCATAGCCGTCCTGCTGCGGGTCGGAATAGATCAGGCAGCCGATCGCGCCGTGCTGCTGTGCCAATTGCGGCTTCAGGCCCCGCCAGCCGCCGCCGTAGCGGGCGATCACGATCTTGCCGCGCACGTCGATGCCGCGCCGGGCCAGGTCGATGTAGTCGTCCGGGCCGCCATAGTTGACGTAGACCAGTTCGCCGGTGACATCACCGTCGCCGCCATAGACGTTGTAGGGCGGCAGCACATCCTTGGTGATTGCCGAACTGGCGTCGCCGGGAATCGCCGGCTCGTGGAGCACCGCGTCGTACTTATGCGGTTCGAGCAGTTGCACCTGCACCTTCTGCGGGGTGGGGTACAGCACGCTGAAGGTCTCCAGCTTCGCGTCCCAGCCGAACTCGCGAAACTTCCTGACCAGGAACTCGGCGTTCTCCTTGTTGTGCGGCGCGCCGACCTGATTCGGCTGCGACGACATCTGCTTGTTCCACGCGCGCAGATCCCTGGCGTCGAGCAAGGCATCGAAGCGCTGTTCGAGGCTCTGCTGATGCGCGGCGCTGCTCGGCGTGAATCCGAATAGTGCTTCCTGGCGCGGGTTGTCGGTTGCGGCGGCGGAACCCGCGCCCAGCGTCGCCAGCACACAGGCCAGCGTGATCAACGAACGGCTCTTGCTTCGATTCATGGTTTCACTTCCCAATGAGGAATGATCTCTCCGGTGGCCGGCAAACCGGCGCCGTCGACTGGACAATGTGTGGCACGGAACAGTGGCGTTCCCCTTGCATGCGCCACTGTGCCGGTCAGGCAAAAAAAAGGCCGCGGAGGTAAGCGGCCAATGGGGATACGACCATGCGGACTGGAGGGGGAACCGCCGCGATTATTCTTGACGGGGCGCAGGCCAATGGACGCGTCCGTGCGCCTTGCCCGCGGAGTGGTCAGCCGAACGGCTGGTCGATGGACGGGCTTTGCGGCGTGAACAGGCGCGCGCCGTCCGCCGTGATGTACATGCAATCCTCCAGGCGCACGCCAAACTCCCCGGGAATGTAGATGCCCGGCTCGTTGCTGAAAGTCATGTTCGGCGCAAGCATGCGCTCGTTGCCGCGCACCAGATAATTCCACTCGTGCATGTCCATGCCGATGCCATGGCCGAGGCGATGCCCGAAATACGTGTAGTCGGGGCCGTAGCCGGCATCGGATACCACCTTGCGGGCGACCGCATCGAGCGATTCCATGCTGACCCCGGGACGGGCCGCGGCCAGTGCGTCGGTCTGCGCCTTGTGCACGATGCCGAACACCTTGCGGATCTTGTCGTCGGGCTTGCCCAGCACCACCGTGCGGGTGATGTCGCTGGTGTACCCGTCGGCCTTGCAGCCGCCGTCGAGGATGATCGCCGTGCCGTCGACGATGTGTTGCGGCTCGATCGAGCCATGCGGCGAGGCAGTGTACTTGCCGACGTTGATGCTGGCCCCGCCGTCCAGACCGGTGCGGCCGTAGGCCATCGCCAGCAGCGCCTTCACGTCATGCTGGGTCATGCCCGGCTGCAGTGCCTTCCATACCGCCTCGTAGACCGCCAGCGTGTTGTCGTTGGCCAGTTGCATCAGCGCCAGTTCGGCCGCGCTCTTGATCGAGCGGCAGCCTGCGGTGACCGGCCGCGCATCCACGATCGTCATGTTGGGCAGCGCGTCGGCGATGCCCTTGGCGCGAAAGAATGGCACGGTTTCCTCGATGCCCAGGGTGCCGGTGGCAATGTGCAGATCGGCCATCACCTGCGCCACGCGCTGGTAGGGATCCTCGTGTTCTTCCCAGGCGCGCACGTCGTGGCCGAACTTCACCTGCTCCAGCGTGCGGGCACGTTCGAACTGCGGCGTGACATAGATCGGGTCGCCGGATTTTGGCAGGATCATGCCGGTCAGCCGTTCGCTGTTGCCCCAGCGCATGCCGATGAAATAGTTCAGCGTGGTGCCGCCACCGACGAAGATCGCATCGATCTTGTTCTCGGCCATCAGGCGCTGCGCCCTGGCCAGTCGCTGTTGCCGTTCCGCGTCGGTGATGGGTACGACTCGCGAAACGACCGATTGCAGCGCCGCGATCGAATCGGGCAACTTGCCCGCGGCGTCCGTCGCTGTCGCAGGCGGTACCGCCGCCTTGGCACAACCGGCAAGCACCACCGGCAACGCGACCGCGCCTGCGGCCGACATGTGCAGGAAACCCCGCCGGCTCGGGCTTATCGTGTCGTTGTTGTGCATGGTGTCGTCCTCATGGTGGTGTGCGTAATGAAGCGGGCAACGTTCTTCGGTCAGGTCAGCCGGCGGCGGACGCGGCGAACACCGACGTGCGGTAGTTTCGCGGCGTCATGCCGACAGTCGCCTTGAACTGTCGCGTGAAGGCGCTCTGGTCGGCGAAACCGCAGGCATGGCTGATCGCCGCCATGCTGTCCCTGCCGCCCAGCAGGCGCAGCGCCAGGTCGATGCGCAGCCGGGTCAGCATCTGCTGTGGCGTGAGCCGGTAGCGACTGCGGAAATGACGATCGAGCTGGGTCATCGACATGCCCGCCATCTCCGCCAGCGCATACACCCGGACACTTTCCATGTAGTGCTTGTGCAGGTAATCGAACACGTGGCGCACGCTGGCCGGACAGGCCTGCGTGGCATCCGGTGCGGCCACATCGTGCGACGTGCCGACGATGCCGCGGATCTCGCCACGAACCTGCAGCGGGCGCTTGTGGGTCAGGCACCAGCCCGTGGCGTGGTTCGGCAGCACCTGCACCTGCAGTTCGTTCTCGATGGTTTCGCCACGCAACACCCGTTCGTCCTGCCGGGGATGCGAGCTGCCCAGCGCATCGGGGTAAAGCTCCAGTTCGCTGCGACCGATGACCTCCTCGCGGCGAGTCAGGCCCAGCCGATGGACCAGGGTCAGGTTGGCGTATGTGTAGCGGCCTTCCAGATCCTTGATGAAGATGATCGTGTCGGGCAGCGCATCCAGCGTCGGGCCCATGTCGCCGGCCATGGTTTCGGGGGCCAGGCCGGTTGCGCCGGCACCCGCGGCGGAAAGCCAGGGCGCCCAGGTTTCGCGCCGAAGCCGATCGGAAGCTGTTTGCATATCTTGCATCACGCTGATTCCCACTCGGATGCGGGCGATTCATCCATGGATGCGCGCGGTGGCGCATCCCGGCTGCATCGCCCGCCTTGACGAACGACCGTGGGGTTGCGGATGCGTCCCACACGGCCGGTGGATGGCGCGCCTCAGAAATTGAGGCTGGCCCTGACGTAGGCGAAACGGCTGGGCAACTCGTAGTTCGATGCGTCAAAACCGTTGAGCGAGCAGGACACGCACACCGGTGGCTCCTTGTTCCACAGGTTGTTGATGCCGGCGGTCAGGGTCAAGTCCAGGCTGGTGGGCAGCTTCCAGCTGGCGCGCAGGTCCTGGTAGAAGGTGGCGTCGAGCACGTGCGTGCCACTGGGACGGTTGGGCGCGATGGCGGGGCTGTCGCAGATCGGAAAGCCCGCCGCACCGGCGCAGCTTTCCTTCATGGCGCTGATGTAGCGCACCGTGGTGTCGATCGTCCACGCGTTGTGCGCCCAACCCACACGCAGGTTCGAGGTCAACCGGGGGATGCCGCTGTCGCTCAGCTCCACACCGACCGTACGCGGCTCGCGACGACCGTTGGCGTCGATTGCCTCGTATTTCTTTACGTAGGTGTTGCTCCAGTCGGCGTGGAAGTTGCCGATGGCGGTCTGCGGGCCGCGCCAGGTGAAGCCGAAGTCGAAACCACTGGTTTCGACCGAGCCCAGGTTGAGCAGCAGGTTGTCGAACTGGGCGAAGTCACCGGTACGGCTGCGCACGATGTTGGTGCAGGCCTCGGACGCCGGGTTGCCGCCGGCCACGCAGCGATTCAGGCGCGATTGCGCATCCAGTGCCTGGATCGCGCCATCGAGCTGGATGCGGTAGTAGCCCAGGTTGAAATCGAGCTTGCTGGCCCACGCCACGTTTTGCGCGAAGCCGGGGCTGTACACCGCGCCGATGGTCAGGCTTTTGGAGGTTTCCGGCTTCAGGTCCTCGTTGCCGCCGGTCTGCACGCCGACCTGGCGGCCGCTCTGCACATAGCCGGTCGGCACGCCCAGCGCGGCGCAGTTGGCCGCCACCGCGGCGAAGTTGACCGCATCGGCCGAGCACGGATCCTGGATGGTGGCGTCGAAGCGCGAGAGCGAGCCGTAGATCTCGCCGATCGACGGCGCGCGGAAACCCTGCGCCCAGGTGCTGCGCAATGTCAGGTCGTCATAGATCTGCCAGCGCAGGCCGAGCTTGCTGTTGGTGGTGCCGCCGAAGGTGGAGTAATCGGAGTAGCGGGTGGCCGCCGACAGGTCCAGTGCCTTGATACCCGGGAGGTCGACCAGCAGCGGGGCGTTCAACTCCACGTAGAACTCGTTGATGGAGTATTTGCCGTGGGTCGGCAGCGACGGCACGTTGTTGGACTCGCCGGAAACGATCAGCGCATCCGGCTCATACGAACCGGAGTAGTTGCGATGCTCGGCACCCGCGGCGAATGCCAGGTCGCCACCGGGCAGCGTGGCGATGCTGCCGGACAGGTTGGCCGACCACAACTTGATCTTGTTCTGGCTGTTGTCGTGCTCTACGAAACCGATGTAGTCGAGCATTTCCTTGGTGATGGAACCCGGCGCACCATAGATGTTGAGCGGCACGCAGCCCTCGATGGCGAGGCAGCCCCCGGGCGAACCCAGCGCCTTCTTCACGTGGGTCATGTTCATCGTGCCGGTCACGCTCTGCTTGGCGCGGTTGTTGCCGTTGGCGAAGTTCACATCCCAGTAGAAGCCGCGACTGCCCAGCGAAAAGCTGCCCTCCAGGCCGGTGTTCAACTGGAAGGTGTCCACTTCCTGCACGAACACCCGGTTTCCGGCCTCGACCATGCGGCGGCTGACCGAGGTCAGGTTGGTCGCGGGATCGAGGTCGAAGCCGAACGGGTTGTAGATGTTGTCCGCCGCGCTGACGATGGTGGTGGCCATGGTGGTGCCGTTCGGACCGAAGCCCAGGCCCTGCGCCGCCGCCTCGCTGCGCGAGCGACGGTTGTTGTACAGGCCGCGCACATACCAGGTGGTCGACGGCGTGATCTGGTAGCGCGCACTCATGAACAGGCCGGCGCGCTCGCTCGGCGTCAGCAGCTTGTTGACGCCGCCGTAGTTGTAGCGGTCGGCATTGGTGAACTTGTGGAAATCGGTGCCGTAGTTCGGCACGCCGGTGGCGACGTCGCGATTGAGCGTGATATCCCTGGCCTCGCCGGTGTTCGGATCGACAAAGCGGTAGCGGCCATACGGTGACGTGGCGCTGCAGTTGGCCAGGCCGGTGCCGGGGATGCACTCCCTGGCCGCGCGATCCCACTCGGAAGCATTGATCACCTCCTGCTTGACGTAGCTGATGTCAGTGAAGAACTCCAGCTTCTCGGTGGAGGCGCCAAAGGAAATGTTGGACTGGGTGGTGGTGCCACCATTGAGGTCCGGGTAAGTGCCGACGTAATAGTTGGCGGAGGCGCCGTCCTGCTTGCGCTTGGTGATGATGTTGAGCACGCCGGCGATCGCATCCGAGCCGTACAGGGCGGAGGCGCCGTCCTGCAGTATCTCGATGCGCTCGATGATGCTGGCCGGGATGGTGTTCAGGTCGACCGAGCCGGAGACGCCCGAGGCCGAGCTCTCGTTCACCCAGCGCACGCCGTCCACCAGGATCAGCACGCGGCCGGAGCCGAGATGGCGAAGATCGAGCGTAGCCGAGCCGGTGCCCACACCCGCGCCATTGGGCGGGAAGCCGAAGTTGCCCGCCGAGCTGAACTTGGTATTGAGCGCCGAGCCCGACGAGCTCAACTGCTGCAGGATGTCGCCCACGCTGGTCAGGCCGGTGTTTTTCAGGTCGTCCGCGGTGATCGAGAGGATCGGCACCTGGGTCGCCATGTCGGCGCCCTTGATGCGCGAGCCGGTCACGTCGATCGCGGTGAGGTTGACTGTCTGTTCCGCCTCGGTCGGCGGCGGCGCCGCGGCATCCTGCGCATGCAGCACGGGACTGTGCAATGCCGCGCCGGACATCAGCGCGAGCGAAAGCGAAAGGGCAAGTTTGCCGCGTCGTAGGATCGGTGTCATGAAGGTTCCCCGCTCAACGTAATGAGTGCCTGCCGAACGACCAAAGCCCCACCCGGCCATTTTTGGTACGTCGGTACTTTCGATGGCAACGAAACGCCTGACGGAATCGACCGTGCGATCCGTGGGGCGACGCCGTTGTCGTTTGTCTGTTCCCCAACCTTTCCGCCATTTCGAAAACGAATTCACCATCCCCTGGAGACACCACTGCCCGGCCCTCGCCCGCTGCCCATGGCGCTGAGCGACCGGATTTTCCGTGCACGTGAACAGGCGCATCGCCGCGTCTTCCGCGTGATCCATCCGCCGCCTGGTTGCAGCTCTATCGTGCAGGCGTGGTCCGTATCCGTCTTGTTGTAAATGAGCATTTTTTGTGCGGATTAACGTATAAGCGCGTAGTTTCCGGCACAAAATCGGGCGTTTTCATTCGGACGTCCATGCGTCCAAACGATATTGCCCGACCCGCGGGATGCCGACGGGCACCCGAGTTCGACGTACGCATCGAACACCGTGACTATCGAAGTGTTCGAAGCCATGAACCGATACGCTTCGGCTTCGGCGCTTTGCGCCCACGTCAGGGCAAATGGCGTCGTTCCGGCCCGGACCCGCCAGGATCGTCCGGAAAGACGCCGAGGAATGCGGTCGAGGTTCGCCACCCTGTCGGCTTGGCCCGATCACCGCGGGTACGCTGCCGCGACGGCGCCGCGGCCGTTAAGCTATGCCGATCGTGCCGGCCATGGTGGCGGCACACTTCCCGACGGACCCCTCCGTGATCGACCTGTTCAAAGTCATCCTGCTCGGCATCATCGAAGGCATCACCGAGTTCCTGCCGATTTCCAGCACCGGTCACCTGCTGATCGCCGAGAGCCTTGGCCTTGGCACGCGCTCGCCCCTGTTCAACATCGGCATCCAGGCTGGCGCGATCCTGGCGGTCACGCTGATTTACCGGAAACGGATCTGGCAGTTGCTCACGCAGTGGCGCGACCCGGCCAACCGCGATTACCTGCTGAAGCTGGTGGTGGCGTTCCTGATCACCGCCGTGTTGGGTCTCATCGCCGTGAAGCTGGGCTTCAAATTGCCGGAAACCGTGACTCCTATTGCGTGGGCACTGGTGATCGGCGGGTTCTGGATGATCGGCGCCGAACGGCTGGCCGCGCACCAGCCGGAACGCAGCGAAGTGACCTGGAAGGTGGCGATCCTGGTCGGCATCGCGCAGATGGTCGCCGGGATCTTTCCCGGCACCTCGCGCTCGGCGGCGACGATTTTCGCCGCGATGCTGTTCGGCACCAGCAACCGCGCCGCCGCCACCGAGTTCGCCTTCCTCGTCGGCATCCCCACCATGTATGCGGCCACCGGTTACGAACTGCTGAAGGTACTGCACGACGGCAACGCGGTGCACGAGGACTGGACCGCGCTCGGCGTCGGCTTCGTGGTCTCGGCGATCACCGCCTTCATCGCGGTGAAATGGCTGCTCGGCTACATCGTCGGCCACCGCTTCACCCCGTTCGCGATCTACCGCATCGCGTTCGGCGTGGCGCTGCTGTTGCTGGTGCCCGCCGGCGGCTGATCGAGCCGCGCAGGAGCGGCCACGCGATCAGCGCGGCCGGCAATGGTATTCCACGGCGACCCTGTCCACCTCGTCGGGCGAGATGTGCCGGTCGAGCATTTCCTGCGTGCTCAGGCTGCGCCACGAGTCCACCGCGACACAATGCGGATCGGTGGCGCCAAGCAACCCGGCCAGCATGCGCACCGCGCCGCTGACGCCCTGCGACCGTGGGTCGACCATGTGCAGGCCGGCGACCACCGGCTGGCTCGATCCGGGCAGTTGCGCTACCGGCGCACGGGTTTGCGCGGCACGCAGGTCCGCGCCGAATCGACGCCCGCCGGCAACGTAATCCGCCACCACCGGGGCCTGCATGGCCGGTGACTGCCGCCACTGCATTGCTCGCATCTTGTCTCGCACCTTGTCCGGCTCGTCACGAGGCGCTGCCGGGGGTGAACGCTTGGGCGGCACGGTTTTCGGCCGTGGCGGCCCCGGGCGAACGGTACTCGCCGGGGCGCGCACCGGCGGCGGGGCCGCCCGTGTCACGAAACGGATCTTTAGTACCTCGCCTTCGACACCGGTGCTGCTGGCCTTTCCATGCGTCCACGACGCCGTGTCCAGGAGTGCCGCCAGGCCTACATGCAGAAGTGCCACCAGCACAAGAACCGCCACACGCATCCACCGTTCGGATTGCACGGCAGCAACATGCAAAGCGGAACGCGCCGGCGTCACACCTGCACACACGGGCCCGACTCGAGGCGGCGAATCGCGATCACGGGTGGTCATCCCCCGGATCGCGACGAAGGCAGCGCCATGTCGGCTGGCGCGCCGCCGCCCGGCAGGCCTTGTATCCAGGCCTGCAGCCGCGGCGACTGCCTGAGCAACTCGGGCGTGGCGTGGCAGCGCCTGCCGATCTCCGCCATCAGCGTGGCACGATCCCGCACGGCATCGGGGTCAAGCCGAGTGGCCGCCGCCACATTGCCCCAGTAGATCCAGTGCCAGGGCGCACGAATCAGTTGCTGCTGGAAATCGGCGAACAGCGCACGGGTCATGTCATAGACGTTCTTGTCGCGATCCGCATGCATGAATTGGCCCTGCTCGATCGGCTGTCCGAACACGACGCGCGCCTTGCGCGCGGTGTCGGGCACCACGTATGCCGGCACGATCGGCGCACCGGATTGCAGCGACAGGTAGGCGGCCCCGCCCATGGCCGGGTAGAGCCGGTCGAAGAACGGCACGAGCATGCTGTCCGCCGGCCGCTGGACGACATCGAACATGATGCTGAGGCACTGCCTGTTCTTGAGCGCACGCATCGCCCGCACGAGATCGCGCGGCTCGTTGTGGAGCACGTTCAAACGGTCGCCGAAGCGCTGGAATAGCGCATCGAAGCGCGCGTTGTCCGGCACGGATTCGGGTGGGTCGTAGAACACGTGCGAAGGGCTGGCGGCGGAGCCCAGCGTGGCAACCAGCAAGGCACCCAGCAGGAATGGCCCGTAATGGGGACACGCATAGATCACCCCCGTACCGGCATCCATCCAGCGGCGCATGCGCTCCCTGTCGGCGATCACATGCGTTTGCACATGGCCGTCCAGCTCGCCGGCACGCACCTCGAACGCACGCGCCTGCAGTTGCCGGGAGCGCAGGCGCATCGCAAAAGCGGTCGCTTCGTAGCGAGAATAATGCGCCAGCACATCGGCCGGCGGGTTCGCCCCCGATACCGGCGGCCAGGAAAAACCCAGCCATGGCCGCAGCCGGTCCGCCGCCAACACCAGTTTGGGCGCGAGGACATAGTTGGCATCGGCAAGCGCGGAGTGCATCGCGTTCCAGCGGGGCCCGGATGAGCGCATCAGCCGTGCCCCGCCAATGGCAGGGGTTTTCGCCGCACCGCCTGCAACTCCGCCTGGAGCTCGCGGTAGGACCGCCCCGGCACCGGCCCTGGCAGGTCATGACCCAAGCGAAGCAACGCTTCTATTTCCAGCAACCTGAGCTTCAGCATCGTTTCGAAGTTGTCGTCGACCTTCAACCGGAAAATATCACGCGCCAGCCAGCCGTCATGCGGATGCCGGTCGCAATCGATGGCCGGCTTCATCAATCGGACCAGCCACTCGTCGAATGCTCCCCGTGGCAGCCCGGCCGGCACTTCGGCGGCAAGCTGGCGCAAGGCAAGAGTCGACGACGCCTTTTCACCGCGACCGCGAAAGCGTGCCTGGCCGAGATGGACCGGCGGCCGGAATTTCATCAGCAGCATCACTTCGACGATGGAAAACAGGTAGCGCCGCTCGCCGACGGCAACCGCTTGGAACGAAGGATCGAAACCGACCAGTTGATCCGGGTAGCTGACGACGGCATGCGGAAGCTGCGGATGCGCCTTCACTTGCCGCCACAGATCCAGTGGCGACATCGTCCGCGCGCACAGCGACGGCGCCCAGTCAGCCATCACGCGTGGGTTGCCGATGATCACGACAGGCATTGCGCACGACAACCACTCGACAAACCGCAGTGACGACGCCGTGCTGGGAAGGATGAGCAACGGCGGCACGGAGCCGCGGCGGCACTTTCGCACCAGCCGGGCCACCCGTTGTCGCACAAGCCAGTTCGACACGGCGTTCATGGCCGTCCCAGAACCTTGCGCGCACTCTGCAGCGAGCGATAACCGAGCACGCAGATGACCAGGCCCAGAAAGGCCACGCCGAGCAGGGTCGACAGGAACCTCGCAATGTTCATGCCACCCTCGCCGACAAGCGGCAGGTGCTGCGTGATCGAACGGCTCGCGCCAAGCCAGAGTTGCGGCAGGCGCCCAAGCTCGCCGGCCACCGTCCCCAGCATCATGGCGAGCAGATAGAAAATGTAGCCGGCAGCCAGCACCACAAAAGCCACCGATACGCCGGTCATCTGCGTGCGCAGCAGGCCGGCACGCGTGGCCCGGTCGGAAACCAGCAACGCCCGCAGATGGCCGCTGATCCTTGCGTGCAGGTTGGTGACGTTGAGCAGATCCGAAAAGATCCAGTAGCCGTCGTATTTGAATACCGGATTGAGCGTGGTGAGCATGAGCAGCATCGAGATGCCGATGGCCATCGACACGGTGGCATGGCCTGCAGTCAGCTCGATGACACAAAGCACCGCCAGGTAAATCGACTGGAAGTACAACCCGCCGAGGCTGATGACCGCGCGCGCGCCGTGCCCCAGCACCCAGCCACCGCGCACGTCGGCATAGAACGCCGGCCATATCCAGTAGAGGCCGACACCGATGCCGCCCTGCCTGGCCCCATGGCGCACGCACGCCGTGACGTGGCCGAATTCGTGCAGCAGGACACCGAACAGGGCCAGCCCGGCGGCCAGCCAGTAATTGCCGGGAGAGGCATGCGTGCCATGCTGCAACGTGCGAAAGGCGACCAGCGCCAACGCGGCGATCCAGGCCATGGCGAAAACCGATGGCCGAAACAGCCAGCCCAGCCACGCGGCAACACGTTCACATGCCGGGCCCGACAGCAGCAGCCGGCGATAGCGCAGTGCGTGCGTGTCGGCCGTATCGGCCAGGCCCTCCAGCCGCTCGCGATGCCGCTCGCACCAGTCGGCGAAATGCTCTTTCGTCCCCGGGTCGAGTGCCGCTTTGCAGTAGGCGCGGTACGCGTCATCGTAGCTGCGGCCGGCCCCGCCGCTGGCCAGCGCGGCGATCCTTTCCGCATTCGACCGGCTCGTCAGGAAGTGGCTGTGGTTGATGGAAACAAGCCACTTTTCGTCGGTATCCCGTCCGGAAAAGCGGGCGATGGTGACATCGCCCGCGATGCCAGGCGGAAGCTTGGTGGATATGAAGTCCATTTCTGTCATTCCGCCCCGGCGGTGTTACGGATTACTTGTTGTCGCACCAGCACTCGATCGGCAGCCACGGCTTGGCAGCCTGGCTCGATACGGCTTCCATCTCCAGCCTGGATTCCAGGACTTCGAGGTCGAGGGTTTCATTCTCTTTCATGAAAGGCTCCTTACCAGAAGTGGCAGATGCTGACCGGGGTGGTCTGGCCACCATCGGGCTGCAGCGCCGCCACCGATTCCATTTCCAGGCGCGATTCGAGAACTTCCAGATTCAATTCATTGCTTTCCATGTTGCAGTCCTTTCGATAGTTACATCACTGTTACGCCGGCTTGATGCCGACGATGACGACCCTTTCGTCATCTATCTTGTCGCGCCGGCAAGGCCGCGACTCCTCGTGCCTCCGGATCAGCGCGTCGCCTGATCGGATGCCGCACCGACCTGCTGCTGGTCGGGCGGTTGCACGGAAAAGCCCTCGCGTCGCAGCCGGGCCAGATAGCCGTCGGTCGACAGCAACTGTTCCATCGGCAGCAAGGCAAATGTCTGCTGGTTGTTCTGCAGGGCTTTCCTGGCGGCGTCCAGCCAGGCGGCATCGATCCGCTGCTGGACGTCCCGCTTGCCCAGCTTGCTTGCAAACCCCGCGCCGCTTATCGCGGCCAGGCAGGAATCCTGCTGCGTCGTGGCCATGGTGCCGCGCAGCGCCTCGATGTCGCCGACGGACCAGGCGTTGGCGCGCGTGGCGGCCTGCGCCATGTCGCCGCCGATCACATCGAGGATCTGAGCCAGGCACCCGACGTCTTCCATCGAGGATTTCTTGAACGCCTTGGCTGCTGCGCGCGGCTCATCGAGAATCAGCTGGTAGCCGGGGTCAACGACAGTCACTCCGTTCTGTCCGGCCAACTCGTTCACCATTTCCTGCACGCCGCCGTCCACGGTAAGGCCGGCTTTTTTCATGGCCACTTCGTAGAGCTCCTTGCCGGCGAAGATCGGCCGCAGGCGCTCCAGGCGATGGCTGCCGCCGAGGTATTCCCGGCGCTCGGCCTCCCAGCGCGCGTAGAGCGCGGGGGGCAACACCTGTTCCAGGCGGGCACCCTCGGGATTCTTCCGCAGGCCGATCATCGAAGGCAGCAGGAACAGCTTGCCAAAAAAGCCCACGCGGGCGCCGATGGCAAAACCCGGCGGCCCGAGCACCTGTTGCGAAGCGGCGATCACCGCCTCCACTTCGGTCGCTTTCCATTGCACATGTTGCGGCAGTGGCGAAACGGTGCCCAGCACCCACATCACGTGATCGCCCTGGCTCACCTTCCACAACCCCGGCCCCGGCTGGACACCGCTGACCAGCACCGGCGCCATGTCCGTTATTGCATCGGCCGCGGGCTGGTCGCCTGGCAGGGACGATTGCGCATGCACCGGACCGGTCTGGCAGCACGCCATCAGCAACAGGCAAAAAAATGGCTTGGCAGCCTTCAGCATGTCAGTTCCCTTGACGATTGTGATCCATGCCGGACGGTGTGTCGGCGACGCTCCATCGGTTCACATCGACGCAGGCGGCACCTGATCCCCGGTTGGAGGTGGCGCAGTTTCATCGGCGCGGCACGTCGCGTCAATCACGCAGTTCTCCATAAGCGACAGTGTTCGCATTTTCGGTCAGCGCCCGCGCGATGCATGCGATCACGGGCCATGAACTGCGGCCCGGGAGTGATAGTGCGATCATTCCGTACCTGTGCCCTTTCGCGATCAACCGCCTCCTTCGGGGCGCTCCTACAGGGACCCGGCTTCGGTCTGGGCCAGCAGGGCCTGCGCCTTGAGCAATTGCGGGTTGTCGGCGAGGGCGCCGTCCATGTGGGTGAGGGCTTCCTGCAGCATCTCGCGGGCATGCGGGTAGTTGCGCACTTCCACATTCAGGCCGCCACAGGTCAGCAGGCCCCTGGTGAGTTGCTCGCCACCCTTGCTGCGATAGATATTCAGCACCTGGTCGCAACGCCGCACCGCTTCGGCCTGCGCCTCGACGCCGGCCGAATGTGCCAGCGCGTCGGCCAGGCGCAACAGGCGCTCGGCCATCAGCGGATGCTCGGGCGGATAGGTTTTGCCGGTGAGTTCGAGCGAACGCTGCGCCAGTGTGATCGCTTCGTCGTGCTTGCCGACGGCGGTGAGCGTCGTAGCCAGTTCATCCATCAGCAACACGTTCTGGTAGCCGTTCGGGCCGAGGATGCGCAAGGTGTTCTGCAGGGCCTGGCGCTGGATTTTCTCGGCCTCGCCGAGTCGGCCAAGATGACGTAGTGCCGCGCCCCACTGGCTGGCGCTGTACCAGGTGATGCCGGCATCCTCGCCCATGCCCTTGCGGCGAAATTCGAAGGCGGCGCGCAGATCGCGCTCACCCTCTTCGTAACGTTCGAGTTCGACGTAGGTTCGCCCGCGCGCGTTAAGCAGGTTGCCACGCTCCTGGTCGTCCTCGCCCATCATCGATTCGGCTTCGGTGAACAGCACCAGCGCCTCCTGTGGCCGACCCTGGTTCAAACGCAGGTTGCCCCGCCGGGCGACCAGGGTGCCCAGGATGTAGTGCTTCGGGCCGAGGGATTTGCGCGCCAGTGTTATGGCGCGCGCCAAGGCGGCATCGGCATCGTCATGGCGCTGCATCTGTTTGAGCAGGCTGGCCAGCGTCGCCAGCGGCATGATCAGGCGGGGGGAATCGGCACCTTGCGAACGCTCGATGCGGCTGATGACATCGCGAGCCATGGTTTCCGCCTCGCCGTCACGGCGCAACTGGACCAGTGCCTGCGCAGCGCGATGGTAGGCATCGGCCACGCGCGGGTCGTCGTGGCCGTAGGCGGCCTCCAGTGTCTGCGCCGCCTCTTTTTCCAGTTGCAGCGCCGCCTCACGCTGCTTGCGGTTGATCATCACCATGGCCATCACCAGCTTGACTCGCGCCGCCTCCGGCGAGTCCTGCTGGTTCAGGCGCTGCAACGACGCCAGTGAACGCTCGGCCAGGGTCATCGCCCTATCCATGTCGGGTTGCTTCAGGAGTGTGAGCGCCAGCTTGCGCTGGGTTTCGACCACGGCCAGATGGTCGGCGCCATACAGCTTCAGTCGCTCGTCCAGCGCCCGCTGCAGGATGATCGCGGCGTTCGGCGGATCACCGAGGTTGCCCAGGATTTCGCCGAAATCGTCGAGCAGCTCGGCATGCAGCGCCGGTTCGTTCGTCAGTTCGCGGTCGACGGCGGCGATGCCGTCGTTGATCAGCTCCGCCGGCGTGCGGCTTTTTGTATCGGGTCGCGACAGCGGATCCTGCTCGCGGAAGGCACTGAGCACCAGTTCCTTGACCCGCTCGGCGCGCCACGCCTGGTGCTGCACC
>SMEK01000289.1_pt1 | contig 20278 bp, 20 predicted proteins | sample 2456371 | NCBI WGS metagenome assembly SMEK01 (sample SAMN10132590, study PRJNA489261) | soil metagenome | isolation source: day1 antibiotic-loamy sand soil ammended with composted manure from dairy... | place: USA | collected 2015-04-01
GGTTAATAACGTCATTTCCGAAGGCAGATTATTTCTGCCTTTTTTCTATTATTAAGGAATTTCACTTTCTTTCGATAGATTTGTACTACACCTAAGTACAAGTCCTTTTTTGATGCCTATCTTGTCAATATGTTATTCCAAACTAATGAGGGCGGATCTTCTTCCATTTGCTCTAAATCGCAAGCAGATGCTTGTGATTTTTTTAGAAAGGAAGAAGAATTAATGACTAAAAATCGTAAACATCGAAGAAGTGAACCACCCAATTTTTTAGGACAACATTTAATGCATAATAAGAAATTAATAAATGAAATAGTAGAAATTGCAAATGTAACTCGACATGATTTAGTTTTAGAGTTTGGTGCTGGAAAAGGTGCATTGACGTCGGTGTTAAGTAAAAAAGCAAGGGGGATACTGGCTATAGAATATGAAGGAAAATTTGTAAGTTTATTAAAAGAGAAATTTGCTGAAACCGGTAATGTTAAAATCATTCATCACGATATATTACAAATTCAATTGCCGAAAGAACCTTTTATCGTTGTTTCGAATATTCCCTATTCGATTACGACGCCCATTATGAAGATGTTATTGAATCATCCGATAAGTGGATTTCAGAGAGGAGCAATAGTAATGGAAAAGGGAGCGGCAAAAAGATTCACCTCTCAATTTGTGAAGGATCCATATATCATTGCTTGGAGAATGTGGTTTGATATTCGATACGTAAAAGAAATTTCTAAGAAAAACTTTTCTCCCCAACCAAAAGTAGATTCGGCACTGATTACGATAAAAAGAAAAGTAAATCCAAAAGTTCCTTATAAAGATTATTTCATTTTTTGGGGATTCGCAGACTATGTATTGCAAAACCCGCAGATGCCAATTGACTTTGCATTAAGGGGCATTTTTACAGCACAGCAAATCAAAAGGGTTAAAAGAAGTTTGGGCATAAAAAGTGAAACGCCAGTTGGCATCCTATCAATAGAGCAATGGGGTATGTTGTTTGAAACGATGGTAAAATATGTTCCAAAACACAGATGGCCTAAATTAGACAAGCGGAAATTAATCAAATGGAAAAATTCTAAACGATAAATGAAGGAATATAAACATTATAATTGAAGGTAATCTAATTACTTTACCTCATACTAAACAATAAAATCTGAATAACAAGATGTATTTAGAATGGAAATTGAAGCAGATGCTAGGATAAAATCCTCCTAAATAGAAAAATAGCCCATGAAGTTTTGCACATTGCAAAATTTCATGGGTTTATATTTTTTTAGGTTTTAAAAAACTTTCAGGATATCCATTACATTCATCATGTACAAAAGTAAAAGAAGGATTCTCCTTTTTTATTATATTTAAGCCAGTTAAGTATCAACTTCTTTTCTATTAATTAAATGGAAGAATTTAATAACATTAACAGAATATTTGATACAAGCCAGAACGGAGAAAAGAGGGAAGTAAATATTAAATTTTATAGTCTTAACCTTGCTACATCTCCAATAGTATCTTCAAAGAAACTAAACCACATTAAAGTGCCTACTTATCACTTTCATACTTCATTGGCATAATGGATTTCGTTGAACAAAACAATTTAATGGAGGGATTTAAAACAAAACTTGCAACAAAAGATTATCGAATCGGGTCCTTGGGAACGACATGGTGAACTTGTTTTTGGCAGGAGCCCATTCGTTATGAATAAGAAGATATTCAACAAGTATGTGAAGATTATAGAAACGGTACTTTTTTGAATGAATCTAATTAAAGCATAAAGAAAGTTGGGATATTAGATGAAAAAAAGTGTCTTATTAATTATCGCTTTATTTATGGCTTCGCTAAATCTACGTCCAGCTATTAACTCAATCGCCCCTTTACTAGAGAGCATTAGAACAGATCTTGGAATGAGTGCAGCTGTCGCAAGTTTGTTGACTGCCATTCCAGTGCTTTGTATGGGTCTTTTTTCTCCAATCGCCGTGAAAGCTGGGGGAAAATGGGGAATTGAACGGGTAATCGGCTTATCGCTTTTAATTATTGGAGTTGGTACTGTTATTCGTTTGTTCACAGATTCTGTATCATTTCTAGTAACAACAGCTATAATTGCAGGTATCGGTATCGCTTTGATAGGTCCACTGTTGTCTGGTTTCATTAAAGAGCATTTTCCTAATCAAGTACCTTTTATGGTTTCAGTATATACCGTAGCTCTGACTTTGGGGGCAGCAATTAGTTCTGCACTCTCTACATCGCTAGAGAATAGCTTTAACTCCTGGCAAACTTCCCTTGCATTTTGGGCAATTATAGCATTTGTAGCTGCAGTTATCTGGTGGTTATTTGTAAATCAACAAGTCAAAAAATCAGCTCACACTGCTACTTCTGGAACAAAAGTTCAATTGCCGTGGGGGAACGGTAAAGCATGGATTCTTACATTGTCCTTTGGTCTGATGGGTATGCTATTTTACTCAATTACGGCATGGCTACCTCAAATCATCCAAGGAATGGGGTACACGAAAGATTACGCCGCAATCGCATTAACAATTTTCGTAGTCGTGCAAATACCAGTTAGCCTAGTGCTTCCAATTTTGTTAAGAAGGTTTCACTCCCGTCGTTTCTGGTTGATTGTAGAATCCATAATAGAACTTGTTGGATTTATTTTACTCGTGCTAAATATTGAACCGTTGCTAGCTTCTGCATTGATAGGTATTGGAGCAGGCGGATTGTTTCCTTTAAATCTTCTTTTGCCAATTGATGCTACAGATAACGCTCATGAAGCAGCCTCTTGGTCGGCCATGATACAATCTGCTGGTTATGTAATTGGTGCATTAGGTCCTATTATTCTCGGTTGGATTTATGACGCAACGAACAGCTTTACTTCTGCAGTAGTTGGAATGATAGTGATTGTTCTAATAATGATGATTTTTCAATTTGCAGCAACCGCAAAAAGAAGTGTTAACACATTACACATTCAAGGGGAAAGCACAAGATAGTGGTGAGAAGCAGACCGTCGTTTAAGCAAGTCATTTTATTGCAGGTTGAAATGAAGGTTAAAATAATTGGATATTGAACCAGAATGTGAATGATTCTTTCTTTTATTTTTTGAAAACACCCAGCTATCTAGTGAAGAAACTGGGTGTTTTCAGTATTTATTTACTCATCGATTCATTCATTTTTTGTTTTTTATGCTGGATATGGTTTGTTCCCCATTCGTGCATTGCGTGTAAGATTGGTTCTAAGCTCCGGCCGTACTCGGTAATCGAATATTCCACTTTAGGAGGAACCTGTGGATAGACAACACGCTGAATAATATCCTCGTTTTCTAACTCACGTAATTGATTGGTCAGCATTTTTTGTGTAATTCCAGGTATACTTCGTTTTAAATCACTAAATCTTTGAGTACCATTCTTCAATAAATGCAATAAGATAATGGGTTTCCATTTTCCGACTAATATGCCTAAAGCATCTTCAACACGACAAAGATCTGGTTCTATATTCATTCTAATTACCCCTTTAGTATCTTTTTGTCAATTATGATGCTTTTTAGTTTGTACTTCTTTTTTTTACTTTACTGACTATATTAGCATTGTGAACAGAAATTTGAAAGAGGGGTTCTAGAGGAGTGCTTAAATACGATAGAACGCATAATTGGTGAAATAAGTAATATCCCCAATTGTAAGAAGATCTTCTAACGATTGGGGATTGTCATCATGGAGAAATAGTAAGTTTAACATAAAACGATGATTCGATATGGAGTAGTTTGTGCAGGGATGCTACGAGTTGTTGGACCATAGATCACGACTAAATCGCGGTTTCCAGGATATTTTGAAAAGAACTGACCATTTGTTAACAATATGGGAGTAGAAGGGGTTAAATGTAATTGTAATTGGCCATCACTGCTTAATAGTTGATGATTAAAATAACTTACTTTAACGTTTCGATTCGGATACTCTTTTACCATTACAATCGTTTGATATCGAGGTGGGTAAATGAGGATGGCGGGTAAGTCTCCATCATAATAACCAGTCACCTTATCCCCAATTTTGACTGTTTCTTGATCAATGAAGTAAGTTGAAGGGGAAACAATAAAATGAACAATTAAACCATCGTCATTTTCAACGGTAAACAATTTATTGCAGCCCTCAATTTCATCACGTTGACCTGTAAAAAAATCGCTAATGGCAGTAACAGTTCCACTGAATGAATAAAAATTTGTCATAGAAACCTCCAATAAAATTATGGGGGAATACCAGTTATAATTGATTACACATTGCCTTTGGATAATGTAAATTGAGAAAAGCTTTTTGGATTTAAATCATTATATGTTGGAAAGATGTAAAAAGACTTTGGATAAAACTTACAAAGACCCGAATTTATGTTTTCGGGTCTTTTTGTGTTTCAGATTTTATTAATTTGATTTCCGAATCTTCCGAGTTTTCCACAACATGTTTTAATGTTGTAAGTTTGTTTTCCCAAAACTTTTCATAAAAAGCAAGCCATTGTTTTAATTCTTTCAACGGCTCCGGATGAAGCCAATATATTTTTTCTCTACCTACTTTTCTCCCACTAACCAGTTCTGCTTCTGTAAGAATCCGTAAATGTTTGGAAATGGCTGTGCGACTAATGGGAAAGTGGGATGTAATCTCTGAAATTGCTAATTCCTTTTCAGCAAGTAGCTTCAAGATTTCTCTACGGGTTGGGTCAGCAATTGCATGGAATACGTCGTGTTTTTGTTGAGAAACGCTCACTTAGTTCTCCAAAGTTTTGCGAAGCGTTTCAAGAATTGTAATCCAGCCACCATTCATTCTCTCGCGAACTACAGAAGCTTTTTCATTCGCTTTTTTAATTAGTTCGTCAGACTCTTTCCAACCACCATGAATAAGTGTGAATTCAGTTTTTTCACCTAACTCTTTTAAATTAAAGGTAACAAACCAACCCTCTGTATCCCATGTAAAAGAAAGACGATGTGGTGGCTCAATTTCGGTTACTTTACAAGGAGAAGGACCAAAAGGAGATTGCAAATGGAATTCATGACCAACTTCTGCTATAAAATCATTTGGCATGAACCATGCTGCAATGCCTTCTGCAGTCGATACTTGTTCCCACACTTTTTGGATAGGTGCGTTAATAATGACTGTTTGTTGAATATTTGGCAATGTTTTTTCCATTAAAAATCCCACTTTCTTTCAGTTAATATAAAACCATTTGGTTTCGTTTTTTTGCATTATATAAAACCTTTTGGTTACATGTCAAATGCATCTTTTAAATGTTTAAGATGATTTTGCTAAAAGAATAGTCCAGGAACCCGACTATTTATGCATGCATATACATAAACCAGTTAGATTTAACGGGTCAAACCGTTAAACAAGCAATAAACATAAAGGGAGGACTACTTTTTGAATCAGTACTCTTCATATGGTCAAGGATCTAGGTTTAATCAAAGGGTAACAATGCAACAAGCTCAACAAATCGCCCTTCAAGCCGTACCCGGAAGAGTAATGCATATCGATATGGACTTAGAAAATGGTGTTTTAGTTTATGAAGTTTTTATTATGACAGAACAGGGACAAATTTTTGAAGTGGAGATTCTCGCAAGAAATGGGCGAATCATCAAAATCGATCAAGAAAATGATTATGATTAATGATTTTTCATCATTTACGAAATAGGCTACTACGGCTTATTTCGTTTTTTATTTTCAAGCTGTATTGAATAGTATGGATAGTTTATTGTATAGGTTATAATCTGAAAAAGTGTTTTTCGGAATAATAAAAGACTATTCGTGATTCGAATCCAGTTCATTTCATCATTATCCGATAAAAGTCATTCTAAGAATATCGGGTACGAAAAAGAGTCAGATACTAAACTAAAAACTGAAGGAGGGAGGAAAATGCTAAAAAGTCTTAATGAAGCGTTAGAATATATTGAAGCTCACTTGAATGACGAAATAGATGAAAGGGAGATAGAGAAAATTACAGGGACTTCGATTTATCATTTTAGACGTATTTTTTCATTTCTTTCAGGAATGACTCTAGGTGAATATATTCGAAATAGAAAATTATCTAACGCTACCTTTGATTTGCAAAATGAGGGAATGAGTGTCACGGAAGCCGCATTTAAATATGGATATGAATCGGTAGACGGATTTTCTCGTGCTTTTAAAGAATGGGCAGGTATTAGTCCGTCTGAAGTAAAAAAATCAACGAAGCTAAAAGCATTTCCAAAGCTCTCCTTCCAATTAACCATAAAGGGAGGAATCGATATGGATTATAGAATCGAGAAAAAGGAATCCTTTAAAATTGTAGGAAAGAAAAAAAGAGTTCCCATTCAATTTAAAGGAATTAATCAAGAAATAGTAGAATTAGCAAAGAGCATTACCCCAGAACAAAGGGAAAAATTAAGAAGCTATGCCAATATGGAACCATTCCAAGTCGTAAACGCATCTTATAATTTAGATGATGGATGTATGGAGGAAAAAGGAAGCCTTGATCATATGATTGGCTACTTAACTACAAAAAACTTAGATTTTGAAGAATTTGATGTCGTTGAAGTTCCTGCACTTACTTGGGCGATTTTTTCATCAAAAGGGCCATTTCCAAACGTCATGCAAGAGACTTGGGCGAAAGTTGCTTCAGAATGGCTACCTTCATCGGATTATGAATTAGTAGAAGCTCCCAACATTTCCTTTACAGGCGATTTAAGTGATATGAACAATGTGTATAGTGAGATTTGGTTTGCTGTAAAGAAAAAGGGAAGTTAAATTAATAGGATGAGTAAAAGAAATAGGCGTAACATATTTAAGAAAATATGTTATGCCTATTTTTTTACCCAATCACTACAAACTTTAATTATTTGTATTTTGGGCTTTTAATAAGTCGCGAATTTCCTTTAATAACTCTTCCTTCGTATCTAACTCAGGTGCGCTTTCTTCCACAGCTTCTTCTTTTTTCTTTTTTGCTATCTTATTTATGATTCGAATAAACATAAATATGGCAAAAGAAATGATTAAGAAGTCAATAACACTTTGAAGGAATATTCCAAAGGAAACAGTTGCATCTCCCACTTGCCATATAAATGACTTCGTAAAATCTATTCCTCCTGTAAGAATGCCGACAAGCGGCATGATAATGTTGTCCACTAGAGAAGAAACAATTTGTCCAAATGCAGCCCCAATCACGACCGCAATGGCAAGATCAATTACATTTCCTTTCATAGCGAATTCTTTAAATTCTTTCCACATAAAATAGCCTCCAATATTAATGCATTTCGTTAACCTATTCCCTTAAATATTATTTCATAAACCACTTAAGTTCTCAGGAATTAACAGATTGTGTATAATAAATATAGAAATATTTTCCATAGAACACTTAAATACCTGAGGGGTGGGAGAAATGAATGGAAATGAAATCAAAAATTTAAGAATGAAGCAATTAGCCGTTACAAATGTCATTTTGTTATCATGCCTTATACTTTTTTATTTAATGATATTTTTTTCAATGAACATTGCCCATATTCTTCTTGTACTAGGGATACTATGTTTCATTCATGCGGGTGTTCGGATGAAAAAAGGCGGGTCTACAAAGTCAATCATTCCAATTTATGAAAAAGTAGCGATCTATGAAAAAGAAAAACTAGGTGATGAATGGTATAAGCAGAGCAAATTAAAAAACATTGTTTATTTGATAATAGGTTGTATCGCATTCCTACAATCTTATATGAATTGGAATTCTACAGTGAATTTTCTCAAGCCAGATATGATTGGAATGTTTGTTGGAATCACAATTTTACTATTGATAACAGCAAATGTTTCGCTGCTTATCCACAATCGAAAAATTGATTATTCTTCAGTAAAGGAATTGAAGGGCTACACTTGGAAATCTGTACTTGTAGCAATTGTTTTAGGCATTGTACTTGCAATCGTATTTTTTACATTTATCTTTTCCTATGTAATTTCAAATATTATTTAAGAAGTTAAATTTTAATAACTCCATTATGAAACTAATAAGTTCATAATGGAGTTTATTATTTATAATATAGTCTGTTGTAGTGAGTTATGAAAGTCAATTATACTCTCTAATTTATTGACTCTTTGTAAATGCATTTTACAAAAATTTATTAATTTAATATGTTGGAATCGATAAATTCAATAATTATATTGCAAAGAAAAAACTTTATTTGTAATTGTTACAATAACAGTTAAATATTTTATATACTAATGAAGTATTGTAGAAAAATGTATATGCCAATGCAACAAAGGAGAGAGCAACATTGAAAAAAAGAATGTTCCTACTATATGTTTTACTTTCCATCGTGATGTTATTTGGTTGTGCCAGTGAAGGTGCAGATTATTTAGATGAAAAAGAACTAGAGGATAATCTAATTGAGGATCGAGCGGATAAATCGACAGATGTTAACCCTAATGAAGAACAACAAATTCCGGTAAACTCTGAGCTGCCAGCGGATATTAAAACATTCGATGCGGAAGTCGTATCAGTTGTGGACGGAGATACTATTAAAGTAAAGATTAATGGAAAAGTAGAATCCGTAAGATTTTTACTTGTAGATACACCGGAAACAAACCATCCACGGCTCGGTGAACAACCCTTTGGCCAAGAGGCAAAAGCCTTTACGAAAAAGATGTTAGAAGGCAAAACTGTTCAACTTGAAAAAGATGTGAGTGAAAGGGATAAATACGGTCGCCTTTTATATTACGTTTATGTTGATGGGAAAAGTGTTCAAGAAGAATTGTTAAGAAATGGACTAGCAAGGGTTGCTTACGTCTATGTACCGAATACAAAATATGTAGACCGATACTATGAAATTCAAAAAGAGGCTCAAAAGAAAGGGATTGGTATTTGGAGCATTGAAAACTATGCACAAGAAGATGGATTTCATAAAGAAGTAATAGAAGAACATGTGGGGAATAATGAAAAAACAAATAATCAACCAAATTTAAACACCTCAGGAGATTGTAATATCAAAGGAAATATTTCATCAAATGGTGAAAAAATTTACCATATGCCGGGTCAACAATTTTATGATGTGACCAAAATCGATCTTTCAAAAGGTGAGCGATACTTCTGCAGTCGAGAAGAAGCTGAACAAGCAGGATTCAGACCAAGTCAAAGATAAACGTCAGAATAATTTTTGCTTCTACTATTTTGTAGAGGCATTTTTTTATCTCAATTGCTTTTTTAAATGATATCAGACTATATCCTTTTAAAAGGGGTAAAATAGAAAAGTAAAACGAAGATGATGCTTGTTGAGACCTTTGAATTGCAAAGAGGAAATATAGAGGAGGTTCTAAATGGAAAAACGCGAATTAACCGAGGAGCAAAAAGAAGAATTGTTTAACGTATTGAAAGAACGGTTTGAAAAAAATATGCATCGCCATGAAGGGCTTGACTGGAATCAAATTCAACAAAAGCTTGAAGCAAATCCTATGAAGCTATGGTCGTTACATGAAATGGAAAAAACGGAGGGCGAACCAGATGTCATCGGGTTTGATGAGAAGACAGGAGAATATCTTTTTTGTGATTGTTCGAAAGAAAGTCCTAAAGGACGCAGAAGCTTGTGCTACGATCGAGAGGCATTAGAAGCTAGGAAAAAGCATAAACCAGAAAATAGCGCCATGGATATGGCAAAAGAAATGGGAATTGAAATACTAACGGAAGAACAATATCGAGAACTGCAAAAGTTAGAGCCGTTTGATACAAAAACTTCCAGTTGGATAAAGACGCCGGCAGATATCCGAGAACGGGGTGGAGCTTTATTTTGTGATTATCGCTATGGCCACGTTTTTGTTTACCACAACGGAGCAGATTCTTATTACAGCTCAAGAGGATTTCGTGGATTATTAAAGGTATAATCAATTCGCAGTATTCAATCGAAAGAGATTAGGATAATCCTAAGTTCTTTCGATTTTTTCATCGTTATAACATTTTATTTAACGATGTATGTTGGAAATTATTTTCCTATATCAATTGTCATTTGTAAAGCTTTAGACTGTCTAAGAATATGGGCCAGAAGAAGAATGGCTACACTGAATGTGCCCTCCTTCATTGATTTTTTGAGCAATTCGCAGAATAACAGTAACATTACGTCGTTTGAAAGTTTACGGAAGGAGTAGACGATAATGGCTATCCAATTAAAAGAAATAAACTCAAAAAAGATTTTAACTGAAGCGACGGGATATTTAGATATCGGTTTTACTCATTCTTTAAATCCCTATAGTGGTTGTGCTTTCGCTTGCCGGTATTGTTATGTTCGAGAATTGCCAATCCAAAGGTTTAAAGGGATTCCATGGGGACAATGGATTGATATAAAAAAGAATGCAAGGGAAAATTATCGAAAAGAGATGAAAAGCCTTCGTCGAAAACAACAACCAGTAAATATTTATATGTCCTCTGCAACAGATCCTTATCAACCCTTAGAAAGGAAAGTTCAAATTACAAGGGGAGTATTGGAAGAGATGCTGGAATACCCACCTGATGTATTGGTCATTCAAACGAGAGGTACTTTAATAGAAAGAGATAAAGATTTACTTGTTGAACTGAAAGAAAAATGTAAGCTGATTGTTTCACTGACAATTGAAACTGATCGAGAGGATGTGAAACAAATTTTTGCTCCTTATGCCCCAAGTATTAACAAGAGATTAGAGGTTCTAAAAAAATTGCATGATGCTAATATTACAACACAAGCTGCCGTCTCCCCTGTATTACCATTTACTCATGAATTCCCAAAAAGGTTAAAAGATAAAGTGGATTATATTTGGATTGATACATTAACAATTGGCGATGGTGCGGACGGGAAACGTTCGTTGCGATTAAAAATGCCAGATCTTTTTGTAGAAAATCATTTTTCAGAATGGTACAAACAAGATTTACATATAAAAGTGGCGGAATATTTTAAGCGATATTTTCCAAACGAAATGATTCGGGTTTCTAAACAAGAAGCTTTTTTAAAATAAATATTCGTTTTAGAAAGTACATGAGAAATAATAGTCGGAATGTTCTGTTGGATAGATAAATTGTCACAAACATTTCATTACTATTATTCCTAAAATTAACAAAAACTATTGTGAATGTTTTAAAATAATAGTTAATATTGTCTATATTTTTGTTTTTGATAAATTTTTCTATGGATATTTCGATTATAAAGACATGATTTATAAAAAAATGATAGTATGATAATAAGAAAAAAGTAATTTATATTCAAGTTATCTTCCTGTTTGTTATAAGGGGAATGGGGAATAATAATGGTGCGTTGTAGTGTCAATTGGTTAAAAAGGAGGGGTAGAGTTGGCCATTTTTAGAAGAATCAGTAAAAATCCTAATTACGAAGAGCCTAAATGGATTGGAGTGAACAGCCAACAGGAAAATTTACTGGAAATTAGTAGAGATTCAGACGTTTATGCACAATTAAAATTGATTCATTTAACAGAAGAAGATTTAAACTTATTAACTTGTATTAAACCATACATTGAAAAATCAATTGAAGAAATAGTAGACACTTTCTATGATGCATTAAGCTCCATTCCACAACTAAAGAGTATTATTAATCAACATAGTACAGTGGAACGATTGAAAAAGACCCTTAGTGTACATATATTAGAAATGTTTTCTGGAAAAATAAATGAAGAATTTATTCAGAAAAGAATGCGCATTGCCCAAGTACATTTAAAAATTGGCTTATTGCCGAAATGGTATATCGGGGCTTTTCAAAATATCTTAAATTCAATTATTAACATTATCAATCGAAGTAATTGGTCAAAAGAAAGTATCGAAAAAGCAACAGTTCTAAGTATAAAACTTATAAATTTTGAAACACAAATAGTTTTAGAAGAGTATGAAAAAGAGAAAAAACAATATATCGAATTACAGCATAATCAAGTGAAAGATGAATTAAAAAATAATCTTTCCCTCATTATGAAAAATTTAGCGCAATTGTCAGAGGAGACAACAAATTCCATCAAAGAAATTATCGATTATTCATTAGAAATTAAAAACGATACTAAAAGTTATATTGGTCAAGTAAAAGAAATGGAGAAGAATACTAGCGGTGGAAATATTTTAATGGAACATTTGGAGGAAAAAATCGTATCCATTTCAGAGAGAACAAAAGAAATGGAAGATCTTGTTTTAGAACAACAAAAATCTTCTGAAAAAATCAATAACATTATATCCATCGTTACCCAAATTGCTGACCAAACAAATCTTTTAGCGTTAAATGCAGCAATTGAGGCTGCAAGAGCTGGAGAACACGGAAAAGGTTTTGCGGTTGTAGCAGAAGAAGTACGAAAATTAGCGAACCAGTCTAAAGAATCAGTAAAACAAATTACTGAGATTATAGAAAATACATCTAAAATTACGGAAAATACAGTTTCTACAACTCGGACTATTCGAGAAACGGTAACAACCGGGTTAGAAAGTGGAATAAAAGTGAAAAAGACATTTAATCAAATTGAAAATGCACTGCAAGAAAATAAAAAGCAGATTGAAACGGTTGGTAATGACTTAGAAACTCTCGTTGAAACCATAGATAATATCAATCAATATACTTTAAAGGTTGCTAATCAAGCAAGAGAATTATATGAAAAAACTGTTAATCTATAGAGAGCATCGGGCGGGATAAGTAAATTTAATATACTGTTTGTAAAATGATCATCAATTCGATGATCATTTTTTATTTGCAATATGAATAATTTGCCTTTCAAAAAATCGCCTTTAATTAACATCAAAAATATTGCGTGAAAAGGAAGATTATTATCATTATTTTTGATAGTATAATAGTTAATAGGAATTTCTAGGAGGTTTAAAAGTGGAATTAAAGGATTTGGAGATTTTCCAGTTAGTGGCGGAGAAAGGGACAGTTACCGAAGTAGCAAAGGAATTAAATTATGTTCAATCGAACATTACATCTCGTATACAAAAACTTGAGGCGGAGCTGAATACCCCCTTATTTCATCGTCATCGTCGAGGGATGACCTTAACACCGGAAGGAAAAAAACTATTATCTTACAGTGAAAAAATATTAAGGTTAACAGCTGAAATGAAAAAGGCTGTCCAAAATCATGACGAACCTTCTGGAAAGTTAGAGATTGGTACAGTCGAAACAGTTTATCATTTACCCGTAATACTTTCTTATTATATAAAGAAATATAAAAATGTGGAGTTATCTCTTTTTACAGGGGTAACGGACAGTTTAGAAGAAGAAGTATTAAATCATAAATTGGATGGGGCATTTGTCACGAAGTCGGATTTTCATCCTGAATTGGAGACGTATGATGTATTTGATGAAGAGTTAGTATTAATTTCAGATAATCGGGAACTGATGATGGAAGAATTAAAAGATGAACCAATCTTATGTTTTAGCAATGGTTGTGGATATCGTGCACGTCTAGAACAGTGGTACAAGGATCAGAACATCACACCACAAAAAATCATGGAATTTGGAACCCTGGAAACGATTTTACGAAGTGTAGCTATGGGGCTTGGTGTTTCATTTGTACCGAAATCCGCCGTTGTTCATCTAGAACAAAGCGGTGAAATTCGCTGTTATAATTTACCTGAAAAATATAGTAAAGTAAAAACAGTTTTTATAAGAAGGGCTGATTCGTATTTAACATCAAGTATGGAAAAATTTATAGAAACAATTGAAGAAAATAAGCGATTTATGCATGGGCATTTCAATCAATAGTAGTACAAATCATGATTTGTACTGCTTTTTTATTTTCAGCATAAGAAGTTCAGGCGGTATGAATTTATTTGAAACAGGAATTTCCCTTATTTAAAATTTGATAAAATATAAAGACATCTAATGAAAGAAGGCTTTGCTAAATGTTACACCGTTTTAACGCATACTTGCAAAAGTTAATGCCTATTTTGACGCCATTAAGTCTAATTATAGGGGTGATATTTGAAAAAGTCGGTGGGCATTTGCTTTTCCTAGTTCCTTGGATATTTGCTTTTATGACTTTTGCTGGGAGTCTTAGCATCAACTTTGAAGGATTAAAAAGTTTAAAAAAATATCCAAAGTTCATTTTCATTACGATTTTGTTTTTACATGTATTGATGCCGTTTTGGGCTTACGTATTGTCAGCGCTAATAATGAATGATCATTTATTAACGGTTGGTTTTATTTTGTCAGTAGCAGTTCCAACAGGTGTGACAAGTTTTATTTGGATTAGCATTTGTAAAGGAAATATTCCACTTGGCTTATCCATTATATTAATTGATACAATACTTTCTCCCCTCATCATACCGCTCATAGCTAAATTGGCTGCGGGACAAATAGTAGCGATTGACACCACGTCTATCATGATCGATTTACTTTGGATGATTGCATTTCCATCCATGCTTGGCATGTTGATGAATGAGTTGGGGAAAAGTGAATTTGTCAAAAAATTATCCCGAACTTTCGCTCCTTTTCAGAAAGTCAGTATATTCCTCATCGTGTTTATCAATAGTAGTGTCATTGCACCCTATTTAAAAAATATCTCATGGGATATAGTTGGAATTATTCTATTAGTTTTAGTTGTATCTTTATCCGGCTATACCTTTTGTCTGATTATTGGACATTTTTTATGGAGAAGAATCGATTTGATTATAACTTTTGTTTTTACAGGAGGAATGCGCAACATAGCGGTTGGTGTTGTTGTGGCCAGTACATATTTTCCATCAAGAGTAGTGCTTCCCGTTGTATTTGGTATGCTGTTCCAACAAGTATTGGCATCACAATTTAGTAAAGGGTTGGAGAAATATCGAGAGAAGTTTAATCTGAATGTTGGAAATGAAGTGAAAAGTTAAGCAAACAAATGGTTAATTGGGAGACTGTTCAAAGTGATACATGCTTTGAGCAGTCTTTTTATTCATGCAAAAAATTAATAAAGGTAACAGTAGATGGTATAAAAACAAATAAATGAACCACATTAATGGTAAATGCTATTAGTGGGAGTATATGTATGAGACGATTTTATCGAAAAGTGCCTAGAAAAAATTCAACAAACAAGCATCAAAATAGCATAAATACTCAACATAAACAAAATGACATAAATGGTATTCAACAAGAAATAAATGTGCAACAGTGTCAATGTAACCCTCAGTTTCAGCAAAATCAAAAGGCTCAACATATACAAGGAACACGAAACAATTTAAATAATGAAAATGTTGGATCGCAACATAGTCAAGATTATCAACATACTCAAAGCAGTATTCAATCAAATCAAAATATACAGTTTCAACAAAGTATTCAGTGCCAATGCCATCTAAAAAATCATCAGTTACAAAACCAAACTCAAACACAAAACCATAACCAGTCTCAAGACAATGTTCAATCGCAGAACCAAAAAACATCACAAAACCAAAGTCCATCTCTTAAACAAAACGGCAATGCGAATTCAAATGCAACACAAACCAACAACCAGAATGTATCAATGGAAATACACGTGCCCATATATAAAAAAATGAATAATAATATTGAATTCATTAGAAGGTTATTAGGGAATCCGGATGATTTAGTGATTCGTGAATTAACGCTAGAAACTTTTAACGACAATCATGAAAATGAACAAGGAGATTGTCCGAGCAGTCGAAGTGGACATGATGACGGGAACTTGCCTATTCAAACTTTAAGCGATCCAGAGAATAATGATAGCAAGATAAATCAACTAAACATTATAGATGAACGACCTTTAGAAAAAGCCAAACAAAAAAAACAAAAAATTCATTGTAGTATTTTATATCTCAGTGGATTATCAAACACAAATATTATAAATGACAATATTTTAAAAACTCTTCAGAGGAAAACAAATGAATTTAATGGGGACATACTTGATCAAATTTATCAAGAAATTATCGCTGTTACAGAAACAAAAAGAGTTAATACCCTTGAACAAGTGGTACACGCACTGTTATCAGGGAGATCCATTTTTTTAATAGATGGAAAAATGACGGCTCTAGATATGGGGACTGCCGGTTCCGAGAAACGTGCCCTTGATGAACCGCAGTCGGAGGCGCTTATTCGAGGGCCACGCTTAGCTTTTATTGAAAGTATTGAAACAAATTTAACATTAATCAGGCGAGAATTAAAGGACCCTAACTTACGTTTTAAAATGCATGAAGTTGGAAGGCGTTCTAAGCAAAAAATTGCCGTTTGTTATGTGGAAGGAATCGTTAACCCAGACATTTTAGATGAGGTCAATCGAAGACTTAAAACAATTGATATAGACTTTGCACCAGATTCTGGAGTTATCGAACAATGGATTGAAGATAGCTTTCTATCTCCATTTCCGCAATTACTGGATACGGAAAGACCTGATCGAGTGTCTTACAATCTTATGCAAGGAAAAGTTGCCATACTAGTCGATGGAAGTCCTTTTGCTTTGATTGCTCCTATTTCATTTGTTGATGCCTTTTTAACGATTGAAGATTTTAGTCAAAGATGGATTATTGCTACATCGATGAGATTGTTAAGATATTTTTCAATGTTTATTGCATTATTTTTACCTGGTTTATATGTTGCATTAACCTCCTTCCATCCTGGGATGCTGCCAACACAATTAACAATCTCGATTGCAGCCACTAGAGAAGGGGGACCGTTTCCAGCGATTGTAGAAGTTCTATTAATGGCGGTAACTTTTGAAATCTTGCAAGAAGCGAGTATACGGCTTCCAAAAGTAATAGGTCAAACAGTAGGTATTGTTGGAGGTATTGTGATTGGAGATGTTGCAGTAAGTGCAGGAATCGTGGGTCCCGCATTAGTAATTGTTACTTCTCTAACTGCTATGAGTTCGTTTACTATACCGAATTATAGCATGTCCATTGGTTTACGTATTTTGAGATTCATTTTTGTCATCGCGGCATCCATATTTGGGTTATATGGGATTATCTTAGTGTTTATTATGATTTGTATTCATATTGTTAATTTAAAAAGTATGGGTACACCTTACTCTGGACCATTTGCCCCTTATTTCATAGACGCTTTGAAAAACACCTTTATTCGCGCGCCAATTATGACGCTTAAAAAGCGCCCACCCTATTTAGAGCCAATAGATGATCAAAAAGTAAATAGTGGGGGTCAACGACAATGAATCGGTCGCCTGATTATCAAGGAATTGTTAGTGATAGAGATATTTTAATAACAGTGATTACAAATATTATTGGAGTATTAACGTTAACTTCTCCGAGAGTAGTTGCAGAAGTAACAAATTCTTCCGATGGTTGGATAACTGTCTTACTTGGCGGCATCATAGCGAGTCTTTGTGGATGGTTTATTGCAAAAATTGCTTCATCCTTTCCGAATCAATCGTTTTTAACTTATACGTCTTATTTACTATCGAAACCTGTTGCAATCGTGATGACATTAATATTTTCATTACAATTTTTTATGACAACAGTTTTTTATGTTAGGGAATTAGCGGCCCTTTCACACCAATATTTGTTTGACCATACGCCTCAAGAAATTATTTCATTAACATTTTTGTTCGTTGTTATTTATGCGGTATCTGGTTCTCAGGCCGGTATTTTCCGTTTAAACGTGTTATTTTTTCCGATTTTAGTAGTTGGATTATTTTTAGTAATTTTTCTTCCGATAGGGTTAATAGATTGGGAAGGATTTCTTCCGTTATTTCAAACGGACTTTGAGGGGTATTTGAAAGGGACATATTTTAGCGTCGTTAATATGTTAGGATTTGCAATTGTCTTTTTTTATATTGGACTTGTAAAAAATCCGCGAAATACGCCCAAAATGACTGCTTATGGAGTATTGGTAACAATGGGTTTCAATTTGGTTATTTACCTTGTATGTGTTGGGGTTTTTGGAAATACGACGATGAGGAATATGTTCTTTCCGACCTTCGATTTGTCAAGAACGGTTGAAATTCCTGGAGGTTTTTTTGAGCGGTTTGATGCGTTTCTTTTTTTGTTTTGGACAATCATTTTTTTTACGACAGCTACGATGGCTTTAGATGTGACAGTCATGACACTTAGAATGGTTTTTAGAAATTTCAAAAAGATAAATGCAGTAATCATGTTGTCACCAATTATATATTTTACAAGCATGGTTCCGAAAAGTTACTTAGATGTAGTCTCTTTTAATCGCCTCCTTGGCCATTTTACAATTATATATTTTCTATTAGTTACCATACTTTTAGGGATTGCATTCAAGATTAAAGGTGGGAATTCAAGTGAATAAATTGAATGCGATGCTAATTTTGATGATGTGTACTTTAATTTTGGCAGCTTGCTGGGATCAAATTGAAATTGAAGAAAGAGCTTTTATATTTGGAATGGCTATAGATGCAGCAGACAAAACTGAAGTCAAATTAACCCAACAACTTGTTGTTCCTGAAAATATGGCAACCGTTGCTGCAAATGCTGGGGGTGGTGGAAAAGCCTATCGGAACCTTTCGAGCACTGGAAAGACCATTTATGAAATTAATTTAGATTTAGCAAAACAGGCAAGTCGTTCAATAGATTCTACCCATTTAGGTGTGATTCTATTTTCTGAAGATATCATGAAACAACCAGGGCGTTTTAAAGAACATTTTGATGTATTTTTTCGTGAAAAACGCATGCGTAGAGGCATTAAGTTAGCGGTTACAAATGGGTTAGCAGAAGACTTACTATATGTTGAAGCGGAACATGAAAAAATACCAGCAGAATATATAAAAAATTTATTAGAAAATAAAAAAAGATTGGATGTTACTGATTTGGTGAGAATTGGAGATATCGATGAAAAACTATATGAAGAGACAAGTTTCCCTTTACCATACCTAAAAAAAATTAGTTCCACAGTCATTGATTATGAAGGAATAGCTATTTATAACGGTAAAGAAGAGCGGATGGTAGGAGTATTGAAAGGAGATGATGCGAAAGCGTTAAGTTATATTAGAGGTTTAAAAAATAATGGTTCCATTAATACAGAAATCGATGGTGGGCCAATGACGATTGAAATTCTTACGATAAAAAGAAAAATTACTCTAACCAATAATGATCCAAATAACTTACAATTCTCTATCAAAATTCAAATTAAGGGAGCAATTGCAGACCAATCTGGTTGGGAAAATTTAAAGGAATATGAAGTGTTAAATAAGTTTTATAAAAAAACGAGCGAGAAAATTGAAGAAATGGTTAAGAATACAATTAATAAACTGCAAAATGATTTTCAAACAGATGCCATGGGATTGGGGGAGTATTTAAACCGTTATTATCCAAAAATATGGAAGGAAGTACAAGATGAATGGGATAATGGGAAAAATTATTTCTCAAAAAGTGATATCGATTGTGAAGTGAAGATCGTAATCGTGGAACCAGGAAGCATTAATAAAACAACATCTAAATGAGGTGATGCACATGAAATTTATTATCGAGCATTTACCTACAACATATGCAATTGTTTGCACAGTTTTCGCATTTTTAGTTCCTTTTACTGTGTACAAAATTAATGAGAAAATTCATATTGTGATGGATCCACCTTGGAAACAAGAGGATCGGTTAAAAGGAAATAATGAAGAACAGCAAGATAATTAGAAATTGCTCATCGGAATTTCGAAAGAAAAGGAGCATTTCATGATTTACTATATAGGCATTACAAAAGATAACCATTTAGAAAAAGGAGATTCAATAAATAATATTGACATTACCAGTTATAAATGGTTTTGGGTAGATTTTAGCGAACCGACAGAAGAAGAAATGAAGCATTTATCAAATACCTTCCACTTTCATCCTTTAGCAATAGAAGACTGTGTACAAGATCTTCAAAGGCCGAAATTAGATTATTTTAATCATTACACCTTTTTCGTTACTCATACAGTTCGTGAAGAAAACGGTAGACTAATTAAAGAGGAGCTAGATTTTTTTGTAGGAGAATCGTTTATTGTTACCTTTCACAAACATCCTTCTGTAGAAGTTACAAAAGTATGGAGTGAATTGCTTGCTCAAACTTCAATCGAACAATGGGATCCGTATTATGTATTTTATGAATTATTAGATAAAATTGTCGATAATTATTTTCCCATTATCTATAAAATAGAAGATGAACTTGAGAAAATTATTATACAAACAGGCATTCAACCGATGAATAGCTTGATGGAAGCTAGAAATATGCTTTTACAGTTGTTGCATTCTGTCAATCCTATGAGGGATTTATTATATCGCATGTTAAACTCTCATCATTTGAATTTAAATCAAATTGACGAGAGAAGAGAATACTTTTCAAATATTCATGACCATCTATTAAAATTATCCGAAATGGTCATGTCTAATCGAGAAGTAACGGCAGATATTCGTGACAGTTATA
>SMEK01000295.1_pt1 | contig 20142 bp, 15 predicted proteins | sample 2456371 | NCBI WGS metagenome assembly SMEK01 (sample SAMN10132590, study PRJNA489261) | soil metagenome | isolation source: day1 antibiotic-loamy sand soil ammended with composted manure from dairy... | place: USA | collected 2015-04-01
TTCATCAAGTCTTTGAGACGTTTCCGACACGTCTACAAGTGGAATGCTTCTCACTTGCACGGTCTCACCGCCAAGACTTGAAAGCCGGCTAGCGCCGCCAAAAAAAATGCAATCCCCATACTTGCTGAAAAACCTGTAGAACACCACAAAAGCTTGTCCAATTCAATATAACGGTCAAGTATAAGCGTAGTCCGGGGTTTCGGAGCGAATCACTGTCCGCCCACCGCAAAGTTCCTAAAGAACAAATATGCTGAATTTCAACCGTTCAGCCCGCATTACGCTTATACAATGTTGGCGGGTCGTTGTTTTCTTTTGATTTTATTCATCTATCCCTTTGAGCTTACTATTCTAGTTTCAACCATAAAGCTGGTCGGACACCACCACCGTCTTTTGGTCTGCCATATACTCCATTCCCACGGACATAGACGTTGCCCCTGGAATTAATGCTGGCAGAAGTCCGTCCGTAGTAACCTGGAGAACGAAGTCGCCACCAATGGTATTCTCCATTATATCTTGCTTGTCTTTTTTGGTTGTTTTCATCATCTATCAACCATTTTTGATTTCCTTTATTCAGCAAAGTTTCAATGCTGTCTCCAAAATATTTGCAAACCTCTTCAAGACTAAGTAAAAATATGCTGTCAATAGTGTCTGTTCCTCCTTTTGTCTTGAACCAAGGGTTGTCGGGGTTGCAATTTGTCACAGCAGCAATTTTCGCTTTTTCGTCTTGATTAAAAGTATTGTAAAATTCATTATTAAGGTATTTTCTCAATTCACATTCTGCCCAAGTTACATCAACGAAATGATCATTATACCAACGCAGTTCTGTTATTCCTTCGGTAATAATAAGTGCCTTGCTGTTCTTAATGTCAAGCACTTGCCATTTAAAGGCACCGAAATTTATTATGTCGTCTTTTATCATTAATTGATTTGGTGTCTCTACAATGCCCGCCAACGTTTTGGGTATTGCCGAAGGCGGGGAAATCGAAGCTGAAAGTTTCGATTTTGCACCGAGGCGAGCCAAAACGAATTTTGATGAATTAAATTTAAAAATAAAAAACGAATAAAATTCGTTTTTGGCGGAGATAGAAGCACAAACCTTGAATTCAGCACTTTAGCCCCGCTTTTGGCAATACCTTGTTAGCCGTTCGGTGTTCTTTTCTGTTCGTACGAAAGTGTTGGCAAAGACATACTTTTTTGCAATTTTTGGCTCGTGTTTTGGCTTAGGCGAATTGCAAATATGTATGGCTTTAAGCGTTGGCTATTCAAAAGTCCTTTCTCAAAAACTTTCTTTGTCTTTCCCAATCTCCACTTCTTAAACAAGATTCAATTTGTTCATTGATATAGTTTTTAATAGGAATCAATTTTATTCCCACATCCGATTTATTAGCGATTTCCAATAAATTTCTCCATTCTGAGGCTTGGATATCTCCAATAATAACATCTCCAGAATAAGTCCCGCCATTTCCTCTCCACATTAACCTGCTAAAAGTTTCTTTATCTTGATTTAATGAAATGAATAATAGGAAAATCTCTTCAAATAATTCTTTTCTTGAATGCCTGATTAGGTCAACAACAATTTGCATCTTTTTGTAATCGTTATTATTATCGCTTACATATTGTCTAATGAAATTATCTGCTCTCAATCTATGTTCTTCTTTAAGATTTCTAAAGAATACATTGCAGTAATGCTCCAAAATGCCAAAGTATAAATCTTTCTCAATAACTAGGTCAAATACTTGGATGAGCGTATTTTCTATATCATCAATATTCCATACAAAACTCATATCACTATGGTCTCCACCAAGACTATGTCTTTCAGTGGAAGAATATAGACTTTCAACAAACTCAACTAGGAAATTTTTATCAACCTTTAATATTTCCAAAAATCCTTGTCCTTGATAATCAAAATGATGTTGAATAAGATTTTGTTGGATGTAAGCTTTTTTAATCAACTCAATGTCATCTCCAAGACTTTCAAAGTGTTTGCTGAAAAAGTCCATCCAAACTTGTAATCTTACACCTTCCTTTTCGTTTTTATCTGTAATTAATTTTAAAATTGACTGAAACAGGTTTGGCTTTACTTTTAAAAATCGTTCAAGTCTGTCAAAATGAATTGTATTGGGTTTATTCATTTTTGAAATTGTTTTAATCAATGAATCGGCTAGTTCATCATTGATTAAAGTATCATCTATGTAATCATAAAATGATAATTCCCAAAGCTCTTTGTTTTCAAATTGTGATTGCTGAATAAGTTCCCAAATTTGATTCACCGCATTTTCAACTTTCAACTGATTTCTAAAAGTAACTCTTGGAACATAGTTAATTTGATTATCATTTTCAATTACTTTCTTTAACAAGGCAAGACCTATTTTTAGGTCTTTTGAGCAATTTTCATCAATAACAAAATCTAGTGAATTGTTATAACTCCAATTATTGTCTGCTGAATTCTTAAGTAAAATGAAAGTATCGTAAAAATCGTTGATTTCGTCCTCGTTGGATAAAATGAATGAGCTTCTAATTTCCGCCTCTTTTAATCGATCATATTCTCGAAAATCATCAAATTCATACATTTCCTTATCTCTAAATCTGTCCCAATCAATTTTCAAAAAGGCTAAGTATGTTTCATTAACAAATCTGTTCGTTAGATTTGAGAATTCAAGTAAATCAAAATCGTGTCTTCTAAACCATCTTATTTGGTTTTGAACATATTTACAATGCTCAAAATTTTCATTGGTTAAATGTTTGTCAATTATATTGAGTACAAATGGAATGTCGAATGACATTATCTCTTTATTGACATCCGGATGAACCCTTGAATAATTCTTTAAAAGACTAAAAGCCATTATAGGTCGAGATTCAAAACTACTTTCTAAAGTATTCCAAATTTTTGTTCTGAATTCCTGAATAGTCTTATTGTTTGGAATTGGATACTGATAGTGAATAAAACTATTCTTTCTTCCTCCTTTAAATTGTTGAAATTTGTGAGAAAGGAAAGTTTTTGCTAGTTCGTAAAAGGATGTAGAAAGTAACTCATCATTCTTTTCAACTCCTTCTATTAGAATATCAAATAGAGTTTTTTGTCTATAAAAGTTCGAGTATTCATCATCTCTATCAAAAATCAAAAATTCTCTAATTTTATGTATTAATTCGGGTAATTTATCTGGTTTACGTGATACATACTCAAATAATAATCCAATTGAATCCTTTAAATTCTTACTATTAAGACGAAAAAAATTACCTAGTAATTCAATGATTTCATCCTTGTTATAATTGAACTGATTTGTTTCATAAGAAGTATCGTATGTAGTTTCTGCTACTTTCGGAAATGCTTCTATTTGCTGATATGTAAACTCTAAAGTTTGGTCTTGTAAATAGAACCAAAATGAATTGAGAAAATCAAAAGATTTGTTGCTGTCAGAACTAATGTGATTCCAATATTTTACTAAGTCGGGTTTAATTTTGTCCATTACATTTTGTGGACCAAAGGTGTTGTTGGCAGGAATTATACTATCTGTAAATCTATTTTTATAATTCTCAAAATAGTTGTTTAAGAGAGTGTTAAATGAAAGTAAATTATCCTTGATGAATGCTTTATAAAAGAAAAAAGTCGCAAGATTTTGCTCCGGCACTTTCACGTGTTCAAATTGAATTTCCACCAATTCTAATTTGTCGAGAGTATCAATTATGTCAATAAAATCATTATACGAAACATCAAACTCTTTTAAAATGGATTCTGTTACTTCTCTATTTTTATATGGAATAGTATAAAAGAAAGCAATTAGTCCAAGACATTTTATGTTTAAAGGACTTTCAAACTCGCCATCATCTTTGATGAAAGTTGAAAAATATTTTTCAAATAAATCGGAAACATTGTGTAAGGCATATAAATTTTGCTCTTGCTTAGCTAAAAGCGAAGTCATTATGGCCAATCTTGGATTTCCATCAGAAATTCTTACTATTTCTTTATGGTAATCAGGGTTTAATATTTCAAATGGCTTAGATTTTATTATGTCAATAATTTGTTCATCTGATAGCTTGAATAAATCTATTCGTTGAGTTGAAAATTCTTGACATTTTCTTCCAATTTCTTGAAACGCATAATCCCTAACTGTAATTATTATCTTAAGTTTCCCTTTTCTATTGGCCTTGAAAAAACCTGTTATTTGTTCAAACGCATCAATTCTGTTTGCATCATCTACAAAAAGTATATAATCTTTGTCTACATCAAAATATTGATACAAATCGTCAAGTAGAGTATGACTTTTGTAAGAAACACAGTAAGCCTGAAAAGAATGGTTTTTTGATAGATAATTATTGATAGCTTCAAGTGCTAATTTCGTTTTTCCAACTCCTGGTGCTCCTGTAAGAATTATAAAGTCGTGACTATCTATGGCATTACTTAATTCTTCGAGTTCTGATTCTCTATGTAAAAATGTATTGTTTAATGGTGTTGCAATACCTTTTGAAGCTCTATCATACTCCTTGATGAAGTTTTCTATTGAAACTATTTGACCTGTATCTAAAGGTAGACCCAAATAATAATGAGCTAAATCTCTATGATTTAAGTGAAGTTCTAAAGCTAGTTCTTGTAGCATCAAATAACGAATTCTAACATCAGCTTTATAGCTTTGAGCAAGCGTATTCAATTCGGTTATTTTATCTTGGTCTATGTTCCAATTAAAGCAAAGAATGATTTCTTGAATTTTTTCAACAGGGATTTTCGTCTTGTCTGGGTCAAAACAAGCTTTTATGTCATTGGCAAGCTTGTTTTTTGTGCTTGTATCAGTTGTTATTTCAGAGTACAAATAATTTCCGTTAGGTAATTGAAAGAAAGTATCAGGTGTTCCTTTTGTTGTCTTTTGTTTTCCTGTTTGACTTCCTGTCCTAGATATTGCCAAGTAATTATTATCCCTAATAGTTAAATAACTATCACATAGTTCTTGAAAGACAGTTCCGTTTATTTCTTTTAGTCGATTTTCTATTGTTTGCAGTCTACTCATATTGGTCATTTACTTAGAGCGTTGGTAAAAAACAGTTCTTTTGGTTTTTCAGTGTTGGCTTTTGTGTTGGGAAAAACCAAATGTGCTGTTTGTGCGTTTGGCGTTTACACTGACGGCTAACGGTTCTCAGCTATACGCAGGCAGGGACTTTTACCACTAAACTTTCCTACGAAGAACTGAACTTCAAATTTATTACTTACCTGTCCTACGAAGCACGAAACCCCTGCTTGCGTATAGGTGATGTTAGCGGTTCGTTGTTTTTTTATGTTTTTCATTGTATAGTGTTAGACTTCCCATTATTCACACAGCATTGTGTCAAATTCTATATGAAGTTGTGTTGAGCCATTATGGTCAACAGTGACCCATTTGTAACTATTAAGCACATACGCATTACCACCATCTAACTTTACCCAATCATCTATACCTTTTGCACCGTTTTTTAAATCATTCTTTACAGTAAGTCCAATGGGTGCAGTATAATTTCTTCCCTTAACCAAATACTTACATCTATTTGCTTTTACAGCTTCTTCGGCTTGTGCTTGAGATATAAATCTTGATTTAGTCAAAGTAGGTAAAGTGTCATTTACTTGACTTGGTGTCATTGAAGTTGAAAAAATTGCACAAGAAGTAAGAAATAGACATACTCCAAGAATTAGATTTAGCTTGATAAATTTTGCCATATTGACTGTTTTAACTACCTGTAACATTGCCTGTTATTGTATTCATTTTTAGTTTTTTATTATTTGGTTGCTGTTCATTCGCAAAATTGTCCGTTTTCAGAGTAACACCAATGTTGTCCTTCTTCTTTTGTTGTTCCAAACTCAATTTCTACTTTATGTCTTACGCTATTTGGGTCGTTTTGCCCTTCAAGTTTTTCAGAATTCAAGAAAAAGTCGCCAAAAATTGCGTCACAGTAAAAGCAACCGTGAGATAAATAACTGTCGTGAACAGTTTTGCTGTATCTCTTTTTGAGTTGTCCGATTTTTAAATGTTTCCCTTTTTCTGTTTGTAAAAACTGTTTTATAGCTTCATAAATTTTAGGGCTTTTGTCAATGTCGTCACTGTCCCACATTGAACCCATTAAATAAAAGTCCTGATTGCAAACAGTTACTAAATTTTGCTCAACTGTCCAGAGGTGTTGAGGCTTGTGGCATTTCCAACAACTGGTGTCAAAGAAAACGATAGTTACTTCCTGTTTTGGTTTTAGTTTTATGTGTTCGCAAAATTTTAGTTTTCGTTTTAATAAACTGTCCACCAAAGTTTTCAGAGGAATCTGTGTCTGTTTGAGTTGTGCCGTAATATTTGAACTATCGTCTTTGAAGATTTTGAAAGCAGGGATTTCTTTGTCTGCCAAAAGGTGGTCATCATAGTCTCTTAACTCTTTCGGTGCAGTCCGAAAAAACCAACAACCCCGAACATTTGATTCTTTGTATCTGTCTTGACGAAATTTAGTTTCTTCAAATGTCTGCTTGCTCCATTGAACTTCAAAAGCAATTCTTTTTTCGTTTTGAATAGCTAAAACATCTGCTCGCCAATTTGTCTCTGAAAATTCTGGTATCGCTTTCCAACCGTTTTCTTTGCAAGCTTCAATTATTTCAATTTTTGCTCTCAAATGTTCAGGTGATTCAGGTTGCCAATCACAAGTGTTGTCTGATTTTGCGTGAACAAAGTGTCTAAGTCCTTTACTACTTGTTCTTAGAAAACCTTCTTGATTACAACACGGCAATGTCAATACGGATTCTTTTGATTTGAGCCGTTTTTTTAAATCGTCCCATTGTTTTTCGTCTTGGTCAATGGAAACAATTTCTTCATTGTCTATGTATGCTCTTAATGGCATTTATTCTTGTTTTTGAGTGTCGTTCGCTACAATGCCCGCTAACAGTGGGATAAACGACATATGTCTTTTATCCGCCTTATGTTTCTGTTCAATCTAACAAGTTTTTTATATTAATAAAAGAATTAGTTGCCACGTGGGTATAAATTTCGGTTGTTTTTAGTGAATTGTGACCTAAAAGATTTTGGATGCTACGCATATCTGTCCCGTTTTCCAACAAATGCGTCGCAAAACTATGACGCAACATGTGGGGAGTTACCTTTGCATAAATCCCTGCTTTCTTTGAGGCCTCTTTTACTATATTTTCTATGCTTTTCCCAGAATATCGTGCACCATCCGGTGACTCAAATAAATGCTTCTTTGGCTTCCACTTTAAGTAATACACTCTTAAATCTTCCAGAACTTTATGTGATAGCAATGTGTACCGATCTTTGTTCCCTTTTGCACCTTCTACGCGAACAAGCATTCTTTTACTATCTATATCGCTGATTTTAAGATTGATCAATTCACCCCGACGCAAGCCGGCAGAATATAATAGCGAAACAATACAGCGGTGCTTAATATTATTTGTATGGCCAATAATAGCTAAAACTTCTTGCTTCGAAATCACTTTGGGCAGTTTGTGTTCTTTTCGTGGCCGCTCAATCTCATAAAAACGATTGGGCATGTCCAAAACTATTTCGTAGTAAAATTTAATCGCATTTACCGCCTGGTTTATGTATGCATTGGAGTGTCTTTGCTGCACCATATGAGAAAGATAATCGCGTATATGCCGTTCATTTAAAGCATTTACGTCTTCCTTTCTGTAAAAATTTAAGAACTTTTCAAAGCAAGAGACATAGGATCTGATGGTATTCGCTGCATATTTTTTCAGCTCCAATTTTTGCAAAAAGGTATCTGGACAAACCTTGTATCCCGGCGATAGCTTTCTTTGCTTCACCCAACCAATATCGCCCGCTTGATCACTCCTAATGTTGACAGGTTTGTTCTTAAAAAAATACTTACAATTTACCCAAGCAACGCCCTTAAAAGTGCGAAAGATGAGCGTCAGATTCTCCGGAGTATTTCTGATAAACGCCATATTAAACTTATTGCTCCACTTTATGCCCGGCAACTGCTTGAGAAGTGCCTGAACTACTTTGTGCGGGAAAAATTGAAAACCTATACATTTTTCACTGCCAATGAGCAAATGACGCAAGGTTATCTGATGAAGTTTTTCCATGGTTTCAAAAATCAGAAATTTCGGGCTGGAAACCGGATATTATACGGGTATTATCTGTATATTAATCGTATAATATATGATTATGAAAAAATGTCCTGTGTGCAAAGCCGATGTAAAAGGAAGAAAAGACAAGATATATTGTTCGGAAACTTGCAAGTCCTCGCACCAATACGAGAAGCGGACTAAAAACGAAAGCTTTTACTTGCATGTAGACAGGCAGTTGAAAATAAACAGGAAAATATTGAAACGTTGTAAGGCATTTTATGAAGAAGATACTTGTAATCATTTTAATTTCTTTGGGACTTGGGACAGCTTATGCGCAGGACAAGTCATTATTTAATATTGAGGCGGACACAATTGTTTTTATAAATTTCAATGAAGTTGATTTAGGGACTCAAAAGAAAATGAGACTCCTTGAAGCGCGACAACAAAAGCGAATATCTGACGCGTGGGACCTAAAACAATTTTATACGATTGATTCAGAGTGGTTTAAGCGCTATATGGACAAACTGGACAAGGTATTGAAGAAAGGGGGAATCAATTATAGATTTATTTCAACTTCTAACAATTCAAGTACAGGTGACAATTTTTCCCTGACTACTGACTTTAAGATTGAGGAATCGAAGAGCGGAAAGAATTTGATAATTTTTATGACTTCTAACTTATTTGACAAGGACGGAAAACTCATAATGGACGGAGATGCTACCGGGATAATAAAGCAATTGAGTGAGCGGAAATAAAACGCCTCACAACAAAAGCTATAAGTCATGGCGGCACATTGGATGATTAATTTTTATATTTCGGTGTGCCGCCACGCCATATAGCTAGACGGTATAACCAAACGGGCTATACTACTCTTAGAAAAGAAGTCCTCCTACAGCAGGGTTTCGATCCCAGATTCTTCACACACTATTGGAAAAACCAAAAAGGCCACGTGTATCTATTTTGCTTCGACTACGGTTTTTTAGAAATAGAAAGGGAAGGAAACAAAAAATATCTACTGGTAGAATGGCAAGCCTATATGGAAAGACATTAATCCTACCCCAAACCCTCATCATAAACCACCATTTTTTATTTTCACTATTTCAGGTGATTTATAGGGCATCATAATCGGCTTATTTTACGGAATGGAAAACAAACATCAGGTACACAACCTCATCATCTTAGATGAAAGCGGATCGATGCAGACGATCAAGAAAACGATTATCCAGGGATTCAATGAAATTGTCCAGACTGTAAAAGGCATACAAAAGGAATATCCTGAGCAGGAGCATTTCATTTCGCTTGTTTCGTTCAACGGGCTAGGGACGAAAGTCCTGCACTTTATGGACCCGGTAGATGACTTGGAACAGATCAATGACAAAAGATATCGCCCTAATGCCTCTACCCCACTTTTTGATGCTCTAGGATTTGGCCTCAACAAACTGAGGGAGGAGCTAAAAAACCTGCAAGACTACAATGTGCTGGTGACCATCCTTACCGATGGTGCCGAAAATGCTTCTAAGGAATTTACTGCTTCGGCCATCAAAAGCCTGATCGATGAGCTAAAGACAGCGCAATGGACTTTTACTTATATTGGTGCCGACCATGATGTGGAAAGCATGGCATTTTCTATTTCTATAGAGAACACTATGGTCTTTAAAAAGAATGAAGCGGACATCAAGGCTATGTTTGATTTGGAAAAGTCGGCTCGGGCCAGCTACAGCGAAAAGATCAGGAACAAAGAAGATCTTTCGGGATTCTATGAAATGAAAAAAGGCAAAAAGCCTGAGTAAACTCCGGAATGACGTGTAGCCCTGATCCGATCAATACAGTCTTGAACTTTTGCTTACCCACCCGTCTGACGGGTTGAAAAAACCGTGCTGACGGGATAACTGCGCTGTCAGACGGTTCTGATAAGAAATCTCGAACCAATGAACTTAACTCCGCAAAAGCCAGCAGAAACCAAGAAACCATCAGACAGCTTGCCGAGCATCGCCTTGAAACATCAATAGCCCCTGGATTTATCCATGGGTCTTATGATTGAGATAAAATGGCTTTAGCCCAACCAGTTTACCATCTATAGGTAATTGCTTTATGGGCAATATTTATTAATCTCCTAGCAAAACAAAAAGTCTATACCTTAATAAAATCAAAGGATAACTCAGGTTAAAAAGTTTATTTACCTACTCAAAGTCAGGGATTTCCGAAATAACGGCTCTTTACAACAAAAAAGTCCAAGGTTTCATGATGAGGCCCTGGACTTTTTGTCTTAAATCTTAAATCTAAATTCTTAAATCTAGCTAAATCTATATATGAATCACTTCACCGTAGGCAGCAGCGGTAGCTTCCATTACTGCTTCCGACATGGTCGGGTGAGGATGTATCGTCTTGATAATCTCATGACCTGTGGTTTCCAGTTTTCTGGCTGCCACTACTTCAGCGATCATTTCTGTTACGTTAGCCCCGATCATGTGGGCACCTAACCATTCGCCATATTTGGCGTCATAGATCACCTTCACGAAGCCGTCTTTAGCACCGGCAGCGCTGGCCTTACCCGATGCGCTGAATGGAAACTTGCCCACTTTTATCTCATAACCCGCCTCTTTGGCCGCTTTTTCTGTATAGCCCACTGAAGCAATCTCTGGCTGGGCATAAGTACAGCCAGGGATATTGTTGTAGTTGATTGGCTCTGGGTTCAAACCTGCTATTTTTTCTACGCAAGTGATGCCTTCTGCTGAGGCTACGTGTGCCAAAGCAGGACCATGAACGATGTCGCCAATGGCATATACACCATCCACATTGGTTTTGTAGAAATCATCTACCAACACTTTGCCCTTTTCGGTCTTCACGCCTACATCTTCCAGACCAATGCCTTCCAAGTTAGTAGAGATACCTACTGCAGAAAGCACAATATCGCATTCGATCTTCTCTTCCCCTTTTTTGGTCTTTACAGTCACTTTGCATTTCTTACCCTTGGTATCGACATTCGTCACCTCAGATTCTGTCATGATACTGATGCCTGCTTTCTTAAAGCTTCTGGCCAATTGCTTAGACACTTCTTCGTCTTCCACAGGCACAATATTAGGCATATACTCCACAATGGTAACTTTCGTTCCAATAGTATTATAGAAGTAGGCAAATTCTACGCCTATGGCACCAGAACCTACCACTACCATAGATTCAGGCTTTTTGTCCAGCACTAGAGCTTTTCTATAACCAATGATTTTCTCGTCATCAATAGGCAGATTAGGAAGTTCTCTAGACCTTCCTCCTGTCGCCACGATAATGTGCTTAGCAGTATAGTCGGTTTTTTTACCATCACCGTCTGTTACTTCTACCGTCTTGTTGGCCTTAAGCTTCCCAAAACCCACAATATGATCTATCTTGTTCTTTTTGAATAGGAACTGAATCCCTTTGCTCATTCCTCCGGCTACCTCACGGCTGCGCTTTACCATCGCCCCTAGGTCGGCAGATGCTTCCTTTACCGAAACACCATAATCTTCGGCATGGGTGATATATTCGAAAACCTGAGCACTTTTCAAAAGCGCCTTGGTAGGGATACATCCCCAGTTCAAACATATTCCACCTAATTCAGCCTTCTCGACCACACCCACTTTCATCCCAAGTTGCGAAGCGCGAATTGCCGCCACATAACCTCCAGGGCCGCTTCCAATGACAATCAGATCATATTTTGTTGACATATTTATTAAGTTTTAAGGGTTCAAAACGCTTAGACCCTGCAAATTTACTTTTTTTGTCCTTAGAAAAAAATGTTTGTCCGCTATGAAATCAGTTCGAGACCCGTGCTTTTAAGATAGCCTTCGGCAGGTCAACACACTTGCTGGCCTACTGAAAAAAATGCCTTTCCACTTGCTGACAGTATCATAAATGGATAATTTAGCCGATAAATACAAAAGCCCTCCAGTCATGTTCATGGCTTTGCTTTTTTAGTTTATATCGTACAAGGACCTTTTTAATATCATGAATGACCTTAGGATCATATACATGGGCACACCGGAATTTGCCGTACCCCCTTTGAAAAAACTCATCGAGCATGACTTCAAAGTTGTGGCAGTGATCACGGCGCCTGACAAGCCCAAAGGAAGAGGCCAGAAAATAGGCACCTCTCCGGTGAAAGATTATGCAGAAAGCCAAGGCTTGCCCATATTGCAGCCCACCAACCTGAAGGATCCGGCTTTTCTTGATCAACTCGCTTCGTACAATGCCAATCTGCAGGTAGTAGTGGCATTCAGGATGCTTCCGGAAGTGGTGTGGAACATGCCCCAGTTGGGCACTTTTAATCTGCACGCGTCTCTGCTCCCCTCCTACCGTGGCGCGGCCCCGATCAACTGGGCCATCATCAACGGCGAAAAGGAAACAGGCGTAACCACGTTCTTTCTCAATCATGATATTGACACCGGCGACATCATCTTCCAAGAAAGGGAACCCATACATGAAGATGATACTGCTGGCACGCTGTACGAACGGCTCATGCACAAAGGAGCTGACCTGGTCCTCAAAACGGTGCGTATGATCGCTGAAGGCAGGCACACCACCCAAAAGCAGCCACAAGTAGAAGTAAAAAACGCTCCCAAGATTTTTAAAGAAGACTGTAAAATCAACTGGAACATGCCTGCTGAGGCCGTCATAAATTTTATTAGGGGCTTATCTCCCTACCCAGCCGCATGGACCATATTGGATGGAAAAACCCTGAAAGTGTATAAGGTCTCTGCTGTCGAAGACGACGCACAAAACCTTAGTCCTGGGGAATATGTGACTGACAATAAACGTTATCTGCACTATAAGGCCAAGGATAAATTGATTTCCATAGAGGACTTACAATTGGAAGGAAAGAAACGCATGGATGTTGGGGCTTTTTTGAGAGGCACAAAATTGGAAAACAACAAGGACGAGCAATTATGATCAAATCGATAATCGTAGCAAAAGCCGATAACAATGCCATCGGCAAGGACAATAAGTTGATATGGCATATGCCTGCGGATCTAAAGCACTTCAAAAACACCACCATGGGCCACCATATCATCATGGGTAGGAAGACCTTTGAATCCCAAAAAAGGCCATTGCCAGGCAGGACAAGCATTGTTATAACAAGAGATAAAAATTACAAGGCAGAAGGCTGTATCATCGTTCATTCGTTGGAGGATGCTTTTAGGATCGGGGAAGAGAATAAACAAGAAGAGGTATTTATCCTTGGAGGCGCTGAAATATATAAGCTGGCACTCCCTTATACGGACAAGATATACCTTACCGAAATTAAGTCTACCTTCGAGGCCGATACATTTTTCCCAACTTTTGACACGGAAGAATGGGAGGAGATAAGGCGGTCGGAGTTTCCTGCTGACGAAAAGAATCCTTATCCTTATATTTTTTTAGAACTTATTCGAAAAAAATAAACAAAAAAGATTTGTTTGCTTTATATATACATACAGATCAAAGTGGATCTTTTTTTCAAAAGGCTCTGGCTGATCGAGCAATAAAAAAATGGTAGTGGAGACAGGTATAGGACCCGAAAATTGCAGCAATAAACATTCGCTAGGACTTATATTATTTAATGAAATTTTTGTTTAACTTGCATGGATTATAAAATCTATTCTTGCTTATTTTTAATTTTAAAAAAGCGCTTATTTTTAGGCTTTACTTTTTAAGAATGACGTTTACTGTGAACACCCATAATTGTTGCAGATAGCGTTATCGCAGCAATTAAAATAGTTGTACATATTGATTTAAATATACGAAAGGGGCTTTTTTTAACTTGAGCATTTCATGTTACCCTTTTTTCAACTAAATAAAATACCGGCATATTATTAATTATTAAATCCCTAATTACAGAGATTATGATAACGAATGGAACTAGCAAAGAAAGGTGGAAAGAGATTAATTTCCATACCAATCTGGAACACCCTAAGTATGAAATTTCCCATCTAGGCAGAGTCAAAAGTTATGCTATCGACAAAGAAAAAGGCAGACTGATCAACGGCGGCAACACCAATGGTTATAAAACCATAACGGTGAAGCTTGGCAACAAAATCACCCAGCAGCATTATGTACACCGTTTGGTAGCCGAGACTTTCCTGAAAAAACAGCATGACGACCAGCATTATGTCATCCACCTCGACTATGACAAGACCAACAATTCTATCTACAACCTTAAATGGGTCACCGAGGAAGAGTTGGTAAGACACAACAACAAAAACCCTGTAGTTTTGAAAAGGCGCGTGACAGGCTACAAGCTCACAGAAAATGACGTGAGAGTAATAAAACGTCTGCTCGCTAGTAACAAAACCAGGCTGAGCATGATTGCTAAAAGGTTTGGGATTACGCATACACAGCTTAACCGTATCCGGTCAGGGGAAAACTGGGGGCACGTGACACTGTAGCCCTATTGAACTCCAGCTATCAAAAGATATACCCCAACGTTAGACCAGCTCTGATTGGAACGGATATTTTTGACTTTGGCGCCTCATCAAATGCTTTTTTTATGGCTTCGTTGGGATAGTCTATTGCACTGTAGTTTCTGTAGCCTATCCCGACCCCAATAAAAACATCTAATGTGATCCCCGTGGCACCAGCGTCTTTTGTGATCCTGTCTCCCACGAGAACGGAGTATTCGTAAGCCCGGCTTTTTTCTTCCAGCACGGAAATACCAGACAGAAGGGCGGCATCATCGGGCACCCGAATGCGGCAATCTACTTGTGTATAACGCAGCTCATGAGCAAAGTATACCATGCCCAACTCTTGGTCTTTCTGGTAGAACTTCTGACGGAATGCTGCCGAAAACCCTCTTTGATACAGTGCATACCGGGGCATATTGGCTTCTTTTGTAAAAAATGGATCACGGAGCAATGTCAACTGTAGCTCATGGCCAAGCCGCTCCTGAATATAATGTTCGACTGAAAAAGGAAAGCTGCCCACAGCTACTGCAATAGGATTGGCCCCTATAATGATGCCCTTGAACTCGTTCAACCTACTGGTGAAGTATTTGGACTCATTGGCCCTAAACTTATAATCAGGCTTCTGATAGCTGAGCGTATCGGCAGCGGCCACAGTATCCTGAAAAGCCAATCCTTCAAAATCGAAAGTCTCGCTGCCATAGACTGTGCGATAATATCCGGCAATGGCCCCATCTTCCTTGTACAATGTCCACGTACCCACACGCTTATTGCCTTCGATATTGCCTGTCATTTTAACCTCACCCGATTCATAATAACCTACAAACGCCCCTTGGTCATCTACAAAGAAGGCTTTCCCTTCCAACGCCCCACCTTCATAGTAATACAGCCATTCTCCTTGCCTTACGCCATCTTCCATTCTGCCCTTCATTTTGAGCTTGCCACTATTGTAGTATTCTGTGTACACCCCTTCTCCGGCTTCAAAAAAACCCTCTCCTTTTAGGCCGCCATCCTCAAAATAAAGCTTCCAGTAACCGTCTTTTTTATTGTCTTTTTCAGGTCCTTCCGAACTTAAAGATTCATCCTCGTAAAAATATTGCCAATGGCCATTTCTCTTCCCTTGCACGTACATACCCCTAGAGGAAACATTGCCATTTTCATGATAAAAGGTCCACTCTCCTGACCGAAGTCCATCTTCATAGGGTCCTTCGCCCAGCTTGGTAGAGCTTTCGTAATAATATACCCAAAGGCTATCGCTTCTTTCGTTCTTTTTGAAACCAGTCGCTTTCAATTTTCCAGAAGGATAGTATTCCTTATACTTGCTTACATCCCCTTCATAGAGGCCTTTTGCTTTTAGCTCGCCACTTTCGTAATAATAATGCCATAGGCCAATTCTTTCTCCTTTTGAGAACGCTCCATGGCTTTTTTTACTTCCATTTTCATAATAAAAAATCCACGCCCCCTCACGCTTACCATCCACTATGTCGCCCTCCATGCTCTTTTGCTGGTTTTCATAAAAATACTCCCAATGGCCCACCTGATTTTCGCCTTCCATCGGCCCTTTCATTTGAATCCCCCCATTTTGATAGTAATACCTCCATGGTCCAGCGGCTACCCCCCTTCGGTATTGTCCTTCGATCATCAAATGGCCGTTGGGATAATAGGACCGGTAAAACCCATTGAGTTGAGATGGAGCCCTTTTGTCTAATTGATACTCTTCTTTCAGAAATTGTTTTTTATCATCGAAGTACGTCCTAACTTCTAAAGTCTGGGCAGCGGCAAAAAAATTCTGAACAAGGAAAATAAAAAGTAAAATCCTGAACATAGTTACGTATTATGAACAGCTATCGCTTTAAAAGTGGCCTACCTAAGATCAAGGCAAATTCATCTTGTGATTGCAACAAACAAACCAAAATAAACTCGTACCTTATAATTCAACCGCTAAATACGTAAATTTGAAATACAAATACTATTTAAAATATTCAGCACTATGGCAGCCCAGGATCAAGAAAATACAAGCAACATGGCAATGAGGAGTGTTAAAAACGATCGATTTGAGTCACCCGATTTTTACGCTGTAGATGACCTCCTCACAGATGAACATAAGCTGGTCAGAAGCGCCATGCGAGATTTTGTGAACAAAGAGATATCTCCTTACATCGAATCATGGGCACAACAAGCCATTTTTCCTACAGAAATCGTCAAAAAGATGGGAGAAGCGGGTGCGTTTGGACCGACAATCCCTACAGAGTATGGCGGTGGAGGATTGGACTATATGGCCTATGGGCTCATCATGCAAGAGATTGAAAGGGGGGATTCGGGCATGCGCTCTACTGCATCGGTACAAGGCTCATTGGTGATGTTTCCCATTTATAAATTTGGTTCTGAGGCACAAAAACGAAAGTATCTACCCAAGCTGGGAAGGGGAGAATGGCTAGGTTGCTTCGGCCTTACCGAACCCGACCATGGTTCTAATCCCGCCGGCTTGCGTACCAACTTCAAAGACATGGGCGATCACTATTTGCTCAATGGGAGCAAGATGTGGATTTCAAATGCTCCTCATGCAGATATTGCAGTAGTGTGGGCCAAAGATGAATCTGACAGGATTCATGGCCTAATCGTAGAGCGAGGAATGGAAGGTTTTACAACACCCGAAACCCATAATAAATGGTCGCTGCGGGCAAGTGCAACAGGTGAACTGGTTTTTGACAATGTGAAAGTACCCAAAGAAAATCTGCTGCCTGGCAAAAGTGGTCTGGGTGCTGCCTTAAACTGCCTGGACACTGCCCGGTATGGCATTGCGTGGGGTGCCATTGGTGCTGCTATGGACTGTTACGATACTGCTAGAAGGTATGCGTTGGAGCGAGAGCAGTTTGACAAACCCATCGGCGCATTTCAGCTCACACAGAAGAAGTTGGCAGAAATGCTCACAGAAATCACCAAAGCGCAGCTCCTTAACTGGAAACTTGGAAAAATGATGGATGAGGGAAAAGCTACAACAGTACAGATTTCTATGGCCAAAAGGAATAATGTAGAAGTGGCATTGCGTATAGGAAGGGAAGCCAGGCAAATCTTGGGAGGAATGGGCATAACTGGCGAATACCCCATCATGCGCCATATGATGAACCTAGAGTCTGTCGTCACTTATGAGGGTACGCACGACATCCATTTGCTGATTCTCGGCCAGGAAATCACAGGAATAGCTGCCTTTAAATAGAAAAGGCTTATCCGGACACATTTATTGAAATCCGAATAAGCCTTATTGTTGTCTTTGAATTTTGTTATTCTTGTGGCGATAACCTTAGCAACATGCCAGGCCCTTCTGTGCCCACATATATATAACCATCAGGACTTTGGGCTACAGATCGCACCCTTGCTACATCCTGAAGCAACCTTTCTTCTTCCACCACTTTAGTACCATCCAACTTCAATCTGGCTACATGCTTTTGTGCCAAAGCACCAACGAGCAAGTTGCCTTCCCATCCCGGGAACATATCGCCCTTTACCATCGTCAATCCGCATACGGCAATGGACGGAACCCAATAATGTACTGGCTGCTCCATGCCTTCCTTTTCAGTAATATCTGAAATGATAGAATTATCATAGTCCACACCATAAGTAATCACAGGCCAGCCATAATTCTTGCCTTTTTCTATGATGTTCAGCTCATCACCACCTTTGGGTCCATGCTCGTGCTCCCACAAAATGCCGGTATCTTTGTCATAATATAGGCCCTGCATGTTCCTATTGCCATATGTCCAAATTGATCCTTTGGCATTGGCATCCCCCACAAATGGATTGTCTTCTGGAATGCGTCCATCGTCATGTAGCCTATGCACTTTGCCATAGTGATTGCTCAAATCCTGAGCATTCTCTTTGGTGCCCCTCTCACCCACTGTGATGTACAGATAGCCATCATTATCAAAAGCTATCCGTGATCCAAAATGGTGAGAAGACCTCACTACTGGCTCGGTCAAGAAAATCTCTTCCACATCCACCAACTTGTTTCCATCGAGTCTGGCCCTCGTCAAGGCGGTTATGGCACCATTGCCTACTGCTTTGGAATAAGAAAGGTATATCCATCCATTCTCCTCATACTGGGGGTGCAATTGAATGTCCAACAAGCCTCCCTGTCCTTGATAGAACACTTCGGGAACATTTTCCACCCTTTCTTCCAGCAACTTGCCATCTTGTACTATCCTGATTACTCCCTCCTTTTCATTTAGAAGGATTCTTCCATCTGGAAGAAAGGCCATGCCCCAGATACTGTTCAAGTCCGTAGAGATTGTATCTACTTTAAAGGCCTGTGAGCTTTCCCTGTTTTCTTCTTGACCAACCACTTGGTTGGTATTACTACCATTCCCGCAGGAAGATATGGCCAGCAAAAAAAGTAAAGAAAAAAAGATTGCGTTCGTGTTTTTCATTTTATGTTGTTTTCAGTGAATTCAAAATACAAGTTAAATTTACTAAAAAAATAAAAGACGATTTTAAAAACTTTCATTAAAGAAATCACTTCACAGCTTTAATTACAATGAAATCAGGCTCAGACACCACACCATCAAAGTCTTGCATAGGCTCTTTGGTATATTCCGATTTCAAAATCTTAAATCCATTTTCTTCGATTAGCTTTTCAGCTTCTTCTTGTGTGTACATCGTAAACCCATGCTGTACAAAAGGCAGCTTTTGCATAAAGACCTTTGAACGGATGGCCAAGCTCATAACCCCTCCTGGCTTTAAGACCCTCAGGATTTCCTGAAGATGGTCCTCGGGCTTTTCCCAGAAATAAAGTGTGTTGGCTGCCAGTACTTTATCAAATCTCCCATTGTCAAAGGGAATGTTCTCCGAAGAGGCCAAATGAATCTCTACCTGCTTGTTCTTTATCTCCTGCGCATAATTTTCAGTAGCTACCGTCACCATGGTCTCGGCAAAGTCTATTCCCACATAGTGCACGTTTTCTGCTTGGCTGAGGATGTCTTTGATATGGGCGCCGTTCCCAAAGCCGATTTCCAGGATACTGTCACCATCTTGCACTGATAATGCTTCAATGCTCTGGTTTATCATGCTAAAGTTAGACTTGTTCAAATTCTTGGCTACCTGTTTGCCCAGCTCCCCTTCCGGCTTTCTCAGCATGGAGGCAATTGTTTTATCGTCTGCTTTCTGATCCATTGGTTTTTTAGTTAAAGGTTATAATAATATGATGCAGGCCCATTTTTTAAAATCCTGCCTCCTACAAAGCTATAGAAGAAAGAGGGGAATCGGAAAACTGGAGGGAATCTGGTTGAATGTTCAGGGTTCAGGGTTCAAAGTTGGGGGTTTTATTGCCTGAGAATGTGTCCCATTGCGATCGTTGCGTTCATCTTTGAGGTCGCTGCGTGAAACTTTTTTAAGCCTATTGCTTCCTTGCCTACTGCCTACTCTAAAGAATGAATGAATGAGAGAATGTTGCTTGTTATTCAAGACTTCATGGAAGCTTTTTGGTTATTCATTTTGAGCCCCTCAGGCTTCCTTTGCATCATTGCTAACTGCCCACTCTTTTTCTGATGTCTAAAGTCTTATGCCCTCCCCCTTTGCGATCGTTGCCTTCATCTTTGCGGCCGCTGCGTGAAACTTTTTTAAGCCTATTGCTTCCTTGCCTACTGCCTACTCTAAAGAATGAATGAATGAGAGAATGTTGCTTGTTATTCAAGACTTCAT
>SMEK01000292.1_pt1 | contig 20138 bp, 18 predicted proteins | sample 2456371 | NCBI WGS metagenome assembly SMEK01 (sample SAMN10132590, study PRJNA489261) | soil metagenome | isolation source: day1 antibiotic-loamy sand soil ammended with composted manure from dairy... | place: USA | collected 2015-04-01
TTGCCGGAATCCATCATCTGCCCGACGCCGGCATGACCGGCACCGAACCCGAAGACGCATCACTTCTACGAGGAACTCACAGGACGCAGGACTGCGTCCGCATCAGCCGAATCCTAAAGGGTCAACGCGAAGACCATTCGCGCCTTGCGCCGGAAAAATCCGGAACACCAGACTTCAGGTAGTCGCCGCCCCCCAGGGTTTCGGCTGATTCGGCCTTAATCTAACTCCTGATGAATCTGGCCGCAAATGGGAATTGACAGATTTCCCATTTTGAGTCCGCCCAAGGCGGTCAGCACGCCCACCGCATTGATGCCGATTTCCTCGACCGCATAGCCGCCTTCCATGACGAACAGGGTCGGCAGGCCGAGTTTTGCTATGCGGCGTCCGATCGCCGGATAGTCGCTGCTCTTCAGCTTGAACTGGCTGATCGGGTCCTTTTCGAACGTATCGACGCCAAGGGAGACGATGACGACGTCCGGCGCATAGGCCGCGAGCTTGCGGCAGGCATCCTCCAGTGCTTCTCCCCACACGTCGAAACCCGTGCCGAACGGCATCGGGTAGTTGACGTTGAAGCCTTCGCCTTCGCCCTCTCCCTTTTCGTCGGCATGGCCGAGGAAGAAGGGATATTCGGTCATGGGGTCGCCGTGAAGGTTGAGAACCTGCACGTCCCCGCGCCGGTAGAAGATCTGCTGCGTGCCATTGCCGTGATGGTAGTCGACATCGAGGATGGAGACCCGTGCCGCGCCCTGGTCGCGGAACCATTGTGCCACGACGGCTGCGTTGTTGATGTAGCAATAGCCTCCCATGAAGGCGTCGCCGGCATGGTGACCGGGCGGACGGCAGAGCGCAAAGGCGCTGCGTTCGCCATCCTTGACCAGGGCGGCAGCGGTCAGCGCCACCTCATAGGAAGACTTGATCGCCTCCCACGTGCCTTTCACGAAGGGTGCGCCGGCATCGAAGGAGTAAAAACCAAGCCGGGCTTCGATGGTTTCAGGGGGCACGTCTCCCCGCAGTCCGCGCGTCGGCCAGGTGAAGGGAAGAGCCGATCCCGTCCGGCCGGAGGCCTCCCAGGCCGGATAGACGGTGGGGAGGAAGTCGATGTAGTCGGCTCGATGTATGCGCTTGGCGGCGGTCAGATCGTGGGGCCGGGGTGGCAGGACAGGACCGAGCTTTTCGCTTTCGACACGGGCGCGAATGATTTCTGCGCGGGACGGCTTCTCGAAGCCGGGCACGATCTCGCCGGCCACCAGTTCCATCGTTCCTCCATGTCCGGCGTGCAGCGGCGAGTAAACGGTCTTCATGAAATCCCTCCACCATGCGTGGGCCAAGCCTATGCGCGCCATGCAGCTTCCGGCAAGCGCTGTGCCAAGCAGCTTCAGCTTTCTGGCCTGTCCTTTCCCGAGCAAGCAAGGGAAAATGCCTGCGCGAGTCGGCGCTCGAATTTTTCCGACTTCGCATCCCAGCGCGCAGTTGCCAAGCCGCTTGTGGTGTGGTGACAATCGACAGGGGAAGGACCCGTCGCAAAGAGCGGGCGTAAACAACGGGGTAGCGCGTGCGGGATCAGCCCGAGAGGAATGCCATAGACGTCCGCCGCGTGCGGAAAGTTTTCGGTGCAGGCGAACACGCCGTAAAGGCGCTGGACACGGTTTCGGTGTCTATCCGCGAGAATGAATTTTTCACGCTGCTGGGCCCTTCCGGCTGCGGCAAGACCACGCTTCTGCGCCTGATTGCCGGTTTCGATTACCCGACCGAGGGAGAGATCCTGCTTCACGGCCAGGACATTGCGGGTCTTCCGCCCTACAAGCGGCCGGTCAATACGGTTTTCCAGTCCTACGCCCTGTTCCCGCACATGACCGTGGCGGAGAACATTGCCTTCGGCCTGCAGATGCTGGGCAGGCCGAAGGAGGAGATCAAGGCACGCGTGGCCGAGATGCTCGCGCTTGTGCGCATGGAGGAACTCGCCAACCGTCGTACCAGCCAGATTTCCGGCGGCCAGCAGCAGCGGGTGGCTCTGGCCCGGGCATTGGCCCCGCAACCCAAGGTGCTGCTGCTCGACGAGCCACTTTCGGCGCTCGACTACAAGCTGCGCAAGGGAATGCAGATCGAACTCAAGCGCCTTCAGAGCGAAACCGGCATTACCTTCATCTTCGTTACCCACGACCAGGAAGAAGCGCTGACCATGTCAGACCGCATCGCGGTGATGTCGGCGGGCCGGATCCTGCAGGTCGGTACGCCGCGCGAAATTTACGACCGTCCGGCGGAGCGGTTCGTGGCCGACTTTATCGGCGAGAGCAACTTCCTTGAGGCGGAGGTGACATGCACCGAAAATGGGCGCGCGACGGCACGGCTTTCCTCCGGCGCTGAAATTTCCGCATCTCTTGCCGAGGGGTCCGTCCCGTCAGGCAAGGTGACGATCGTGGTCAGGCCCGAGCATGCCCGCATCGTGCCGGCAGGCGATGGCGCCTCGCTCAGTGGAACGGTGGAGAATGTCGTCTATCTGGGTACGGACACCCATTTTCATTTGAGAATCGACGATGGGACGAGCTTTGTGGTGCGACGGCAAAACAGCCCCGATGCGGTGCAAAGCCTCGCGCCGGGCCAGCGCGCGGGGGTGCTGATAAGCGCCAATGCCGCACAGCTTCTGAGAGACTGAGGGATGGCGACCGCAGCGGAAATAGCCCGTGCCGCTGATGCCAGGGATATTCGCAGCCGCTGGCTGCTGTCGACGCCAGCGCTCGTCATCATCTTCGTTGCGGCAGTCGGGCCACTTTTCGTCATGCTGGCCTACTCCTTCATGGTGAAGGGCGACTACGGAGACGTGAAGTTCGGCACATTCTCGCTGGAAGGCTGGACCTCGGTCCTTTTTGCGCGCGATATTTTTGACGACACGCTGGGCCTTGCGGACGCGCATCTGACCATATTCTGGCGGTCCATAAGTCTGTCATTCTACACGACGGTGCTGACGCTGCTGTTCGGCTTCCCCACCGCCTATTTCATTGCAACGCGGCCCCAGGCCACGCGGGAGGTCTGGGTCTTCCTCGTCACCATTCCCTTCTGGACCAATCTGCTGATCCGTACCTTTGCGATGCAACAGGTCATCCGGAACGAAGGGCTGATCAACACGGCTCTGATCTGGCTGGGCGTGATCGAGCGGCCAATCCAGATCATGAATACCGATCTCGCGATCCTGCTGGGCATGATCTATGTCTACCTGCCGCTGATGGTGCTGCCGCTTTACGCCAGCATGGAGAAGCTGGACTTCCGGTTGATCGAGGCGGGCTACGATCTCTATGCCTCGCGCTGGCAGGTGCTGAGACGCATCGTGATACCGCTGGTGAAGCCAGGCATCATCGCGGGCTCGATCCTCGTCTTTATCCCCTCCCTGGGAGCCTATGTCATCCCGCGCGTGCTGGGCGGCGGCAAGAACATGATGCTCGGCAACCTGATCGAGCTGCAGTTCGGCGCAGGCCGAAACTGGCCGCTCGGCGCGGCGATATCGATCACGCTCATGGCGCTAGTGATGGTCGCCCTGCTGTTCTATGTCCGCAACGTCTCGCGATCGAAGGTGCAGGATGGCTAAAGTCCGCCGCACCTTCGACATTCGTGCGCAACCGGGATTCGGCCTGATTGCGCTGTTCACCTTCTTCGCCCTGTATCTGCCGATCGCCGCGCTGGTCGCTTATTCGTTCAATGCGGCGGATTCGCTCTCGCGTTGGGATGGCCTGTCGCTGCGCTGGTTCATTTCGGCCTGGAACAATTCGGCCGTGCAGGACGCCTCCATCCGCTCGCTGATACTGGCCACCTGGGCGGCAACCCTGGCGACGATCGCGGCGACCATGGCTGCGCTCGCGACGACGCGGACCCCGCCCTATCCAGGGCTAACCTTCAAATACGCTTTCATAAACCAGCCGCTCATGGTGCCGGAGATCGTCACCGGCGTGGCACTGCTGATCGTGTTCTCGCGAGTCAAGGTTTGGACAGGCTATTCCGGCCTTGGATACCTGATCCTCGCGCACACGGCATTCTGCATTCCGTTCGCCTACCTGCCGATCCGGGCACGGCTGGAAGGCATGGACCTTACGCTGGAACGCGCGGCCGCAGACCTGTACGCGACGCCTTGGCGCACGTTTCGCCATGTAACGCTGCCGCTGCTGAGACCAGCCATCATCGCCGGATTCATGCTGGCCTTTGTCATTTCGCTGGACGACGTGGTGATTACGGAATTCGTCAAATCCGGCGGGCAGGATACGCTGCCGACATACATGCTCGGCCAGTTGAGGCGGGAGACCAGTCCGGAAATCAACGCCATAGCCACGGTGTTCCTGGCGCTTTCAGTGCTGCTTGTCACCGTGTTCTATTTTGTCAACCGGCGAAGGCCATGACGAGCCATGCCAAGAATGGGAGAACGGCAATGAAATGGAAGACGACGGCCGCAGCAGCGGCGCTTGCGATATTCGCTTTCGCCGGCACCGCATCTGCCGAGGGAGAACTGAACATCTTCAACTGGGGCGATTACACCAGCCCGGAAATGATCAAGAAGTTCGAGGAGACCTACAAGGTCAAGGTGACGATCACCGACTACGACTCCAACGACACGGCTCTTGCCAAGGTGCGTGCAGGAGGCCACGGCTTCGATATCGTCGTGCCCTCTGCCAATTATATGCCGATCTGGATCAAGGAAGGGCTGTTGCTCGAGGCCCGCCCTGACCAGATGGAGAACTTCAAGAATGTCGACGAGCGCTGGGTCAACGTTCCGTGGGATGAGGGGCGTCACTACAGCGTGCCTTGGCAATGGGGGCTGACGGGCATCGGCGTCAACACCAAGGTCTATGGGGGAGACATCAATACCTCCGCCATCTTCCTCGATCCCCCTGAGGAACTTGTCGGCAAGATCAATGTCGCGCCGGAAATGACCGACGTGCTCTTCGCCACGATCAAGTATTTTGGCGGCGACTGGTGCACGGACGACAAGGAACTGCTGAAGAAAGTGCGTGACAAGCTGGTCGAGGCCAAGCCGAAATGGCTGGCCATGGACTACAGCGTGACCGAGAAGCTGCCGGCGGGAGACTATGCGGCCGTCTTCTACTGGAACGGCGCCATCATGCGCTCGCGCATCAAGAACCCGGATATCAAGTTCGGTTATCCGAAGGAGGGCTTCCCATACTTCATGGACAGCGTTGCCATCCTGAAGGACGCGAAGAATGTCGAGAACGCCAAGCTGTTCATGAACTTCATCATGGACCCCGAAAACGCGGCGATGATCTCTGCCTTTGCGAAATACGCAAATGGCATAAAGGGCTCGACGGAATACATGCCGGACGAGATGAAGGATGCGCCAGAACTCACCGTTCCGGCCGAATTCGAGAAGGCGGGCGAGTTCCTCGCCACCTGCTCGCCCGAAGTGCAGCAACTCTACACCCGCATCTGGACTGACATTCAGAAATAGCGGTAATGATCAGCGATGGCGGGAGGTCGTCTCGACGGCCTCCCGTTTTTTTGAGAGGATGAGGATGACGGCTGAAACCAGCTTCGAGCGGCTTCACGGTTTTCGTCGCGATCAGGTGACGCTTGCCACCTGGCGCTCCAGCCCTTTCAACCGCTGGGCATTCCAGAATGCCAGCGAACTGGTGCCGAGCGCGGAGATCGCCGCCGGGGAAGTTCCGCCGGAAGAGCCGGTGCGCGACTTGGACGGCCTCCTTTCGCAGCAGGTCACGCTCGGCGAGCATGGACCGGAAACCGTTGGCGATTTCCTCAAGCGTTCCGACACGGACGCGCTGACGGTCATGAAGGGCGGCAGGATCGTCGGCGACTGGCTGGCGCCACATATGGAATTCGGCGCGCGTCACCTGATCTTCTCCATCAGTAAGTCGGTCACGGCGATCATTGCCGGTATTCTCGAAGGAGAAGGCGTGCTCGACCCCGAAGCGCCGGTGACGGCCTACGTGCCCGAGGCCGCGAATTCGGCCTATGGCGACGCGACGGTGCGACATGTGCTCGACATGGTCGTTTCGGTTGACATCGAAGAAAGCTACACGGACCCGGACAGCGCCTATGGTCGCTACCGCAAGGCAACGCTGTGGAACCCGGGAGGCGGCACGGAAAGCCTGTTTTCCTTCCTGATGAGCTTGCCGCGCCTGCCGGAACCGCATGGTCAGACCTTCCGCTATCGCTCGCCCAATTCGGACCTGCTCGGCATCATACTGGAGCGGGCGACGGGGCAACGCTTCGCCGACCTTATGCGGGAGAGGCTGTGGCGGCCGCTAGAGGCAAGGAGCGCGGCGGCCATTACCGTCGACATGGTGGGGCAGGCACGCACGGCAGGCGGCATCTCGGTTACACCGCGCGATCTTGCGCGCATTGGCGAGATGATGCGGCAGGGCGGCACCGCAAACGGCCGTCGCATCGTGCCGGAAGCCTGGGTGCGGGATACGGTTGCAACGGGGGGTGACCGCAATGCCTGGCGGCGAGGTACGATGCTTTTCCTCCTTCCGGGCGGACGCTACCGCAACAAATGGTATCAGACCGGCGACGGCGCCTTTTGCGGCATCGGCATTCATGGCCAATGGCTGTATGTCGATCCGGAAGCCGAGGTGGTCATTGCCAAGATGTCTTCCCAGCCCGAGCCGGTCGACGATACCCTGGACCAGGAGATCGTCGCTTTTCTGAAGGCGCTTTCGGCCATGGTCTGAGCCGGTAGCTGGCGGCTTCTGGCACAGACGGTTCAGTTTGCATTTTTCCCGCTACCGGAGGATAAGCCCGGGCACTTCACCTATTCCGGAGATACTGATGGCCCCCGCCGACAAGAACAGCTTCGTCTGGGACGACCCCTTCCTGCTGGATGACCAGCTTTCGGAAGATGAGCGCATGATCCGCGACGCCGCCGCTGCATTTGCGGCCGACAAGCTCATGCCACGAATTGAGCAGGCCTATATGGAAGAAAAGACCGATCCGGCGATCTTCCGCGAAATGGGCGAGGCGGGCCTTTTGGGCGTCACCATTCCCGAGGAGTATGGTGGGCTGGGTTCCAATTACGTCACCTATGGGCTGATCGCGCGAGAAGTCGAGCGCGTCGATTCCGGCTACCGTTCCATGATGAGCGTGCAGTCCTCGCTGGTCATGTATCCGATCCATGCCTATGGCTCGGAAGAACAGCGGCGCAAGTACCTGCCCCGGCTAGCCTCGGGCGAATGGATCGGCTGCTTCGGGCTGACGGAGCCGGACGCCGGCTCCGACCCCGGAGGCATGAAGACCCGCGCCGAGAAGACGGCGGGTGGCTACCGCCTCAACGGCACGAAAATGTGGATTTCCAACGCTCCTATCGCCGACGTGTTCGTGGTCTGGGCGAAGCTGAAGGGCGAAGACGGCAAGGACGTCATTCGCGGCTTCGTGCTGGAAAAGGGCATGAAGGGCCTTTCCGCCCCGAAGATCGATGGCAAGCTCTCGCTGCGCGCCTCGATTACGGGCGAGGTCGTGATGGAAGACGTCGAGGTGGGCGAGGATGCGCTGCTGCCCAACGTCTCCGGCCTGAGGGGGCCGTTTGGCTGCCTGAACCGCGCGCGGTACGGCATTTCCTGGGGCGTGATGGGCGCTGCCGAGGACTGCTGGCACCGTGCCCGGCAGTACGGCCTCGACCGCAAGCAGTTCGGCAAGCCGCTGGCCGGCATGCAACTTTATCAGAAGAAGCTGGCGGACATGCAGACCGAGATTGCGCTTGGGTTGCAGGGTAGCCTGCGGGTAGGACGCCTGATGGATGAGGGAAAGATGGCTCCCGAGATGATCTCCATCGTCAAGCGCAACAATTGCGGCAAGGCGCTCGACATTGCACGCATGGCACGCGACATGCACGGCGGCAACGGCATCCAGATCGGCTACCACGTCATGCGCCATGCGCAGAACCTGGAGACGGTCAATACCTATGAAGGCGCACATGACGTGCATGCGCTGATACTTGGCCGGGCTCAGACGGGGCTGCAGGCCTTCTTCTAGAGGCAATCGCCTTCACTGGCCCTTCGGGGGGCAGGTCCCGTCACCCGGTACAATAGCCGCGTTGCAGGGAACCTGTCCCCGCTTCCGGGCTTATCATGGCCGAACGCCATGGAGCCCGCATGCTGGACAAGCTTCCCCGCAGCACAAGCAATTCCGCAGAAGAGGCGCCGGGGAACGGCAACCAGCAAGCTGCCGAACGTGCCCAGCTTACCTATGTCAGCGATTCCGAGCCTGGGATACGCCGCAAGGGCGCGCCAGGACGCTTCTGGTATGTCGGGCCCGGCGGCGAAAGGCTGGGCGAGGGCGAGAGCCTGCGGCGTATTCGCGCCCTCGCCATTCCGCCGGCATGGACGGATGTCTGGATTTCGCCCGACCCCAACGGTCACATCCTGGCAACGGGCCGCGACCTAAAGGGCCGCAAGCAGTATCGCTATCATCCGGACTGGGCGGTCGAGAGGGATGGACAGAAATATTCCAGCCTTGTCGCATTCGCCGAGGCATTGCCGCGCCTGCGAGCGCAGGTCGATGCCGATCTGCGACGGCGTGGCCTTCCTTTCGAGCGCGTCGTCGCTTCCGTCGTCTGGCTGCTGGACAATACGATGATCCGCGTGGGCAATGCGGCCTATGCCCGCGACAACAAAAGTTTCGGGCTCACAACGCTGCGGGACCGCCATGTCGACATCACCGGCTCCAGCCTCCGCTTCGCCTTCAAGGGCAAGTCAGGCAAGGAATGGAGGCTGAAGCTCGTCGACAGGCGCATCGCCCGCATCGTGAGGGGCGCGCAAGACCTGCCTGGCCAGAAGCTGTTCCAATATCTCGATGGGGACGGAAGTCGACGCCCGCTGCGTTCGGAAGACGTCAACTTCTATATCCGGGAAGCCGCAGGCAACGGCTTCAGCGCGAAACATTTCCGTACCTGGGGCGGCACGATCCATGCCGCCTCGCTGCTGGCACAGACGGCGCTGCCGGAGAGCAAGGCCGCCAGCAAGCGGGTCATGAACAAGGCCATCGACCAGGTTGCGGAAAGGTTGGGAAACACGCGCTCGGTGTGCCGGCAGTGCTATGTTCACCCGGACGTGCTCCGTGCCTGGCTGGAAGGCACCCTTGTCGAGGAAATCCGGGGCGCCAACAAGGGCAAGCGGCGCATTGAAGGCCTGGACGACGAGGAAGCGCTCGTCCTTCGCTGGCTGAAGGCGCGCGACCAGACGTGATCGTGCCCAATTCGCCGTGTTCACCGTGACCTGATGGTTTATCCTGCTGACCGGCAACGGCTCCACCTTGTTGCCAGGTTTTTGTCGACGCACTGTCGGTTTCGATCCTACTCTTTCGTCCTCGAAACAGGAAAGGTTCAGTGATGCTCTACGCCATACTCTGCTACGCGTCCGAAGATGTCGTCTGTTCCTGGAGCAAGGAGCAGGACGATGCCGTCATGGCCGACCTCGCCGCGGTGCAGGAGAAATATGCACGTGCGGGCAAGCTCGGCCCCGTGGCGCGGCTTCTGCCAACGACAGCGGCAACCACGCTGAAGAAGGTCAAGGGCGAAGCCGTGCTCATGGACGGGCCGTTTGCCGAGACCAAGGAGCAATTCCTCGGCTTCTATACGATCGACTGCGAAAATCTGGATGAGGCGGTGGCTTTTGCCAAGGAGTTGTCCGCGGTCAATCCGAGCGGCGGTTCCTACGAGATCCGGCCCGTTTCGGTTTTCAGCCCGGTCTCCGGCGAGCCCTCGAAAGTTGCGACATGACCGATCCCGCCTGGATAGCCTCTGCTCTCGATGCCGCCCGTCCGCAAGCGATGGCAGCGCTGCTGCGTTATTTCCGCGACATGGACACGGCGGAGGAGGCTTTTCAGGATGCGTGCCTCAAGGCGCTGAAGAACTGGCCTAAAAACGGGCCGCCGCGGGATCCGGCCGCGTGGCTGATCTTCGTGGGGCGCAACAGCGGAATAGATGGCGTGCGTAAACGCTCCAGGCAGGTTGCGATGCCGGACGAAGACCAGGTGTCCGACCTGGAGGATGTCGAGACGGACATGGCCGAAAGGCTGGACGGCGCGCACTATCGGGATGACATATTGCGCCTGCTTTTCGTCTGCTGCCATCCCGATCTTCCGGCGACGCAGCAGATCGCGCTGGCTCTGCGCATCGTGTCGGGGCTGTCGGTCAGGCAAATCGCCCGAGCCTTCCTCGTCAGCGAGAGCGCCATGGAACAGCGCATCACCCGCGCCAAGGCGCGCATCGCGTCCGCCGGCGTGCCGTTCGAAACGCCAGGACCGGTGGAGCGCGCGGAACGGCTGGCTGCGGTCGCGACCATGATCTATCTCGTATTCAACGAAGGCTACTCGACAGCCAGCGCGGAGGCGTCGGCGCGTGCAGCTCTCGCAGAGGAAGCAATCCGGCTCGGCCGGCTGTTGCTCAGGCTTTTCCCCTCGGAGCCGGAAATCATGGGGCTGGTGGCTCTGATGCTTCTGCAGCATGCCCGTGCTCCAGCCCGTTTCGATGCCAGTGGCGAGATCGTGCTGCTGGAGAACCAGGACCGTTCGCTCTGGCGTCGCAACATGATCGATGAAGGCCTTGCACTGGTGGACAAGGCGCTGCGTCATCAAAAGCCCGGTCCCTATCAGGTGCAGGCAGCGATCGCGGCCCTTCATTCACGTGCTCAGAAGACTGAAGACACGGACTGGAAGGAGATCGACCTGCTTTATGGCCTGCTTGAACGGATGCAGCCTTCGCCGGTTGTGACGTTGAATCGCGCCGTTGCAGTTTCCAAGGTGCGCGGGCCCGAAGCGGCGCTGGCGATGATCGAGCCTCTTGCCGACCGGCTCTCCGGCTATTTCCATTTCCACGGCCTGCGGGGGGGACTGCTGATGCAGCTCGGCCGCAACGACGAGGCGCGCGAGGCCTTTGACCGCGCCATTTCCCTGGCCAATACGGCGGCCGAGGCGGCTCACATTCGCACGCATATTGACCGGCTGATGGTGGAAAGCACACCGGCAGCAGGGTGAGTTCGGACGCAACCCGCACAATCGTGCGACCTCTGGCTCAATCGCACGGGGTGGCGAAAGATTCCGGAAACCGCTATTTGCAGGCCCGACGGCGCGTCCGCGCCAATCGGTTCAAGAAGGAAGTCAAATGACGGTTGCGAAGGAAACGGCCGAACTGCTGGCCAAGCTGGGCGTGAATGAGAGCGCATTCTCGGGCGGTGACCTCGAAGTGAGGAGCCCTGTGACGGGCGAGAAGATCGCGGCGCTGAAGAGCATGTCGGCCTCACAGGCAAGCGATGCCATCGAGGCGGCGCATGAGGCCTTCAAGGCCTGGCGCATGGTGCCGGCGCCGCGCCGCGGCGAGCTGGTTCGCCTGCTCGGCGAAGAGCTGCGTGCGCACAAGGCCGATCTTGGCCGGCTGGTGTCGATCGAGGTTGGCAAGATTCCTTCCGAAGGCCTCGGCGAAGTGCAGGAAATGATCGACATCTGCGATTTCGCAGTCGGCCTGTCACGTCAGTTGTACGGGCTTACCATCGCCACAGAGCGCCCCGGTCACCGCATGATGGAAACCTGGCACCCGCTCGGAGTGGTAGGCGTCATCTCCGCCTTCAATTTCCCGGTCGCCGTATGGTCGTGGAATGCCGCGCTCGCTTTCGTCTGCGGCGATAGCGTGGTGTGGAAGCCTTCGGAAAAGACGCCGCTGACCGCGCTTGCCTGCGAGGCGATCTTCGCACGTGCCATGGAGCGTTTCGGCGACGATGCGCCCAAGGATCTGCTCAAGGTCCTGATCGGTGACCGCGCGGTTGGCGAGGTGCTTGTGGATCATCCCAAGGTGCCGTTGGTCTCGGCAACTGGCTCGACCCGTATGGGCCGGGAAGTCGCGCCTCGGCTTGCGAAGCGCTTTGCGCGCGCGGTGCTTGAGCTCGGCGGCAACAATGCCGGAATCGTGTGTCCCTCGGCAGATCTGGACATGGCGGTGCGGGCAATTGCCTTCGGCGCAATGGGCACGGCCGGCCAGCGCTGCACCACGCTGCGCCGCCTGATCGTGCATGAGAGCGTCTACGACCAGCTCGTGCCGCGGCTGAAGAAGGCATATGAGAGCGTCTCGGTGGGCAATCCGCTGGAAGGCAAGGCGCTTGTCGGCCCGCTCATCGACAGGGCTGCTTTCGAAAACATGCAGAAGGCGCTCAAGGAAGCGGAGGCACAGGGCGGCAAGGTGACGGGCGGCGCTCGCGTCGAGACTGCTTATGCCGACGCCTACTATGTCCGCCCGGCACTGGTGGAAATGCCCCGGCAGGTTTCCCCGGTGACGGAGGAGACCTTCGCGCCGATCCTCTATGTGATGAAGTACAAGGACTTTGACGAGGCGCTGGAAATGCACAATGCCGTGGGCGCCGGGCTGTCCTCGTCGATCTTCACGCGCGACATCACGGAATCGGAGCGATTCCTCTCGGCGGAGGGCTCGGACTGCGGTATCGCCAACGTCAATATCGGCACTTCGGGCGCCGAGATCGGCGGCGCCTTTGGCGGCGAGAAGGAGACGGGCGGCGGCCGGGAGTCCGGCTCGGACGCCTGGAAGGCTTACATGCGCCGCGCTACCAACACCATCAACTACTCGAAGGCGCTGCCGCTGGCGCAGGGCGTGTCCTTCGACATCGATTGATACACAGGCTGCCTGGCTGCGCGGGCCAGGGAAGAAGGCTCGCGCGGCTCCGCTTTCAGGAGTAGCCTTAGGACCGGGAACCTTTCTGTGCCGCAAGCCATCAAAGCGGCGGCATACAAGGAGGCCGGTCATGAGTGCCACGAAGATCGGTAAACCCGCTATTTCAGCGGAAGACCCGAGCGACGAAGAGCTCGTCCGCCATGCGCTGGCGCGTGACGCAAGCGCTTTCCGCGCCATCACGACGCGCTACAACCAGCGGCTCTATCGGCTCGCACGGAGCATTGTAGGCCGCTCGGCGGAAGCCGAGGACGTCGTTCAGGAAGCCTATGTGCGCGCATTTCGCAATCTCGGAACGTTCCGTGGCGATGCTGCATTGAGCACCTGGCTCTCACGCATTGTCATCAACGAAGCGCTTGGCCGGCTGCGAAAGGCGAAACGCGAGGGCAAGGCCACGGCCTCCTACGCCGCTCAGGCCGAAATCATACGCTTTCCAGGAATTGACGATCCGGAGCGCACAATGGCGCAAAGACAGATCCTGAATCTGGTCGAGGAAGCCACCGACAAGCTGCCGCCAACCTTCCGCGCTGTCTTCATGGCGCGAGTCATCGAGGGACTGAGCGTGGAAGAAACAGCCGGGCTGCTGGGCGTCAAGCCGGAGACGGTCAAGACCCGGCTGCATCGGGCCCGGCAAATGGTGAGAAGGGAAATCGACGCTCAGATCGGCCCGGTGCTGATGGACGCCTTTCCCTTCGCCGGCAGGCGTTGCGAAAGGCTGACCGGTGCGGTCATGCGTCGGCTCGGTCTGGAGACCTGAGGTCGGGAACGTTTCGCTTCACCAGGCATCCAAAGGTCGTCAAGCAAACAGGCCTGGCGCAACGCGCCCGGGCAAGGAGGTTCCATGTTCATTCGTCCTTTGGCTGCGCTCGCCATGCTGAGTGTTCTTGCCGCTCCGGGCTTCGCGGAAGCCGCGGACACGCCGACCGATCCGCAGATTGCCCATATCGCCTATACGGCCGGCGTGCTCGATGTTGAGGCGGCCAAGCTGGCCATCGCCAAGTCCGACACAAAGATTGTGGTCGATTTTGCCAACAGCATGCTGCGCGACCATGAAGCCGTCAACCAGCAGGCGCTCGACCTGGTCAAGAAACTCAACGTCACACCGGAAGACAACGACACCTCCAAGGCCCTCACCAAGGCTGCCGAGGAAGAACGCGCCAAGCTCGCCAAGCTCGAGGGTGCTGCTTTTGACAAGGCATATATCGAAAATGAGGTCGCCTTCCATAAGCAGGTCAATGGCGCGCTTGAAACCCTGCTCATTCCCTCGGCCCAGAACGCCGAACTGAAGGGCCTGCTCGAAACCGGCCTGAAGCTGTTCCAGGGTCACCAGCAGCATGCGGAGCATGTCGCCTCGGAACTCGAGTGAGGAGGGGATGATGAGGCTGGCGACAGTCTTTCTGGTGGCCGGCGCGACGTTGCTGACGAGCGCCGTGCCCGGCCTTGCCGATACAATAACCGTAACCATCGACAGGCTGGTCTTTTCCCCGGCGGAGATCACCGTGAAAGCCGGCGATACGGTGGAATGGGTGAACAAAGACGCAATTGCCCACACCGCAACGGTGAAAGATGGGTGGGAAGTGATGATCCCGCCCAAGACTACCGCAAGTCGTGTCATCCAAGCGGAAGACACGGTAGCCTATTTCTGCCGGTTCCACCCCAATATGAAGGGCAGCATCACGGTCGCACAGTAGCGATGATGCCTCTTTCTCCAACACCGGCGGGTGTAGCCCGCCGGTGTATCCATTCTTCCGAAGGCGCCATTCAGGAGAGCCGGCCGCGCGCCGCGACAGGGAGGACGTCGACCACGCGGTCGCCGGAGATCAGGTAGACCTGATCGTAGAGATTTACGACCGGGCAGATGTGATCGGGAAGCACGCGCACGCGATCACCCACCCTGAGCGCGCTGGTCTCGGGCAGTTCCACCTTGCCGTGTTCCTCTGAAAGCGCAACGATTCGTGCAGCCGGCTCCCCGATCAGTTCGCCATGGTCGGGCAGGCCGAGCGTGTCGCTTGTCAGGGCCTTTGAGCCGGCATCAAGAATGGCCCGGGTGGGAGTTGGCCGACTGACCACGGTGGAAAGCACCGTCGCGGCGCAGTCGTCCAGCGTTGCGGCCCCTTTGGAGACTTGGTAGCGATCCATGTAGATGTAGGTGCCCGGCCGATATTCCGTCACGATATTTCCTTGCGGGATGCGCCACATATCGGGCGTGCCGCCGCTGGTTATGGTTTCGCAGGCAAGGCCGCTGGCCGACAGCAGGTTCCGCGCGCTCTCGAGCCAGACTTCTGCCTCCGCGGCCTGGCCCACCGCGGGAAAGGTCATCAACCCTCCGAAGGAAAGGCCCTGCGCGACATCGATGCGTTGCGCGAGCGCCAAAGCTTCCTGCCCGTCCTGCACGCCGCAGCGGCCGCCCCCCGTATCGCATTCTACCAGCACCTTCAGCGGATGGCCTGCGTCGCGGAACGTCTCTGCCAGACCGTCGATTGTCGTGCTGCTATCTGCCGTGACCGAAAGCGTGACGCGGCGGTGCAGGGCCAGCAGGCGCTCCAGCTTCTGCCGACCGAGAATGTTGTAGGGCAGAAAGATGTCGGTAAGGCCCGCATCGGCCATCACTTCGGCTTCGCCGATTTTCTGACAGGTGATACCGACCGCGCCTGCCTCCACCTGCTTTCTGGCAAAGAAGGGCAGTTTATGCGTCTTGATGTGAGGTCTCAGCTTGACGCCCGCGGCATTCGCCGCCTGCTGGGCGCGGGCGATATTGGCTTCGGCGCGGTCGAGGTCGATCACGACGGCCGGCGTGTCGATCTCGTCTATTGTCGTGGGGTGGCGTGTCATTCAGTTACCCGGATGGAAGCGTAGAACAGGCAGCGTCGCCTCCCCTCATCGCTCCGTCAATCTTTTCGCATTGGGACAGAAGCGGTCGGCATCAACCGTGAAGACCTGCGAAACGGATAGCGATTTCCAGTATCGATCCTCCGGAAGCTCGTGAGCCGGATCTTGGACGTCATGCTGTCATGCCCACGTCTGGAAAGCGGCAGCTCAGATAAGGCGATCCCACAAGGCCGAAACGCCAGGGATATTCCACGGCGCGGGTAATGCCGATGCGCGGGCCGGTGGCGACCGGATGTATGCTGCTGGCAAGGGTCAAGACAAATGGCGGTTCGTCCAGCCGCAGCCCGTCCATCGACCCATCCACACCCAGGGCCTGCGTCAGGCGCCCCGGGCCGGAACAGAGCAGACGCGGTTGGGTCGTACCGCGGCGGACAGCCATGCGGTCAAGCCCGTGAGTGGGTTCCAGTGCGCGGATCAACACCGCGCTGCCCGGCAGGCAGACGAAATTCAGGCACCAATGCATGCCATAGGAGCGGTAGACGTAGGCTCGGCCGGGCTGTCCGAACATCGCCCTGTTTCGGCTCGTTTGGCCGCGATAGCTGTGGGAGGCCGGGTCGTCCGGCTCATAGGCCTCGGTCTCGACGATAATGCCGCCGACCTTTTCGACTGAGAGCAGCGCGCCGATCAGGTCCCTCGCTACTGCGACTGCCGGCCGCGAGAAAAAGCTTTCGAGAGACATGACCTCCACCCGATCTGCGCTTTCATGGCGCCATCGACATGGCATGTCTGCAACTCGACTGAAATGCGAAAGTTCCGCCGGGGCGAGCTTTGTCAGGAACGATTAAGCCTCCCGCGCATTTGCTCCTGCGAGCCGGTTTGATGAGGGAACAAGCCATGAGGATCGCACATGTCGCACCGCTCTATGAATCGGTGCCGCCGAAATTCTATGGCGGAACGGAACGCATCATCCATTTTCTTACCGAGGCGTTGGTCGAACTCGGCCATGAGGTAACGCTGTTTGCCAGCGGCGACAGCCAGACCTCTGCAAGGTTGATCCCATGCAGGGAGAAGGCGCTGCGGCTCGATCCTCAACCGTTGAAGTCAGAAATCGCCGCCCATCTCGCCATGCTGGATGAGGTGCGCAAGAGGGCCAACGATTTCGACATCATCCATTTTCATCTCAGCCATTTCCTGCATTTTCCCTTTTTCGAGACAATGGCCGATCGCACGGTGACGACGCCTCACGGCAGGCTGGACTATGCCGACCTTGCGCCTGCTTATGGCCGCTTTCCGCGTTTTCCGATGATCTCGATTTCGCGCAGCCAGCGCGCTCGCCTGCCGCAGGCCAACTGGCTGGCAACCATATTGCATGGCTTGCCGCTCGATCTTTATGAGCCGGATTACGAAGCGGGAGATAATACCTATCTTGCTTTCCTCGGTCGGTTCTCACGCGACAAGCGGCCCGACCGCGCCGTAGAAATCGCCCGACGCGCTGGCATCAGGATCAAGCTGGCTGCGAAGATCGGCGAGGACGATCGCGCCTATTTCCGCGACCATGTCGAACCGCTGATTGATGGCGACCGCGTGGAATATGTCGGTGAGATTGCAGAGGACAGGAAGGCGACTTTCCTGGGTAATGCGGCCGGCCTGATCTTTCCCATTGACTGGCCGGAGCCGTTCGGATTGGCGGTGATCGAGGCGATGGCTTGCGGCACGCCGGTGTTGGCCTGGAACTGCGGTGCCATGCCGGAAATCATTGATCCGGGGGTGAACGGCTACATCGCGGAATCGATCGACGATGCGGTCGCTTCCATTCCGGATCTCCTCTCGCTCGACCGGCGACAGGTGCGCCAGAGTTTTGAGCGCCGTTTCTGCGCCCGGCGCATGGCGCGTGACTATGTCGACGCCTACGCTCGCTTGCTGGGCACGGACGTGCAGGCGCAGGCGTCCTGACCAATCCGGGTGAAATGAACCGTCCGAACGCAGATACAAGTCCCGCACAGGCGCCGGAGAAAACCATTCCGCTGGACGAGACGAAGCTCGATCCGGCTATTGCCCTTGCCGCGCTCGATGAGTCGCCGCCGCGCGAGCCGCACCGGCTCTATGCTCTCAAGCATGGCGACTGCTTTGCGGTGGCGGATGCCTACGGAGACATACGCGGCATAGGTGACGGTTTCTTCCGCGACGACACACGAGTGCTTTCACACTATCGACTGACAGTCGGGGGCAGGGGGCTCTCCCTGCTTGGCGCCTCTCTCAGCCAGGACAATGTGCTCTTCACCTCCAACCTGACCAACCTGCCGATCAAGACTGCCGGCGGCCGCGACATGCCGCAGGGTGCCCTGCATATCGAAAGGGTGCGCCTGATATGGGAAGACAGGTTGTTCGAGCGCATCACCCTGTCGAACTATGGCCAGGTGCACTCGACCGTGCTCCTGTCGCTTCAGTTCGCGGCCGACTTTCGGGATATGTTCGAGGTGCGCGGCTCCACGCGGCCGAAGCGAGGTATCGCCCATGCCGCCGAAACCGACGGCAGCGTCGTCGTACTGCGTTATGACGGGTTGGACGGGCTGAAGCGGACTTCGGTCCTGTCCTTTTCGCAGGCACCGGACACGCTTACCGGCGACCGCGCGGATTTCTACATCGCGGTGACGAAACGCAGCCAGCGCACCCTTTACGTCGAGGTGGGCCCCGACAGCGCCGATGGAGGCCCGCGCCGCGACCGGTTTCGGGCCGCGACCGCACGGGCCCGTTTCGCTATGCGAGGCAAGAGGCGGCACGGCGCCACGGTGCACAGTTCAGGGCGGGTCTTTAACGACTGGATCGGGCGTGCCCGTGCCGATGTGGCGCTGTTGACGACCGAGCTTCCAACCGGCCCCTATCCCTATGCCGGCATTCCCTGGTTCTCCACGGCATTCGGCCGGGACGGGGTCATCTCCGCGCTGCAGATGCTGTGGCTCAATCCGGGGCTGGCCAAGGGCGTCCTTTCCTTCCTTGCGCAGCATCAGGCCACCGAGACCTCGCCTTTCAGCGACGCGCAGCCCGGCAAGATCATGCATGAGACACGCAAGGGCGAGATGGTGGCGCTGGCCGAGCTTCCCTTCGGCCGATACTATGGCGGCGTCGATACAACGCCGCTGTTCATACATCTTGCCTGCGCCTATGCGGATCGTACCGGCGACATGGCATTTATAGACGGCTTGTGGAACTCCCTCGTCGCCGCAGCCGGATGGATGGACGAGGCCCGCAGGTCAAGCGGATTCGTGACCTATCAGCGGGCGGCTGCATCCGGGCTGGTCAATCAGGGTTGGAAGGACAGTTACGACTCCGTCTTCCACGCCGATGGCCGTATACCCAATGGGCCAATAGCGCTTGTAGAGGTTCAGGGCTATGTCTTTGCCGCCTATCGCGGCCTGGCCCAGCTCGCGCACCGGCGGGGCGACGATGCCCTGGCCGACCGCTGGATGCGAGAAGCCGAGAAAATGCGCAGGCTGGTAGAACGGCACTTCTGGCTCGATGATCTGGGCCTGTACGCGCTGGCGCTGGATGGCGACGGCGCGCCCTGCAAAGTGCGGACGTCCAATGCCGGGCATCTGCTCTATGTCGGGCTACCGTCCGAGGAGCGCGCCAAATCCGTCGCCGATCAATTGCTCTCGGCATCGTTCCACTCGGGCTGGGGGATCCGGACGCTGGCCGACGACGCGATCTTTTTCAATCCGATGTCTTACCATAACGGGTCGATCTGGCCGCACGATACGGCGATCTGCACGGCGGGATTGGCGCGCTACGGCGCCCGCGAGCCGGTGGTGCGGCTGCTGAGCGGAACCTTCGAGGCGGCCGTTCACTTCAACATGCGGCTGCCGGAACTGTTCTGCGGCTTCACCCGCGCACCCGGGGAGGCGCCCATTGCCTATCCCGTCGCCTGCCTTCCCCAGGCATGGTCCGCGGGAGCGGCCTTCATGCTGATGCAGGCCTGTCTCGGCGTTGAAGTGGACGGCTGGAAGCAGGAAATCCACGTCGCGCAACCCCGGCTACCGGTCGGCATAGACGGCATCACGATACGGCACCTGGCGGTCGGCAACCAGTCGGTCGATCTTTTCTTCGAGAGGGTCGGCGAACGCGTCGCGGCGTTTCTGGCCGACCGCCACGAGGGCCTGGTTCCTCTGATCGTGAGGACGTGAAAAGCGGAACCCTAGCCGCTCTGAAACGTTGCCGGAGCGTAGCGGCAAGGCCGCGATCACGTTCAAGAACAATGATTGGACGCCGGGTACAGAACCGGCGCGTAACACGCATGACAGGTGACAATCTCGGGTTCTTCTCTTCAACGTCAGCCCTGTGGGCCTTGGTTATGACGAGTCTCGTCTTTTCGATTGCGGCAGTGCTCGCCTCGGTCCGGCGCAACCGTCGTCGTGTGGTGGAGAAGCTCCCGCCGGCCGAGCCGGAGCGCAGGCTTCTGCGCGAATTCGAGAAGAACGGGAACTCCGCCAGCGCCGCGCTGGTGAAGTGGACGCCCGCCACCGTACGCCGAATCCTGGCGGAGGAACTGCCTGACGCCCAGGTGATCGTCGTGTCCAACCGCGAACCCTACATTCACGACTTGAAGGGAGACAAGGTGGAACTGGTC
>SMEK01000293.1_pt1 | contig 19943 bp, 15 predicted proteins | sample 2456371 | NCBI WGS metagenome assembly SMEK01 (sample SAMN10132590, study PRJNA489261) | soil metagenome | isolation source: day1 antibiotic-loamy sand soil ammended with composted manure from dairy... | place: USA | collected 2015-04-01
ACATGTTGATTTGCTCATGCTCCTATCCGCACATGGTCATTCTCTATACACACAAGCAGCACTCCTATGTACATGTAGAAATCATATCTGCACAAGTGTACATCCCATCCACACAAATGGAAACCCTATCTTCACAACTAGACACCCTTTTGCACAAGCATCTCATTCATGCTGTAACCACTAATATAAAAACCGCATAAGCCAAAGAAGCTTATGCGGCACATATTATTTATCGTTTATTAATTTCTTCAAGTAATATTTTATTAACCATTGGTGGGTTTGCTTGTCCTTTTGTTGCTTTCATAATTTGACCTACTAAGAAGCCAATAGCACGATCTTTACCATTTTTAAAGTCTTCGATAGATTGTGGGTTATTGTCAAGCACTTCAATAATAATCGGAAGAAGTACGTTTGGATCAGAAATTTGAACCATACCTTTTTCCTTCACGATTTTTTCAGCATCTCCACCGTTTTTCACTAACTCATTAAATACTTTCTTCGCAATTTTGGAAGAAATTGTACCATCAGAAATAAGTTTTACTAATCCAGCCAAGTTTTCAGGCGTTAATTTTGTTTCTGTAATTTCAATTTGTTCTGCGTTTAAGTAAGCGGAAACGTCACCCATTAGCCAGTTAGCAGAAAGTTTTGCATCTGCACCGAGTTTAACCATTTCATCGAAGAAGTCTGAAATCGTTTTATTTACTACTAGTACATTTGCATCGTACTCTGTTAAACCAAGCTGTTCAATGTAACGTTTTTTACGAGCATCTGGAAGCTCAGGGATGGAAGCTTTCACGCGCTCTAACCATTCATCATCAATTTCAAGATGAACTAAGTCTGGCTCTGGGAAGTAACGATAATCCTCAGCAGCTTCTTTTACACGCATTAAGATAGTTTTTCCTGTTTTTTCATCGAAACGGCGTGTTTCTTGCTTGATTACCCCACCGCTCATTAAAACTTCTGCTTGGCGTTTTTCTTCGTATTCAAGCCCTTTACGAACAAAGTTGAAAGAGTTTAAGTTTTTCAATTCTGTTTTTGTACCGAATTCTTTTTGTCCGTATGGTCGAATGGAAATATTTGCGTCACAACGCAATGAACCTTCTTCCATTTTCACATCAGAAACGCCTGTATATTGGATAATGGACTTTAATTTTTCAAGGTATAAATACGCTTCTTCTGGAGTACGTATATCTGGTTCAGAAACGATTTCTAAGAGTGGCGTTCCTTTACGGTTAAAGTCAACAAGTGAGTAGCCATCTCCGTGTAATAATTTACCAGCATCTTCTTCCATATGAAGACGTGTAATACCGATTCGCTTCGTATATCCAGGTTGTCCATCTTTTGCAGGTACTTCGATTTCAATCCATCCATCATAGCCGATAGGTTTATCATATTGAGAGATTTGATAGCCGCTCGGATTGTCTGGATAGAAATAGTTTTTACGGTCAAATTTTGTATGCTGATTAATCTTCATGTTTAATGCAAGAGCAGCTTTCATTGCATATTCAACAACAGTTTTATTTAAAACCGGAAGTACTCCTGGATAAGCAAGGTCGTAAACTGTTGTATTTGCGTTTGGCTCTGCACCGAATTGGTTAGGTGCTGCAGAGAAAATTTTAGAATTTGTTTTTAATTCAACGTGTACTTCTAAACCAATAACTGTTTCAAAATTCATGATTATTTACCCCCCAATCTAGGAGATTGTTTATGGAAATCTGTTGCTTTTTCAAATGCGTAAGCAGCGCGATAAACTGTTTCTTCATCAAAGTGCTTACCAATGATTTGTAAACCTAGTGGCAAGCCGTTGTCAAAGCCACAAGGGATCGAAATTGCAGGTACACCCGCTAAGTTAATTGGAATTGTTAAAATATCATTCGCATACATTGTCAATGGATCATCGATGTTTTCACCAATTTTGAATGCTGGTGATGGTGTTGTTGGACCAACGATTACATCATAATCTTCAAATACTTTATCGTAATCTTGCTTAATTAATGTACGAACTTGTTGTGCTTTTTTATAGTAAGCATCATATGTTCCTGCAGAAAGGGAATACGTACCAAGCATGATACGACGTTTTACTTCATCGCCAAAGCCTTGTGCACGTGTTTCTTTATATAATTCCATTAAGTTTTTCACGCCTTCTGCACGGAAGCCGTAACGAATTCCGTCGAAGCGAGCAAGGTTAGATGAAGCCTCAGAAGATGAAAGGATGTAGTAAGTTGCTAAAGCGTATTTAGAGTGAGGAAGTGAAACCTCTTCAACTGTTGCACCAAGTCCTTTGAACACTTCAAGAGCATCTAAAACAGACTTGCGTACAGATTCACTTACACCCTCACCTAAAAATTCTTTCGGAACTGCGATGCGAAGTCCTTTAATATCTCCATCTAATTTAGATACGTAGTTTGGCACTGGCACATCGGCACTTGTAGAGTCATTAGGGTCCACGCCAGCAATCACTTCTAGTAATAACGCATTATCATACACATTGCGTGTAATTGGTCCGATTTGGTCAAGAGATGATGCAAAGGCAACTGCACCAAAACGGGAAACACGGCCATAAGTTGGCTTCATTCCGACTACACCACAGAATGCGGCAGGTTGACGAATTGAACCACCTGTATCTGTACCTAATGCGAATGGAACTTCTCCTGCTGCAACACTTGCTGCTGATCCACCTGAAGAACCGCCTGGTACACGTTCAAGATCCCAAGGGTTTTTCGTCTTTTTGTAATATGAAGTTTCCGTTGATGAACCCATCGCAAATTCATCCATGTTGAGCTTACCAATTGTAATCATGCCAGCTTCTCGAAGCTTCTTCACAACTGTCGCGTCATAGATTGGAATGAAACCTTCTAAGATTTTAGAAGAACAAGTCGTTTCAAGTCCTTCAGTCACGATATTGTCTTTAATTCCAATTGGTAGACCGAACAATGGGCCGCGTTCGTTCTTTGGTACTTGATCCTTTTCTTTTGCTTCCTCAAGCGCTTTTTCTTTATTTAAAGCAAGAAACGCTTGCACATCTCCATCAACTTCTTCGATTCTTTTATAAGATTCATTCACTAAATCAACAATTGTAAAATCGCCATTATGTAAACCTTCTTGTAATTCTTTAGATGAACGTTCTAATAACGTCATGAAGTTCCCTCCTTTAATATGGGTATATTGAACAATGCAAGCCTCGCTAGTGACTTACACAAAAAATAATGGCTTTTGCCATTAACAAATCCATCCATTAACTTTTATTCTTCTAAAATTGGTGGAACTTTAACAAGACCATCTTCATGTTCTTTTACATTCAATAACACTTTTTCCCGATCCAATCCTTTTTCAGCTACGTCTTCTCTCATTACATTAACGATCGGTAAAACGTGTGACGTTGGCTCTACATTTGTTGTGTCTAATTCATTTAATGTTTGTACATATTCCGTAATTTTTCCAAGCTGTTCAGCAAATTTTTCAGCTTCTTCTTCTGTAATTGCTAAACGAGCAAGGTGAGCTACGTGCTTTACTTCTTCCTTCGTCAATTTTGACATTGATGATTACACCTCCACATTTCGTAAACCTGGCAATAATAATACCATTTTTTTATTGAAAAATCACACTTTTATAGGAAATTCCCTTCAGTTAAATATTACTTTTCAATTATCTCCAAAAACTGCATATTTTCAAACATCACTATCAAAGAGAAAACAACCAATTTGAAACAGTGTTACGCAATCGTAACACTGTTTTTCATTAATAATCATAGATATGAACAAATGGCTCCTGATCATTGCGATCTTTTAGAATAAGTGCTTCCGGTCCATTAATGGAAGTAATGCTCACTTCAATATCAAGGCTATTTGGGAATCTTTTCATTAATACGCCTGTTAAATATTGAGTAAAACCAATTATTTCCGTCGTTCCATAAAATTGGATCGGCACTTCCACATTTAATCTGACTAATTGGTCGTTCTGGTAAAACCCTCGACCGATGACGCTTGTATAATTTGAAAAATAATCTTGAATATCTTGTTTGAAGTTTAGGAAGTTTGTATTGATTTCTCGATAAATATCCTCTGGATTTGTCATAGGGAACGTTACATATTTTTCATTGATAGACGTCCATTCTTCTAAACTATTTTGTCCTGGTTTGGATAGACTATATGCAAAATAAGTTCCCGGAACGATGGAGTTACGCGCTTCCTGTTTAAATAATGCAATTAGAATAGGAATATCTTGTAACTCTGGACGGGCACGTAAACGACGAATTACCTCTTCCGCTATTTCTTTTCCTTTTTTCTCTAGTTGTGCAGGAGGTATTGGTTCATCATACCATTCGCCATATTGTTCTTTCTGATAGTAATAGATAGAATTTAATGCTAGTCCAATGGAGATTCCGCCAAGTGTCACTTTATTGTCATTCGTCTTTGTTAAGTAGTTTTGCTCGATAATATGCGCTAAGTATACAGGCGCTTCTTTTGCCCGTTTTACAGGATCCATGTCTTTTTCAGCAGGGGGATTTAACCCGTCTTCAGTTTGATTGCTTCGTGCAAGCCAACTGCTGACCGTATCACTATCTAAATATTGTCCTTCTTGGAAATAATACTTATCTGTGCCGAATTCGTTTTGCGAAATACGCATTAACCCTTCTTCTGCTTCTTTAATGTCGTATTTCGTATAAATATTTGATACGACGAGACCTCTGCTTGCACTCTCTTTATATGGAATCAATGTTTTATAATATCTTTCGTCCAGTTGCATATTTGGGATGATAGTCGTTTCAACTTCTGCTTCAGATTTTTTATTTGGTCCTACTACTTCCGTATCTTCTCGAAAAGAAGGCGTACAACCGCTAAGCACAGCGACAACGACCATCGCCGTTATCCAGCGAAATCGGTTCATTGTATGAATCCCCTTTACTTTTCTAATTGTTCAATAAGGCGGTTTTCGTCCCAAACTTCTATACCCAATTCTTGTGCTTTCGTAAGTTTAGAGCCTGCATCTGTTCCTGCAATAACAAGATCTGTCTTTTTACTGACGCTTCCTGTCACTTTACCACCCAACTCTTCTATTTTCGCTTTAGCTTCATTACGTGTCAATCTTTCCAATTTTCCAGTTAAAACAATCGTTTTCCCTGCAAATGGGCTATCTGAAATTGCTGCTTGAGACTTCTTCTTCCCTTTATACACCATGTTGACACCGGCTTCTTTGAGTCGGGCGATTAATTGTTTCGCTTCATCTTTTTGGAAATAAGAAACAACTGATTGAGCGATTTTTTCACCGATTTCATGAATATTCGTCAGCTCTTCTACTGTTGCCTCCATGATGCGATCCATTGTTTCAAATTCTTCCGCAATGAGCTTTGCTGCTTTTTCACCAACATGGCGAATTCCAAGGCCAAATAATAACCGTTCTAATGAATTTTCTTTTGAACGTTCGATAGCATTGACTAAATTTGTTGCAGAAAGTTGCCCCATACGTTCCAATTTCGCCAGCTCTTCCACTTGTAAATGATATAAATCCGCTACATCACGAATATAGTTTTCTTTTAAAAGTTGTTCCGTTATTTTCTCTCCCAACCCATCGATATTCATTGCATTTCTAGAAACAAAGTGCTTAATTCCTTCAGCAATTTGAGCAGGACAGGCAGGATTTACACAGCGAATTGCTACTTCTTCGTCAATACGAATGAGTTCGCTGCCACAAACAGGGCAATGATCAGGCATTTTATATGGTACAGTACCTTCTGGCCGCTGTTCTAAAATGACGCTAACGACTTCCGGAATAATGTCTCCTGCTTTATGAACGATGACCGTATCACCAATTCGGATATCTTTTTCACGTATTAAATCTTCATTATGAAGGGAAGCTCGACCCACTGTAGAACCTGCAATTCTGACAGGTTCTAGAATTGCTGTAGGAGTTACAACACCTGTGCGTCCTACTGTTAATTCAATATCGATGATTTTCGTAATGGCTTCTTCCGCTGGGAACTTATAAGCGATTGCCCAACGAGGACTTTTTGCTGTAAAACCGAGTTCTTCTTGGTGAGCAAATCGATTCACCTTGATTACAATACCATCGATTTCATAGGGCAAGTTTGGGCGTTCCGCTGTCCATTTATTTATAAACGCTAATACATCATCTATTGTTTCACAAACTGCTCTTTCTTTGTTGACACGGAAACCAATCGAATCTAAGTATTCAAGCATTTCTGCATGGCTATCAATACCGTATGCTTCTCCATCTCCACCAATTGAATAGATAAATGTTGCTAAGTTTCGAGAAGCGGTGATTTTTGAATCGAGTTGGCGCAGTGATCCGGCAGCTGCATTCCGAGGATTAGCAAAAAGATCTTCTCCATTTTCCGCTCGCTGTTTATTTAATTCTTCAAAGGATTTTTTAGGCATATAAGCCTCTCCGCGCACTTCAATTGTTACCGGCTCTTTTAATCGCAATGGTATGTCTTTAATGGTTTTTAAATTTACTGTAATATCTTCGCCGACTGTACCATCACCGCGGGTAGCGCCTTGTACAAATATTCCATTCTCATATCTTAATGCGATGGCAAGCCCATCTATTTTCAGTTCACAAACATAGTTGTATCGATCGCCAATCGCTTGACGAATTTTTCGATCAAAATCCCGCAAATCATCTTCGGAAAATGCATTCGAAAGGCTTAACATCGGGTATCTGTGAGTTACTTTGTTAAACCCTTCAAGCGGCTTTCCACCAACCCGTTGAGTAGGTGAATCCGGATAGATGAATTCCGGATGTTCCTTTTCGATTGCCATTAATTCTTGCATTAGCTGATCATACACCGCATCAGGAACTAAAGGCTTGTCTAGTACATAGTAGGCATGAGCATATTCATGTAAAAGCTTATTTAGTTCAGCTACACGTTTTTCAAGGTCTTTCATCGTAATCCTCCACTAATTGTTAAGTGAAATGTTATTTAACCTTTTGTAATTGGGGCAAACTTGGCAAGTAGCCTTTTGATGCCTTTGTCTGGAAAGGCAATATCCAGCTCCATATCGTCACCTTCACCTTTTACACTAACAACAACACCTGTACCCCATTTACCATGAATCGCCTTATCTCCAACTTTCCATTGGAATTGTTCTCCACCAGTCGATTGGAGAGTAGCAATTTGCGATTTTGATTGAACAACACCAATTTTTCTTTTGTAACTTGAAGCTCTCTGCTGACCTGCGAAAGGCAATTTTTCTTCCACATCACCAAAGCTATATGATTTCGAAATTGGATAAATGATGTCATCCGAAATTTCTTTGATGAAACGGGACGGTAAGTTTGAATTAGAGCGGCCAAAAAGCGTGCGATAAGAGGCACAAGTTAAGTATAGCCGTTCTTCTGCCCGTGTGATTCCCACATAAGCTAAGCGGCGTTCTTCTTCCATTTCAGCTTTATCTCCAATTGAGCGGGAATGAGGGAAAATGTTTTCCTCCATACCGATAATGAATACAACCGGAAACTCTAATCCCTTCGCGGAATGCAACGTCATTAATACAATGCTCTCTTTTGAATCGCTTTCTTGATCTAGCGAATCAATATCTGCAATCAATGCGAGATCTGTTAAAAATGCAACGAGGGATTTATCGTCGCTTCTTTCTTCAAAGGCTTTTGTTACAGATAAAAATTCTTCAATGTTTTCTAATCGACTTTGAGATTCAATCGTATTTTCTTTCTCAAGCATTGCACGATATCCCGATTTCTCAATGACTTCTTCCACCAATTCCGTGACAGATAAATAATCTTGCATTTTCGTCAATCCTTCAATTAATTCACGGAATTTTTCAATTGCGTTCATTGCCCTAGGTGTTAACCCGATGGAGGAAATGTCATTGAATGCTTTAAAAATGGATATATCGTTTTCAATTGCATAAGTCGCAATTTTATCGAAAGTTGATGGACCAATGCTTCGTTTCGGTTCATTGATGATGCGGGCCAGTGATAAATCATCATCATTGTTGGCAATTAATCGCAAATAAGCAAGTAAGTCTTTAATTTCTTTACGATCGTAGAATTTCGTACCCCCAACAATCGTATACTGCAAATTGGATTTCACTAAAACTTCTTCCATTGCACGGGATTGGGCATTTGTGCGGTAAAGTATAGCAAAATCTTTTAAACTACGCCCTTCTTTTTCCATTAATTCTTTAATTGTTTTAACTACAAATTGCGCTTCATCTCTTTCATCACGAGCGGTATAGAATACAATTTTTTCGCCTTCAGGATTATCTGTGCGCAGCTTCTTTGGATAACGGCTTTCATTGTTTGAGATGACATCGTTTGCTGCTTGCAAAATTCTCTTTGTGGAGCGGTAGTTTTGTTCAAGCAAAATAACGTTTGCATTCGGATAATCTTTTTCAAAAGATAAGATGTTTCGAATGTCTGCACCACGCCACTTATAAATGGATTGATCAGAATCCCCTACAACGCAAATATTTTTAAATTTTGAAGCGAGCATTTTGACAAGTTTATATTGAGAATGGTTCGTATCTTGATATTCATCGACGTGAATGTATTGAAATTTATTTTGGTAGTATTCTAATACGTCCGGTACGCGTTCAAACAAAGTAATCGTCATCATAATTAAATCATCAAAGTCAAGGGATTGATTTTTACGAAGGGTTTTTTCATATTCCTCATACACATCTCCTACGATTTTTTCGTAAGGATTATGTGAATTGGTTATTTTTTTATATTCTTCTGCAGTGATGCATTCATTTTTAGCAGAACTAATCGTGCTTAAAACCGTTCTTGGATCATATCGTTTCGTATCAATATTGAGTTGTTTAAAAACGTTTTTTATTGCTGTTAATTGGTCGGATGAGTCAAGAATCGTAAAGTTTTTTGAGATACCGATGCGATCAATATTTCTTCTTAATATGCGAACGCACATGGAGTGAAATGTAGAAACCCACATGCTTTCGGATATACCGCTTCCCAGTAAAGCATCAATTCGATCACGCATTTCCCTTGCAGCTTTATTCGTAAAGGTAATCGCTAAAATATTTGAAGGGTATACTTGTTTTTCAACAATTAAATATGCAATCCGGTGAGTCAGCACTCTCGTTTTTCCTGAACCTGCACCAGCCATAATGAGAAGGGGACCTTCCGTTGTTTTGACCGCTTCCTTTTGTTGTGGATTCATTCCATCCAATAAATTTTTTGTTATGTGTTCCATGGTGCACCTCACTATTACAAACATTTGTTCTCAATTATACTACAAAGAGATCATTTTCGCACCGTTTATCTTGTTACACTTTTTACTGCCACAACGGTTTTTAGCGCTTCTTTTAAATCCTCATAAATGACGTTTCCAACGATAACAGTATCTGCAAATTTGGCCATCTCTTTTGCTTGTTCAGCGTTGCGGATACCTCCACCATAAAATAGTCGAGTTTCTGATAATACTTCTTTTACCCCAGCAACAATTTCTACGTCACCATATGTACCGCTGTATTCTACATAAAAAATAGGCAATTTAAAGTAATTTTCAGCAAGTCGGGCATATGCAATTACGTCTTCTTTTGTTAAATTTGTATCGGCCTCCGTTGCTTTTGCTACTTTGCAATCTGGATTTAATATACAGTAGCCTTCTGCAACTAGTTCATCCCATACCATGACATCACCAAATTCTTTAATGGCCGCATGATGAAGGTCTTTTACCCATTTTGTATTCGTACTATTTAAGACAGTAGGTATCAAATAATAATCAAATCCAGGGGTAATAGATTCAATTGTTGATATTTCTAAGGCAATTGGAACAGAATATCTTCTGATTCGAACGAGTTGTTCGAGCACGTTATCTAAAGTAATCCCATCTGTCCCTCCTACTAAAATGACATCTGTGCCAGATTCGCACACCTTTTCTAATGCTTCATCTGAAAGTTCTTTTGAAGGGTCAATTTTAAATACATGTCTCCAATTTTTATAGTCCATAAAGTCCTCACCTATTCCTATTTATTTTGTGCTTATAAGTATATCTCAAAGTAGCTTTTACCGAAAACTCCTACCTACTTTCCTGTAAGTGAAATCGCTGTTTATATAAGAAACTTTTCTCAATCCTCGTTCAGTTGTCCTTGACCGAAAAAGAGAGTATGAGGAATGAAGAAAGCATCCACGAAATCGAAAATCGACAAACAAAAAATTATCACCCAATTAAACTGAGTGATAATTTTTACTTCTAAACAATCCCAATTTTAACAAACTTATCTTTTTGGTTCATATGGTTTTTCATTTGGATAAAGTCGACTTAACATTTCTTCATAAGCATCATTGCCATAATCGAAACAACGACGCACCCGTGAAATGGTTGCAGTAGAAGCTCCGGTTTCTTTTTTGATTGTTTCATAAGTTTTTTTCAAACGTAATAGATGAGCTACTTCAAATCGTTGAGCCATCGATTGAATTTCACTAATCGTACATAAGTCATCGAAAAATTTATAGCATTCTTCAAGGTCTCTCAATTCTAATATCGCTCTAAAAAGCTGATCTGTTTGAGGACCACGAATTTTATCTACCTGCATTTTCTTCCTCATCCTTTCAACTTTGCTGCTCAGAATTTGAATAAGTTACAGAAGTAGCAATTCCCGGATTTGTTGGTACAAAATGAATCCATGTTTTACCTGGCATAAGTTTTGCTTCACTGCCGTCGATTTCTACCGCTGTTAAAACGCCGTCAATATTTTCCCAACGCAGTTCTCGCATCATCCCTTGTTGGAAAATATAAGCTCTCCCACCAGAATAAATATCAATCTCTCTACGGCCTTTGTTGTCAATCACCTGATGATCCATTTCCAAGACTAACACATTGGATAACTTTATCGGTTCTCCCGTCAATAAATCTGTTGTTACCGTTCCACCAGAAGAGCGGGAATAAGTGTTGCTCACTGGATCATATGAATAGGTGCTGTTAAAGTTTTCATTATTACTATAACGGACATGTATACGATCTGCTTGCGCACCTACTTTAACACTTTCCTCATCATCATAATAAGTATACGATACTTTTTTCTGATAGAGAAGTGAAGCATTCACTTTTTCTGCAGCAGCTTCTAGGTTATCGCTCATAAAATATGAGTTATGTGGTGCAACCCGATCTTTAGAACGTTTGAAGAAGGAACCATCGTAATACATACCGTTAATGTTATCAACGATGCCATTTTCGAGCATCTGTTTTGCTTCTGGACTGAAACCGTGTGCAATGTAAAAGGCGTCAAGTCCATCCGCTAATTCAATAAAATAGGATCTTGCACTACGAATTGGTCCGATGCTATCAGGAATTTCCGATTGGAACAATGCCAAAAATCTTGTAACATCCCCTTCTGCAAGCATTTCATAAACTACATCAGCACTTGCAATACCAGATTGCGGACGGGCAGCAGGGTGATTGTTAATCGTAGCAATAACAGGCCTCATTGTAATCTCATTAGAAATCAGTTCTCCAGTAAATGGTGTCGGATATAATATTTCTTTCGGTTCTTCTTGAACTGGTTCAATTGGTTTATCACTTATGCTTTTTTCACTACCATCTCCACATGCTGCAAGAAGTGAGATACTTGCTAAGACACAAAGCAATGTTTTTTTTCGAAACATAATCTTCATCCTTTCAGCTAGCGCATCACTGATGGAATCATTACTTCTTTTTTCATGACATCAACAATTCCATTTTGTGTGATTCGGATATAAGGTAAATGAGTTGATTGTAAGAAGAACAATGTATAAATCGCATCGCTATGCTTATAACCTCTTTCTCGCAATGCCGCTGTTAATGCCGCCTCATTTTCCATTAAGTCTTCCATCTTTCCAGTGAAAAAGTTACCTGCTCCAGTCAATGGTAGAGACATAATAACTTCATTGTCTTCTGTAAGGACAATGCCGCCCTTCATTTTTTTCATTTCATTAAAAGCAAGCATCATATCTTGCTCATTTTTACCTATTAAAATGATATCCCCTGTATTAGAGTACGAGGAAGCAAATCCTTTTACATTTGTTGCAAAACCTTTTAAGATTGCATTAATTCGCCATTTTCCGTTTTTATCTATAAGCATTAATAAACTTTCATCGGAATTTACAAGAATTTCATTTTTATGCAATTGGAAATTCACAGAGTATGGTTTTGTTATGACATCGTTAACCAATTCAATTCCAATTGGTGTAGATACTTGGAAATCTTCCTCGTTTAACTCAAATTCTAGTTCAAGAGATGGATAATACTTATTCCAATCGATTTCTGGTAATGTTTGTACTTTTTGTCCATCTTTTTTTAACCAAACACCTTTTGATAATACCGATTCCGGATTTGGAGTAAATTCATCTTTTAAAATATTTAAAGTAGCAAATCTTCCTGTTGCAATCAAACCATGTAAATGAGATAAATTATAATACTTCGCGATATTATATGAAGCCATGTTATATGCATCAATAGGGTCGACTCCTACTTCAAGTGCAATTTGGATGCATAAATTCATGACACCTTCACGATGGAAACAAGGTGTTGAACCATCTGTTGTCATCATTAAATGGTCAAATATATTTAACTTTTTATCTAGTATTCCTTTTAATAGATTTGGAAGATCAGGACGGATGGAAGAATATCGTAGCGTTACACCATAACCATGAAAAATCCGTTTTTCAACTTCCTCAACCGTCATTGCTTCATGATCACCATCTGCTCCAAGTAATTTCATTCTGACAAGGGTTTTATCAGATGCACCTGGAAAATGTCCTTCAATTTTCTTCCCATTCTTCTTTGAAGACTGAATCCAATAAAGCATTTGGTCATCACCACGTAAAAGACGTGGCCAACCAGTTAACTCGCCTCCAAGTAAAACGTCATCTCTTCCAATCCATTCAAAAATAGATTTATTCGTAAATATTTGATCTTCATTACCCAATTCGGTTTGCGCATCATAACGAGTCCACCAATAATAAGAAAACGGCATCTTTTTCAATTCATCTAGAAGTGAAAACGCTTTCGTATTAGGGAGTTGTAACGCAAAATGTAGATTATCGCTTATAAACATTGTTGTTCCAAATTGTGCTGCGTAATCTGCAAATGTTACAGGATTATATAATTGAAACGGATGGACATGGGGTTCAATATAACCTGGTACAACCGTTTTTCCCCCTAAATCTATTACTTCAGTATCTAGTAAATTTTCTGGCATTTCATTACCAACATATACGATTCGATCATGATGAACCCAAATATTACCGAAAACCCATTGTTTTAACATGCTATGTAAAAAGCGTGCATTTTTTAAAACAATGGTTGGTGATAGCTTTCCTTCTATCACAGCAATTTGATTTCGGATTTCTTGAATCTTCCAAATAGATTCTGGCATATGTTACACTCCCTTCTATTATATAAAATATTTATTTCGTTTAATCGAGTTTTATTCGCACATACTAACAATGCTGAAAAGCAAGCATATCTGATTTTATCGTAACACAGCACTTTACTAAATTAAAGTTCTTTCAATCAGCACATTTGAAAAGGAGTGATTTTGATGTTGGAAGAAAATATTTCTGAAAAAAGTGGCTTCGTTCGACTTGCTTTAGGCATTGGGTTAACAGCTTGTGGAATTAGTCATTTAGTGAAAGAGAACGGAAACAAAACTTTAGGAATGCTATCAATTACAGCTGGTTCATTAAAAATTGCTGAAGGTATCTTTTTATACTGCCCTACCAAAGCAATGTTCAGCAATAATGTGAAAAATGCCGTTACAACATCCATGCAAGAATTTATGGATGGCGATAGCTTAATGACTGCTTTTAATTCAAGATATAATAGCGGAAATCAAAATTCCAATGGCGGCAATGGCTCCACTATGCAACAAATGACACAAACTGCAGCTAAAGTTGCAGAGACAGTTGCTAACACAACCCAATCGGGCACAATGATGGAGGAAGCTGCCAAAGCCATTCAAGGTGTTACAAATAATGCAAATCAGAAGAAATCCAAATAAATAAAAATGTTTAACTCAGAAAAAGCACAAACCCCATTACTCTTGGTTTGTGCTTTTTATTTCATTTTATCTCATGGAAAAATTATTTAAATGTTCTCCATCCAATATCTTTGCGGTAGAAGAAATGATCCCAAGAATACTTATCTATTCCTGCATATACTTTTTCTTTCGCTTCTTTTAAAGACTCTGCTTTTGATGCCACTAATAACACACGTCCACCATTACCTACATATCGTCCATCTTGAAGTTTCGTTCCTGCATGATATACTTCATATTCTTTACTAAGCTCATCTAAATTTGGAAGTGGATGTCCTTTTTCAACTGTTCCAGGATAGCCTTCTGCCGCAATGACAACTCCTAGCATTACTTCATTAGACCATTGTAAATCAAAGAATTTTTCTTCCATTAATGCTTTCATGAATAATCCAAAATCAGAAGTCATGCGAGGAAGCACTACTTGTGTTTCTGGATCGCCAAAACGTGCATTAAATTCAATAACTTTTGGACCTTCTTTCGTAAGAATTAATCCTGCATATAAAACTCCAGTGAAGGATGCGCCTTCTTCTTCCATAGCTTTTACAGTTGGTTCTACAATTTCTGTATATGCGCGAGATACCATTTCTTGCGGAATTTGCGGAACCGGTGAATATGCACCCATACCACCAGTATTTGGACCTGTATCGCCATCATAAGCTCGTTTATGATCTTGAGCAATCACCATTGGATAAATTTGCCCTTTATGTACAAAGGACATGAAGGAAAATTCTTCTCCTTCTAAATATTCCTCAATCACTACTTTTGATGAAGATTCACCAAAGCGTTGATTCCCAATCATATCCGTTACAGCATCAATCGCTTCTTGTTCTGTCATTGCAACAACTACACCTTTACCAGCTGCCAAGCCATCTGCTTTTACAACAATCGGTGCCCCTTGTTGTTTAATATATTCAATCGCTTTATCCATTTCAGTAAACGTTTCATAAGTTGCTGTTGGGATGTTGTATTTTTTCATTAATTGTTTTGCAAATGACTTACTACCTTCAATTTGAGCTGCTTGTTTTGTTGGTCCAAAAATGACAAGACCTCGTTCTTGGAAATAATCCACAATTCCCTCAGCAAGAGGTTGTTCAGGACCGACAAAAGTTAAATCAATACGTTGTTCTTTTGCGAAGTTTGCCAAGCTTTCAAAATCCATTGAATCAATCGCAACCAATTCTGCACAATCACGCATTCCATCATTTCCAGGTGCTACATACACTTTTTCTACGGATGGAGAAATGCTGAATTTTTTTGCGATAGCATGCTCACGTCCACCGCTACCAACTACTAATACTTTCATACGATCGATGCCCTCCTACAAATTATTGGCATATATATTTCAAATGAAGTTAGAAATAATTGCAACTTCCAAAAAAATATTTTAACTTTAGAAAAGACGGCTACGAAACGAGCCGTCTTTATTCATTAATGTTTAAAATGTCTTACTCCTGTTGTAACCATGGCAATACCAGCCTTGTTCGCCACATCGATGGAGTCTTGATCGCGAATAGATCCCCCTGGATGAATGATTGCTGTAATTCCAGCTTTGATTGCTTCTTCTACTGTATCTGGCATTGGGAAGAAAGCATCCGAAGCCATTACCGCACCTTTCGCTTTTTCACCAGCTTGCTCTAATGCGATTTTCGCTGCTCCAACACGGTTCATTTGACCTGCACCGATTCCTAATGTCATTTGTTTATTGTTTACGACAATAGCATTTGACTTCACGTGTTTCACAACGGCCCAACCAAGTTTTAAGGCTTCCCATTCTTCCTCCGTTGGTTCACGGTCTGTTACAACTTTTATATCGGCATCGTTAAAGCCATATGTATCGTCTTCTTGGACGAGTAAACCACCTTCAACGGAAACAACTTTGAACGGATCTTGTTTTTCTTGAGAGAAATTGATTGTAAGCAAGCGAATGTTTTTCTTTTTCGTTAAAATTTCTAATGCTTCTTCTGTAAATGAAGGTGCTATGATAATTTCTAAGAAGATATTGCTTAATTTTTCTGCAGTTGGTGCATTTACTTCACGGTTTAACGCAATGATTCCACCAAAAATTGAAACTGGATCTGCTTCATAAGCTTTGTCAAATGCTTCTTCAATCGTGCTACCAGTACCAACACCACATGGGTTCATATGTTTTACCGCTACGGCAGCTGGTATTTTAAATTCTTTTACAATTTGAAGAGCTGCATTCCCATCTTGAATATTATTAAAGGATAATTCTTTTCCATGTAATTGAGTAGCATAGGCAAGAGAAAAATCTGAACCTAAACGTTTTTTATAAAATGCAGCTTTTTGGTGAGGATTTTCACCGTATCGCAACGTTTGTTGTAATTCGTAAGTAAGTGTTAAACTTTCAGGGAATGATTCTTCTGTTAAGTAGTTTGAAATATATGCATCATAGCTTGCTGTATGGCGGAATACTTTCGCTGCAAGTTTTTTTCGCGTTTCAAAAGTAGTTGTACCGTTCGCTTTCAATTCTTCAAGAACCGTAGCATAGTCATTGCTGTCAACGATTACTGTTACATATTGATGATTTTTCGCAGCTGCACGCAACATTGTAGGGCCACCAATATCAATATTTTCAATTGCATCTTCCCAAGTGACATTTGGTTTTGAAATTGTTTCTACAAATGGATATAAGTTTACACAAACGATTTCAATTGGTTCAATTCCGTGTTCTTGCATTTGTGCTTGGTGGGAAGGATCATCAAATTTCCCTAATAGACCACCATGAATCATGGGATTTAATGTTTTTACACGTCCGTCAAGAATTTCAGGAAATTTTGTTACTTCATCTACACCAGTTACCGGTACGTTATTTTCTTGCAATAACTTTTTCGTACCACCAGTAGATAATATTTCATAACCAAGCGCAACTAATTCTTTCGCAAACTCTAAAATTCCATCTTTATTTGAAACACTAATAAGTGCACGTTTTGCCACAGTTAAAGCCTCCAGTTTATACTCTATTTTTGCAATTATTTATTTTCAAATAATTTTTTTAACGTTTTTGGATAAAGTTCATGTTCTACTTTGTGAATACGTTCTTCCGTTGCTTCTCGATTACCATCCACAACTTCTACCGCTCTTTGTGCAATAATTGGACCTGTATCCATCCCTTCATCAACATAATGAACAGTAACCCCAGTGACTTTCACGCCATGTTCCATTGCTTGTCCAATCGCATCTTTTCCAGGAAAAGCTGGTAATAGAGAAGGATGAATATTAACGATTTTATTAGGATATTCAGTAAGTAATGTGTCGCCAATTAAGCGCATATACCCAGCTAATACAATCCATTCCACCGCTTTTTGTTTCAATATTTTTACAATTTCAGATTCATATGTAGCTTTTGAAGCATAATCTTTTGGTGAAAATGCGAAAACTGGGATGCCGAATTTCTCCGCTCTTTTAACCACATATGCATTGGGTTTATCTGTTACTACAACTTCTATGTTTGCATTTAATTCTCCACGTTCGATGGATTCTTGAATCGCTTGAAAATTCGATCCACTTCCTGATGCAAACACTGCTATTTTCGTTGTCATTGGCTCAAGCTCCCATCGTGTTTTCCATTAAATAAAACCCCTTCGCCTTTTACAACACGCCCAATTTGATACGCTTTCTCCCCGTGGGCTTCTGCAATTTGAATTATTTTATCCGCATCTTCAGGAGAAACGGAAAGAACAAATCCAATCCCCATATTAAATACGTTGTATAAATCTCTGTCTGATAGCGAACCTTTATCCTTCAAAAATTCGAAAATTCGAAGAGTTTCCCATGATCCTAAATCAATTTCTGTTGCAAGTCCTTCTGGCATCATTCGAGGCAAGTTTTCATAAAATCCACCACCAGTAATGTGAGCCATGCCGTGAACGTCCACTTGCTTTAACATCTCAAGAACTGGTTTGGCGTAAATTTTTGTTGGTGTAAGCAAAGCATCACCAATTGGCCCCAAATCTTCATAACCTTCAATCAATTCATCATATTTATAGCCGCAATTTCCAAATACGATTTTGCGAACTAAGGAATAACCATTGGAATGCACGCCGCTAGATGCAAGTCCAACAAGGACATCCCCTTCAACAATTTTTTCCCCAGTAACGACACGAGATTTTTCACAAGCCCCAACCGCAAAACCAGCTACATCATATTCATTTTCATCATACAAACCAGGCATTTCAGCAGTTTCCCCGCCGATGAGTGCAGCACCTGCCTGAACGCAACCATCTGCAACGCCACTTACAATTTGCTCGATCTTTTCAGGGTCTGCTTTCCCAATTGCAATATAATCTAAAAAGTATAACGGTTCTGCACCTTGAGCAACGATATCATTCACACACATCGCCACGCAGTCAATGCCAATCGTGTCATGTTTATCGGCCATAAATGCTAATTTGAGCTTAGTCCCGACACCATCTGTACCAGAAATTAGAACAGGTTCTTTTAAATTTAATGAAGATAAATCGAACATGCCACCGAAGCCACCAAACGTTCCCATGACACCAATTCGTTTTGTTCTTTCTACATGGGATTTCATGCGTTTAACAGCTTCATAACCAGCTTCAATATTGACTCCCGCTTGTTCATATGCCTTTGACATGATTCTTCCTCCTTAATGTGAAAGTTCTTTAATATGTGGTAAGACAGTGTCTGGGAAAATTTCAGTTGGATATTTTCCAGTAAAGCATGCCATGCAAAGACCGCCATTCTCATCGTCAAAAGGTCTTGAGATTGCTTCTACTAATCCGTCTGGAGATAAAAATGTTAAGGAATCTGCACCAATTGCATCACGGATTTCATCGATTGTTTTTCCTGTTGCGATTAGCTCTTCATCTGATGAAATGTCTATTCCATAGAAGCAAGGATTCGAAATTGGAGGAGAAGTGATTGCTACATGCACTTCCTTTGCTCCAGCTTCTTTTAACATTTTGACAATTCTACGAGAAGTTGTTCCTCGAACGATGGAATCATCCACCATGACTACTCGTTTTCCACGAACGACTTGAACGACAGGAGATAATTTCATTTTTACTCCGCGTTCACGCAATTCTTGTGTCGGTTGAATAAATGTTCTTCCCACATAACGATTTTTGATTAATCCCATTTCGTAAGGAATGCCAATTTCTTCTGCAAAACCAATTGCAGCTGAAATGGAGGAATCCGGAACACCTGTTACAACATCCGCATCGATTGAACCCATTTCTTTTGCTAATTGTTTACCCAAACGTTTACGAGCCATGTGAATGTTGACATAATCAATATTTGAGTCAGGACGTGCAAAATAAACATATTCCATTGCACACATTGCTCTTTGTTCCATTTGAGCATAGCGATCTTCTTCGATACCTTTTTCTGAAATAACAACTAATTCTCCCGGCTCCACTTCCCGTATAAACTCCGCACCAATCAAATCAAAGGCGCAAGTTTCAGACGAAGCCACCCAAGCGTCCCCTAATTTACCAATTGACAGTGGACGTAAACCATTGCGATCTCGAGCTAGGATCATTTTATCTTTCGTTAAAATAATGACGGAGAATGCACCTCTCAATAGAGAAAGAGCTTCTTTTACTTGCTCACGGAAGCGAGGCTTTTTGCTTTTTTTAATTAAATGCACAATTACTTCCGTGTCTGAAGTAGAATGAAAAATACTACCTGATCGTTCAAGATGTTGTTTCAAATGATTCGCATTGACTAAATTACCATTATGAGCCAAAGCAATCGTGCCAGTTGAGGAACGAACCAATAACGGCTGTACGTTCTCTATTCCTCCGCCACCTGCAGTTGTATAGCGAACATGAGCAATGGCAGAAGTGCCTTTCAAACTTTTTAATTTTTCTTCATTAAATACTTCATTTACTAAACCTTCACCTTTTACCGCTTTGAAGTACTGGCCGTCAGTAGCGACGATGC
>SMEK01000296.1_pt1 | contig 19908 bp, 16 predicted proteins | sample 2456371 | NCBI WGS metagenome assembly SMEK01 (sample SAMN10132590, study PRJNA489261) | soil metagenome | isolation source: day1 antibiotic-loamy sand soil ammended with composted manure from dairy... | place: USA | collected 2015-04-01
CGGCTTCGCCATGGGCGCGGTCGCGGCCTACATCTATGTGCGCGGCGAGTTCGTCCGCGAGCGCGAGGCCCTGCAGCGCGCGATCGATGAGGCCTATGACGCCAAGCTGATCGGCAAGAACAACAAGAACGGCTACGATTTCGATATCTATGTCCACCACGGCGCAGGCGCCTATATCTGCGGCGAGGAGACGGCGCTGCTCGAAAGCCTTGAAGGCAAGAAGGGCCAGCCCCGTCTGAAGCCTCCGTTCCCGGCGAATGTCGGCCTTTATGGCTGCCCCACCACCGTCAATAATGTGGAGTCCATCGCTGTGGCGCCCACCATCCTGCGCCGGGGTGCTGCGTGGTTCTCGTCCATCGGCAGGCCGAACAATGTCGGCACCAAGCTGTTCATGCTGGTCGGCCACGTAAACACGCCCTGCGTGGTTGAAGAGGCGATGGGCATCACCTTCCGCGAAATCGTCGAAAAGCACGGCCATGGCGTGCGCGGCGGCTGGGACAATCTGCTGGCGGTTATTCCCGGCGGGGCCTCTTGCCCAGTGGTGAAGGGCGAGGACATTCTCAACGCCCCGATGGATTTTGACGGCATGCGCGAACTGAAATCGTCGTTCGGCACGGGTGCCATGATCATCATGGACAAGTCGACGGACATCGTTAAGGCGATTGCGCGACTGTCCTACTTCTTCAAGCACGAGAGCTGCGGCCAGTGCACGCCCTGTCGCGAGGGAACCGGCTGGATGTGGCGTGTCATGGAAAGGCTGGTGCGAGGAGAGGCGCACAAGCGCGAGATCGACATGCTGCTCGATGTTACCAAGCAGGTCGAGGGACATACGATCTGTGCGCTGGGAGACGCGGCCGCCTGGCCGATCCAGGGCCTTATCCGCAATTTCCGGCCGGAGATCGAGCGGCGTATCGACGAGTTCACCCGCAACTCACATCGGTCCCAGCCGGTGCTGCAGGCGGCGGAGTAAGGTATGAAAGGCAATGGCGACATCAGGATGCCCCGGGAGATGGCCAGCGCGGCCAATCTCATGGTGCCGCCGCTTGCCGGCGCGGCAGCCATGTCGGCGCTTGGCGTAGGTCTGGTTGGCCAGATGTGGGGAGCCTGGATGGGAGCGCTCGTAGGCGCTGCGGACCTCTCGCAGCGCCTGTTCCAGCCCTTCGACGCCGCCGCTTGGGGGAAGGGAAACGGCCTCTCGAAGGAGACTGGGCGGATAGTGGGCCCCGGAGCGGATCAGGGCGGGCTGGCCTCGGCCAGAGGCAGCAAGGCTTGTGCAAAGCCAGGAACGCCGGCGCCACATTCCTTCGATGCGTCGGGCGCGGAAGTTTGGGGCAAGGAAGCACAGCTGATGCCGGAGGATTTTCGTCCTCCCAAGGCGATCGAGCGGCCGGATAGGCCGGACGATCTCAAGGCGATTTCCGGAATCGGGCCGAAGCTGGAGCAGGTGCTGAACGGTCTGGGGATCTGGACCTACGACCAGATCGCCGGCTGGAGGGTGGAGGAAATAGCCTGGATAGAAGACTATCTCGGCTTCAAGAACCGTGTCGTACGTGACCGCTGGTTGGAACAGGCGGCCGCACTGGCAGAGACCAAAACACAACAATGAGTTGACAACCGGGCGCGGCCTCGGCATCGCCCGGCAAGCAAGGTGCGGGTTTCCGCAGGGATTCGAAGCGAATGGCGAAGCTCAAGGTCGACGGGAAAGAGATAGAGGTACCCGACCACTACACGCTGCTGCAGGCGGCGGAGGCGGCTGGTGCCGAAGTGCCGCGCTTCTGCTTCCACGAGCGGCTGTCGATTGCAGGCAATTGCCGCATGTGTCTGGTCGAGGTGAAGGGCGGACCTCCCAAGCCCCAGGCGTCCTGCGCCATGGGCGTGCGCGACCTGCGCCCCGGCCCCAATGGCGAGCCGCCGGAAGTGTTCACCAACACGCCAATGGTCAAGAAGGCCCGCGAAGGCGTGATGGAATTTCTCCTCATCAACCATCCGCTGGACTGCCCGATCTGCGACCAGGGTGGCGAGTGCGACCTGCAGGACCAGGCTATGGCCTTCGGTGTCGATTCGTCGCGTTTCAAGGAAAACAAGCGCGCGGTCGAGGACAAGTATATCGGCCCGCTGGTCAAGACGGTGATGAACCGTTGCATCCACTGCACGCGTTGCATCCGTTTCACAACGGAGGTCGCCGGCATTTCCGAACTCGGCCTTATCGGCCGGGGCGAGGATGCCGAAATCACCACCTATCTCGAACAGGCCATGACCTCCGAGTTGCAGGGCAATGTCGTGGACCTCTGCCCGGTCGGCGCCCTGACATCGAAACCGTTCGCCTTTACCGCCCGGCCCTGGGAGTTGAACAAGACCGAATCCATCGACGTCATGGACGCTGTCGGTTCGGCAATCCGCGTGGACACCCGCGGCCGCGAAGTGATGCGCATTCTGCCGCGCATCAATGACGAAGTGAACGAGGAGTGGATCTCGGACAAGACCCGCTACATCTGGGACGGGTTGCGCACGCAGCGTCTGGATCGGCCTTATGTCCGCAAGGATGGCAAGTTGACGCCCGCCACCTGGAACGAAGCCTTTGCAGCCATCAAGGAGGCTATCGACAAGACCGCACCGGAGAGGATTGGCGCCATTGCCGGCGATCTCGCTGCGGTCGAGGAAATGTACGCCCTCAAGCTTCTGATGCAGGCGCTCGGCTCGCCGAATCTCGACTGCCGGCAGGACGGGGCGGCGCTCGATCCTTCGCTTGGGCGCGGCAGCTATATATTCAATGCAACGATCGAAGGCATCGAAGAAGCTGACGCGATCCTGATTGTTGGCTCCAATCCGCGCTTCGAGGCGTCGGTTCTCAACGCTCGCATCCGCAAGCGCTATCGTATGGGGCCGCTGCCCATCGGCGTCATCGGCGAGGTTGGAGACCTGCGCTACGAATACGAGCAGCTTGGCGCTGGTCCTGAGACGCTGAAGGACCTGGCAGAAGGCAACGGCAAGTTCTTCCAGAGCCTTAAGCGAGCAGCAAAGCCACTCATTATCGTAGGGCAGGGTGCGCTCCTGCGTCAGGATGGCAAGGCCGTGCTAGGCCAGGCTGCGAAGCTTGCCCTGGCCGTGGGCGCCGTCACGCCGGAATGGAACGGCTTTTCGGTGCTGCACACGGCCGCGGCACGGGTCGGCGGGCTGGATATCGGCTTCGTTCCCGGCGAGGGCGGCAAGGATGTCGCCGGCATGCTTGGCGACAGCGACGTGCTGTTCCTTTTGGGCGCCGATGAACTCGACATGACCAGGACCGGCGGCGCTTTTGTGGTTTATATCGGCACTCATGGCGATGCCGGCGCGCACAGGGCGAATGTCATTCTGCCCGCCTCGACCTATACGGAGAAATCCGGCACCTACGTCAACACGGAAGGCCGCGTGCAGATGACGAACCGCGCCGGCTTCGCGCCGGGCGATGCCCGCGAGGACTGGGCGATCCTTCGGGCGTTGTCCGACGTGCTGGGCAAGCGTCTACCCTTCGACTCGCTGGCGCAGCTGCGTGCGAAGCTATACGCCGAATATCCGCATCTGGCCCGCATCGACCGGATCGAAGCCGGGAGCCCTGATGACGTCGCGAGGGCGGCGAAGCTGGGCGGCCGGCTTGGCAAGGGGGTTTTCACCTCGCCGGTGACGGATTTCTATCTCACCAACCCGATTGCGCGGGCCTCGGCCGTGATGGCTGAATGCTCGGCGCTGGCCAGAAACGGCTTCCGACAGGCGGCGGAGTAGGGCGACCATGGATAGTTTCTTCTCCTTCTACGTTCTGCCGGCCCTGATCATTTTGATCAAATCGGTCGCGCTGATCGTCGTGCTCCTGATCTTCGTGGCCTACATCCTCTACGCGGACCGCAAGATCTGGGCTGCCGTTCAACTGCGCCGCGGCCCGAATGTGGTTGGCCCGTGGGGCACGCTGCAGGCCTTCGCGGACCTGTTCAAGTTCGTCTTCAAGGAGCCAATCATTCCGTCTGGCGCAAACAAGGGCGTTTTCCTGCTCGCGCCGCTGGTTTCCGCGGTTCTTGCCATCGCAGCCTGGGCTGTCATCCCGGTTAGCGAAAACTGGGCAATAGCCGACATCAATGTCGGCATCCTCTATGTCTTCGCCATTTCCTCGCTCGAGGTCTATGGCGTGATCATGGGCGGCTGGGCTTCGAACTCGAAGTACCCGTTCCTCGGCGCATTGCGTTCTGCAGCGCAGATGGTGTCTTACGAGGTTTCGATCGGCTTCGTCATCGTCACGGTGCTGCTTGCGGTCGGCTCGCTAAACCTGTCCGACATCGTGCTGTCGCAGGCCGACGGGCTGGGGACCCATCTCGGCGTACCGGTCAACACCTTCCTCGACTGGCACTGGCTCGGCCTGTTCCCCATGTTCATCATCTTCATGATCTCTGCTTTGGCTGAAACCAACCGCCCGCCATTTGACCTGGTGGAGGCCGAATCGGAACTGGTCGCCGGCCACATGGTCGAATATTCCTCCACTCCGTTCCTGCTGTTCTTCCTCGGCGAATATGTCGCCGTGGTGCTGATGTGCGCCTTGACCACCATTCTGTTCCTGGGAGGATGGCTGCCGCCCCTGGACATCGCCCCCTTCACCTGGGTGCCGGGCGTGGTCTGGTTCGTGCTCAAGGTCTGCTTCGTCTTTTTCATCTTCTCCATGGCCAAGGCGGTGCTGCCGCGCTACCGCTACGATCAGTTGATGCGTCTTGGCTGGAAGGTCTTCCTGCCGATCTCTCTGTTCATGGTTGTGGCTACCGCCGCATTCCTCAAGTTCACGGGACTTGCCTGATGGGTGCTCTGTCACAAGCTGCCAAGGGCCTGCTGCTCAAGGATATCGTCATCGGTTATCTTCTCGGGTTGCGCCAGTTTTTCGCGCCCAAGGAGACGATCAACTATCCGCACGAGAAGGGGCCGGTTTCCCCGCGCTTTCGCGGCGAGCACGCATTGCGGCGCTATCCCAACGGACAAGAACGCTGCATCGCCTGCAAGCTGTGCGAGGCGATCTGCCCGGCGCAGGCCATTACCATCGAGGCAGGGCCTCGCCGCAATGACGGCACGCGCCGCACCGTTCGTTACGACATCGACATGGTGAAATGCATTTATTGCGGCTTCTGCCAGGAGGCCTGTCCGGTCGATGCGATCGTGGAGGGGCCGAATTTCGAGTTCGCCACGGAAACGCGCGAGGAACTTTACTACGACAAGGAAAAGCTCTTGGCCAACGGTGATCGGTGGGAGCGCGAGATCGCGCGTAACATGGCGCTGGATGCGCCGTACAGATAAGGGCGGGCAGGCGCGATACGCATGGACGTATCGCTATTGCTTGGATAATAACACGCGACTTCGTGACCGGACGCGGAGCGGAGTCGGTCAGGGTCTGGCGCACCGGGCGCCGGATCCTTCGGGAAAGGAACTGGGGACAAACCCATGCTCAACGGCCTAGGGGCGATCTTTTTCTACCTATTCGCCTTTGTCGCGGTGGCGTCGGCCTTTATGGTCATTTCGGCGCGCAATCCCGTGCATTCGGTTCTTTTCCTGATCCTCACCTTCTTCAACGCGGCAGGCCTCTTCCTGCTGACCGGCGCAGAGTTTCTGGCGATGATCCTGCTCATCGTCTATGTCGGCGCCGTCATGGTGCTGTTCCTCTTCGTTGTCATGATGCTTGACGTCGACTTCGCGGAACTGAAAAGCGGCGCCCTGCAATATGCGCCGATCGGCGCACTGGTTGGCTTGATCCTGGCCGCAGAGCTGATCGTGGTGGTGGGCGGCTACAGCTTTGCACCCGAGCTCGCTTCCACGGTGGCGCAGCCGATCCCCGATCTGGCGGAGCGATCCAACACCGCCGCGCTCGGCGACGTCATCTACACGGACTATCTTTATTTCTTCCAGATTGCCGGGCTGATCCTGCTTGTGGCGATGATCGGGGCCATCGTGCTTACCCTGCGCCACAAGCCGAACGTCAAGCGGCAGTCCATCGCGGAGCAGGTGGCGCGCACGCCGGCCACCGCCATCGAGATCAAGAAGGTCGAGACGGGGAAGGGCATCTGAGATGACCATCGGCATCGCACATTTTCTTACCGTGTCGGCGATCCTGTTCACCCTCGGCGTGTTCGGAATTTTCCTGAACCGCAAGAACGTCATCGTCATCCTGATGTCGATCGAACTGATCCTGCTCTCGGTCAACATCAACTTCGTCGCCTTCTCCGCAGCGCTCGGCGATCTCGTCGGGCAGGTCTTTGCCTTGTTCGTGCTGACGGTCGCTGCAGCCGAAGCCGCGATCGGGCTTGCCATTCTGGTCGTATTCTTCCGCAACCGCGGCTCTATCGCGGTCGAAGACGTGAACATGATGAAGGGCTGAGGAATGTATCAGGCCATCGTTTTCCTGCCCCTCATAGGCTTCCTGGTTGTCGGGCTCTTCGGCAACTCATTGGGGGCCAAGGCGTCTGAATACATCACCTCCGGCCTGCTGGTGATTGCCGCGGTCCTGTCTTGGATCGCGTTCTTCGCCGTGGCCTTCGGCGACGGGGAGGCGTTTGTCGTGCCAGTGCTGCGCTGGATCCAGTCCGGCGGCATCGACACGTTCTGGGCGCTGCGTATCGATACGCTGACGGTGGTCATGCTGATCGTCGTCAACACGGTTTCGGCGTTGGTGCATATCTATTCGATCGGCTACATGCATCACGATCCGCACCGGCCGCGCTTCTTTGCCTATCTGTCGCTGTTCACCTTTGCCATGTTGATGCTGGTGACCGCCGACAATCTGGTACAGATGTTCTTCGGCTGGGAAGGCGTGGGGCTGGCGTCCTATCTGCTAATCGGCTTCTGGTACAAGAGGCCCTCGGCCAATGCTGCGGCCATCAAGGCCTTCGTCGTCAACCGCGTGGGTGATTTCGGTTTCCTGCTCGGCATACTTGGCGTGTTCGTACTGTTCGGCTCCGTCAATCTTTCCACCATTTTCGCAAATGCCGCGTCCTTCATCCCGGCTGAGGGCAGCGAGGCGGCCGCGAATGGCGGCACGGTGCTGACATTCCTCGGCTATGCGCTGGACAAGGGGGCGGCGCTGACGGTGGTGTGCCTGCTTCTGTTCATGGGCGCGATGGGCAAGTCGGCCCAGGTGCCGCTGCACACCTGGCTCCCGGACGCGATGGAAGGCCCCACCCCGGTGTCCGCCCTGATCCATGCCGCCACCATGGTGACGGCGGGCGTCTTCATGCTTGCCCGGCTCTCGCCCCTGTTCGAACTTTCGGTCACGGCGCTCACCTTCGTCACCTTCATCGGCGCCATAACCGCCTTCTTCGCTGCCACCGTGGGGCTGGTGCAGAACGACATCAAGCGCGTGATCGCCTATTCAACCTGCTCTCAGCTGGGCTACATGTTCGTGGCTCTGGGCGTAGGCGCCTATGGTGCGGCGATCTTCCACCTGTTCACGCATGCCTTCTTCAAGGCGCTGCTCTTCCTGGGCTCGGGTTCGGTCATCCATGCGATGTCGGACGAGCAGGACATGCGCAAGATGGGCGGCATACGCAAGCTGATCCCCACCACATACTGGATGATGGTTATCGGCACCCTGGCGCTGACTGGCGTCGGCATTCCGATGACCTGGATCGGCTTTGCCGGTTTCTTCTCGAAAGACGCCATCATCGAGTCCGCCTTCGTCGGCCAGAATGCCATGGCCACATTCGCCTTCGTGTTGCTGGTCATCAGCGCCGGGTTCACCTCCTTCTATTCCTGGCGGCTGATCTTCATGACCTTCCACGGCGAGCCGCGTGCCGATAGCGAGACGATGCATCACGTGCATGAATCGCCGCCCGTCATGCTGATTCCGCTTTATGCGCTGGCTGTGGGCGCGGTCTTCGCGGGCGCGCTGTTCTCCACCTATTTCATCGGCGAGGGCTATGAGCAGTTCTGGAAGGGCTCGCTGTTCACGTTGCCGGAGAACCACGTGCTGCATGACATTCATGGCGTGCCGCTTTGGGTCAAGCTGGCGCCCATCGTAGTCACAGTTGTCGGATTCCTCGTCGCTTGGCAATTCTACATCCGAAGGCCCGAAGCGCCGCGCGAGCTCGCCGCGCGCCACCGCGGGCTCTACGCCTTCCTGCTCAACAAGTGGTACTTCGACGAGCTCTACGACTTCGTGTTTGTCCGCTTCGCCAAGTGGCTGGGCTATACGCTGTGGAAGAAGGGCGATGGCGCGATCATAGACGGATTGGGACCTGACGGCGTGTCCGCCCGGGTGATCGATGTTACCAACCGCGTCGTCAAGTTGCAGACCGGCTATCTCTACCACTATGCCTTCGCCATGCTGATCGGCGTTGCCGCACTCGTCACCTGGATGATGCTCTGATGGACTGGCCCATTCTATCCACAGTCACCTTCCTGCCGCTTGTTGGCGCGCTGCTCATCCTGTTCGTGCGCGACGAAGGCGAAGCCGCCCGGCGGAACATACGCATGATCACACTATGGACGACGATCATCACCTTCGTCGTCTCGCTGTTCATCTGGATCGGTTTCGACAATTCGCAGGCCGGCTTCCAGTTCGTCGAAAAGCACGGCTGGCTGGATTCGGGCATCTCCTACCACATGGGCGTGGACGGCATTTCGATGCTGTTCGTGATCCTGACGACGTTCCTGATGCCGCTATGCATCCTGGCCTCGTGGGAAACGATCGAGAAGCGCGTAAAGGCCTATATGGTCGCGTTTCTCATCCTCGAAACGCTGATGATCGGCGTGTTCTGCGCCCTCGATATCGTCCTGTTCTACGTCTTCTTCGAGGCCGGGCTGATCCCGATGTTCATCATCATCGGCGTGTGGGGCGGCAAGCGGCGGGTCTATGCCTCGTTCAAGTTCTTCCTTTATACGCTGCTTGGCTCGGTGCTGATGCTGCTCGCCATCATGGCGATGTACTGGCAGTCGGGCACGACCGACATCGTGGAATTGCTGCGGCACGATTTCCCTGCCTCGATGCAGACCTGGCTATGGCTGGCCTTCTTCGCATCCTTTGCCGTGAAGATGCCGATGTGGCCGGTGCACACCTGGCTCCCCGATGCGCATGTCGAGGCGCCCACAGCCGGCTCGGTCATTCTGGCGGGCATCCTGCTGAAGATGGGAGGCTACGGCTTCCTGCGCTTCTCATTGCCCATGTTCCCGGATGCTTCGGTCTATTTTGCGCCGCTGGTCTTCGCCCTTTCGGTCATCGCCATCATCTACACCTCGCTGGTGGCGCTGATGCAGGACGATATGAAGAAGCTGATTGCATATTCGTCCGTCGCTCATATGGGCTTCGTGACCATGGGTATCTTCGCCATCAATCAGGAAGGCATCCAGGGAGCGCTGTTCCAGATGCTCTCGCACGGCCTTGTGTCGGGCGCTCTATTTCTGTGCGTCGGCGTCATTTACGATCGCCTGCACACCCGTGAGATCGCCGCTTATGGCGGGCTGGTCAACAACATGCCGAAATATGCGGCCGCATTCATGATATTTACCATGGCCAATGTCGGACTGCCGGGCACCAGCGGCTTCATCGGCGAGTTCCTGACCATGCTGGGGGTCTTCCGCGTCAACACCTGGGTCGCCGTCTTTGCCGCCACCGGCGTCATCCTGTCGGCCGCCTATGCGCTTTGGCTCTACCGCCGCATCATATTCGGAGCACTGACCAAGGACAGCCTCAAGAGCATGCTGGACCTCTCGCCACGCGAAAAGGCGATTCTCTATCCGCTTGCCGTGCTGATTGTCTTCTTCGGTGTCTATCCCGCGCCCGTGTTCGACGCGACGGCCCAGTCCGTGAAGGCGCTGGTCACCAACGTTACAGCATCGCTCGACGCCGCCCAGACGGCGTCGGCCAACTGAGAGAGCAGATATGCCACTGGACCTTCTTTCCAGCCTTTCGCTCTCGACGCCGGAACTGATCCTGGCGGTCGGCGCAATGGCTTTGCTGATGCTGGGAGCGTTCTCGCGCGAGAATGTCAGCGGACTAGTGAATGGGCTGGCCATTGCCCTCCTGGCTGCTGCAGGCCTGTGGATGTGGCTGGCCGGCCAACAGGGAACTGGCTTTGGCGGTGCTTTCAAGCAGGACGACTTTGCCCTGTTCATGAAGCTGCTGACGCTCGCGGCCTCGGCGATCACGCTCGTCATGTCGATCCGCCACGCAAAGACGCACCGATATGACAAATACGAGTATCCGGTGCTGGTGCTGCTGTCGACGCTCGGCATGATGCTGATGATCTCGGCCAACAGCCTGATAGCGCTCTATCTCGGTTTCGAGCTTCAGTCTCTCGCGCTCTACGTGGTGGCCGCTATTCACCGGGAGAATGCGCGCTCGAGCGAGGCCGGACTGAAGTATTTCGTTCTCGGCGCGCTTGGCACCGGCATGATGCTCTACGGTATTTCGCTGACCTATGGCTACACCGGTAGCGTCGACTTTGGACAAGTTGCCGCCATCGTCAGCGGTTCTGAGCGGCAGGTGGGCGTCCTGTTCGGCCTGGTGTTCATACTTGCTGGCCTGACCTTCAAGATCTCGGCCGTTCCTTTCCATATGTGGACGCCAGACGTCTATGAAGGCTCGCCCACGCCCGTAACTGCCTTCTTCGCCGTCTCTCCCAAGGTGGCGACGATGGCGCTGATCCTGCGTGTGGTGCTGGAAGCCTTCGAGCCGGCGGCAGCTGACTGGCAGCAGATCATAGTTTTCATTTCGATCGCATCCATGGCGCTCGGCTCCTTCGCTGCGATTGGCCAGCGGAATTTCAAGCGGCTGATGGCGTACTCTTCGATCGGTCATATGGGCTTCTGTCTGGTTGGCCTTGCCGCCAATAGCGAGGCGGGAATACGTGGCGTCATTATCTACATGCTCATCTACGTGGCCATGACGCTGGGTACCTTCGCCTTTATCCTCGCCATGCGCCGTGACGACCGGCAGCTGGAAGAAATTGGCGACCTCGCAGGCATAGCTCACACCAACCCGGCGATGGCGACGATCCTGACCATCCTGCTGTTTTCGCTGGCTGGCATTCCACCGCTCGCTGGTTTCTGGGCCAAATGGTATGTGTTCCTGGCGGCGATCAATGCCGGGCTTTACCCGCTCGCCATCATCGGCGTGGTCACCTCGGTGGTGGCAGCATTCTACTATCTGCGCATCATCAAGATCATGTGGTTCGATGAGCCGATCGGCGCCTTCCAGCCAATGGCCGGGGAACTACGCTTCGTGCTCGGTCTTTCCGGTGCGTTCGTGCTTTTCTACGTGCTCATCGGCGGCCCGATCGCCGGCTATGCCCAGACGGCAGCGAAGACATTCTTCTGATGGCGATATCAGCTCATTCTTCTCTCCGATTGCGGGGAGAAGATGGCTCGAAGGAGCGCATCTCGGCCGTCCTGGGGGCGGCGATGGCGATTTGTGGTTCGCCGTCCGCCACCTCCTCGAATAGAGATGCCGTGGGAAGGGCCTTATGACCTTCCGCCTTGCACCCACCGCATCCCTGGAGGGTTTTCGCCTCGAAGCCCATGACTCAGTCGGTTCCACGAATGCGCTTGCGCTGACGCGGGGGCGCGAGGGCGATCCAGGCCGTCTCTGGGTTGTCGCGAAAAAGCAGGAAAGCGGACGAGGCCGAAGGGGCAGGGCCTGGGCCACGCCGGAAGGCAATCTCGCCGCGACATTACTTCTGATAACAGGCAATCTCGGGCAGTCGGCCACGCTGGGTTTCGTGGCCGGGCTGGCGCTTGCTGATGCCTTGGAGGCGACGGTACCGGCCGGTGCGCGGATCGCCATAGGACCGGACGGAGCGGACACCGGTGGCAAAAACAGGTTCGAGCTCAAATGGCCGAACGATGTGCTGGCCTCGGGTGCAAAGCTTGCCGGCATTCTGCTTGAGTCCGCCCAACTGGGAGACGGCAAGTTTGCGGTCGCAATCGGTATCGGCGTCAACGTCGTGGAGCATCCTCGGGATTTGCCCTATCCGGCAACCTCGCTAAGGGCCCTTGGCTCGACCTGCGACGCCGAAACGCTCTTCCTCGCCCTTTCCGACGCCTGGGGCGCGAATGCACGACTATGGGACGAAGGAAGGGGGCTCGGCCAGATCCGCAGGCGGTGGCTTGCGCGCGCAGCGGGGCTGGGAGGCGAGGTTGCTGTCAATATTGACGGTAGGGTCGTGCGCGGCACCTTCGAAACGATTGACGAGGACTGCCGTTTCGTGGTCCGCGACATGAACGGTTCGGTCTTCACCGTTGCTGCGGGGGACGTGCATTTCGGCGCGGTGGCCTCTGCTGCTGCAATCTGAGAAAGGGACGCTCATGGCGGGTCACAGCCAAGCTGATCTCGTTTTCGTGCCTCTCGGCGGTGTCGGCGAGATTGGCATGAACTTCGCTCTTTATGGCTTCGGGCCTCCTGGCAACCGCGAGTGGCTGGTGGTCGATGTCGGCGTGACCTTTCCAGATTCGGCACATCCCGGTGTTGATCTCATCCTGCCCGACACGCGATTCATAGAGGAGCGGGTGGACCGGCTGCGCGGTATCGTCATCACACACGCGCACGAGGATCACTATGGGGCGCTGCACGACATCTGGCCCAGGTTAAATGTCCCCGTATGGATGAGTCCGTTCGCGGCAGGATTGCTGGAGGCGAAGCGGCAAGGTGAACCGGGCGCTCCGAAAATTCCCGTTACCATCTATCGCGCGGGCGAACGGTTCACCGTGGGGCCGTTCGAGATTGAGGCGATCCCGGTGGCGCATTCCATTCCCGAACCCTGTTCACTGGCGATCACAACGCCCTTGGGCACGGTGGTCCACACGGGGGACTGGAAGATCGACGCGGCGCCCGCCATCGGGCCCATGACCGACGAGGCCCGGTTCCGCTTCTATGGCGACAAGGGTGTCCTGGCTCTGGTTTGCGATTCGACCAATGCGTTACGGGAAGGAGATTCGCCCACCGAGCAGGCGGTCGGCGCCAGCCTCAAGGAAATCATCGCCGGCGCGAAGGGCAGGGTGGCGGTCACCACTTTCTCTTCCAATGTCGGGCGTATCCGCTCCATCGCCGAAGCTGCGCGTGATGCCGGGCGGCAATGCCTGTTGCTCGGCCGCTCCCTCAAGCGGGTCGTCGATGTCGCCACCGAGCTCGGCTACATGGACGGCCTCCCGGAATTCGTGACCGAAGAGGATTACGGTTTTATCCCGCGTGAGAACCTGGTCGTAATCTGCACCGGCAGCCAGGGCGAGCCCTTGGCGGCTCTTGCCAAACTGGCGCGCGAAGAGATGAAGTCGGTTGCGTTGAGTCCCGGCGATACCGTCATCTTTTCTTCGCGCACCATTCCCGGGAACGAGAAGGCCATTCTGGAGATCAAGAATAGGCTGATCGATCTCGGCATGAAGGTCATCGAAGACGGCGATGCGCTGGTCCATGTCTCGGGCCATCCGCGCCGCAACGAACTGAAGCAGATGTACCAGTGGGTGCGGCCGAAGATCGGAGTGCCTGTTCATGGGGAGGCCGCGCATCTCGTGGCCCAGGGTTCGTTGATGGCGATGTCCGGCATCGGCCAGGTGGCACAGGTGCGCAATGGAGATATGCTGCGGCTGGCGCCGGGGCCCGCAACCATCATTGATCAGGTGCCTTTTGGCCGCGTCTACAAGGATGGCAGGCTGGTCGGGACCGAGGAGGCGATGGGTGTGCGCGACCGGCGCAGACTTTCCTTCGCAGGCCACGTGGCCGTGAATGTGGTGCTGGACGACAGGTACGAGCTCGCGGGCGACCCTGATCTCGTTGCCATAGGCGTGGCGGAAACCGACGCTACCGGTGAAAGGCTCGAAGAGCTCATGCTCGAAGCGGCAGTCGGGGCGGTGGACTCCATTCCTCGCCAGCGCAGGAAGGATCTGGATCTGGTGCAGGAATCCGTGCGCCGCGCCGTGCGCGCCGCCGCCAATGAGGTGTGGGGCAAGAAACCCTTGGTGACCGTGTTCGTCACGCAATAGGTTGAACGCCGAGTGACGAGGCGCGACAATGCGCCGGGGCTCCTTGCGACGCCTTGGGTTGTAGATATCAAGTTGCCATCTAAGCGGGATTATTCATGCTCGGTCGCCTGAACCATGTCGCCATTGCGGTTCCCGAACTTGCCTCGGCTGCGGCCACCTATCGCGACACGCTGGGTGCGGCGGTTACGGCGCCGCAGGCCTTGCCGGAACATGGCGTCACCGTGGTGTTTGTTGATCTCGGCAACACAAAGGTGGAACTTCTGGAGCCGCTCGGCGCCAATTCGCCCATAGCAGCCTTTCTCGAGAAGAATCCGGCCGGTGGCATGCATCATGTGTGCTACGAGGTGGATGACATAATCGCGGCGCGCGATCGCCTGAGAGCCGCCGGCGCACGCATTCTTGGCGATGGCGAGCCCAAGATTGGCGCGCACGGCAAGCCCGTCTTGTTCCTGCATCCGAAAGATTTCTCAGGCACGCTCGTCGAACTGGAGCAGGCATGAGCTGGATTGGCTATCTCGCCACTTTCTTCATCGCGTGGTGGTTCTTTCTGTTCCTGGTGCTGCCTTTCGGCCTGAGGACGCAGGACGAGGACAATGAAGTCACCCTGGGTACGGTGCCGAGTGCGCCGCGCGGGCCACACATGCGCCGCGCTGCGCTGTGGACCACCCTCATTACCCTGATATTCATCGGTGTGCTTTACGGGGTGGTGGACGGGCTCGGCCTGGGTTTTGAGAATCTGCCGCGCTTCGTGCCCGACTAGGCTTTTCCTTGCAGGATAGGATCGAGGCGCAATCGCTTGATTGCCAAAAAAAATGCAAGGCTGAAAGCCTTGCAGTTTTAACGCGTCCGATCTGCTTTCCGGTTTCCCGGCGGCTGCGAGTAACCGCGCCTAGATCGCATCCTCCCAAGACTTTGACCGCGCAGGAAGGCGGGTTGTTTGTTCCGCCCTCTCAGTTATGCGTAAACTCTAGCCATGCGCGCGCGCCATGTCACGAAAAATTTTGCCCTGAAACGGGCAATCCTGTGATGCAGTGCACAATGATTGGGCGTCCATTCGTCAGTTGTTCACGAGCCTCTCTGGCGCGGGTTTCCATTCCGCCTTGAAATGGCTATGAAGCCTCTGCAAACAGCCTTTCGCGCGCCGATTCCGGCGCCCCTTTTCACGGATTTCTGCATGCGTCTGTCGCGCTACTTCCTGCCCATTCTGAAAGAAAATCCGCGCGAGGCCGAGATCGTGTCGCATCGCCTGATGCTGCGCGCCGGCATGATCCGCCAGCAGGCTGCGGGGTCATTCTCCTGGCTGCCGCTAGGCAAGCGCGTGCTCGACAAGGTCTGCAACATCATTCGCGAGGAGCAGAACCGGGCCGGCGCGCTGGAAGTCATCATGCCGACCATTCAGTCGGCCGATCTGTGGCGCGAGAGCGGCCGCTACGATGATTATGGCAAGGAGATGTTGCGCATCAAGGACCGCCACGAGCGCGACATGCTCTACGGGCCGACCAATGAGGAAATGGTGACGGAGATTTTCCGCGCCTATGTCAAATCCTACAAGGATTTGCCGCTCAACCTCTACCATATCCAGTGGAAGTTTCGGGACGAGGTGAGGCCGCGCTTTGGCGTGATGCGCTCACGCGAGTTCCTGATGAAGGACGCTTATTCCTTCGATCTCGATTTTGAAGGCGCCAGAGCGGCCTACAACCGCATGTTCGTGTCGTACTTGAGGACGTTCACGCGCATGGGCCTGCAGGCTATCCCCATGCGTGCCGAGACGGGTCCTATCGGCGGTGACCTTTCGCACGAGTTCATCATCCTGGCCGATACGGGGGAAAGCCAGGTTTATTGCGACCGCAAGTACCTTTCACTCGAAGTGCCTGGCGAAAAGACCAATTTCGCAGATGCTGCCGAGATTGCCGAGGTCGTGAAGAGATGGACCACACCTTACGCCGCGACCGACGAGATGCATGACGAAACGGCATGGGCCGAGGTCCCGGAGGCCGACCGGCTTTCGGCGCGCGGTATCGAGGTTGGCCACATCTTTCACTTTGGCGACAAATATTCGAGGCCGATGGGGGCGAAGGTGACTGGCCCTGACGGCAAGGATCATTTCGTTTCCGGCGGCTCGTATGGGATCGGTCCGACCCGCCTTGTGGCAGCCATCATAGAGGCCAGTCATGACGAGAACGGCATCATATGGCCGGAGGCGGTAGCCCCCTTCCATGTCGCGCTCATCAACATGAAGCCCGGCGATCCCGGCTGCGACACGCTCTGCGAAAAACTGCTGGCCGCATACGAAGCGGCAGGGCGCGAAGTGCTTTATGACGACACCGACAACCGGGCGGGTGCGAAGTTCGCAACGGCGGATCTTATCGGGCTGCCCTGGCAGGTGATTGTCGGGCCTCGCGGCGTTGGCGAGGGTACCGTCGAAGTGAAGAACCGCAGGACCGGCGAACGGGAAGTGAAGAAGATCGATGATCTTCTGGCTACCATGGGGAAAGCCGGGTGAATGACAAGGCGGCCATAGTGACCACTCACGCCAAGTCCGCGGCAGGCGCTGGCCCGTTCTCCGGCTTCGAGCGCATGGTGGCCTGGCGCTATCTGCGTTCCCGCCGCAAGGAAACCGTGATTTCCGTCATTGCCTCGATCTCCTTTCTGGGGATCATGCTTGGCGTTGCCACATTGATTGTCGTCATGGCGGTGATGAACGGCTTTCGTGCCGAATTGCTCACCCGCATTCTCGGGATCAATGGGCACCTGATTGTCACGCCGGTCGACATGCCGCTGGAGGACTACGCGGCCGTGGCCGACCGCATCAATCAGGTTCAGGGCATCAAATATGCGGTCCCGCTGATCGACGGCCAGGTTCTTGCGCAGGGCAATGTCGGCTCGGGCACCGGTGCGCTGGTGCGCGGCATACGCGGCCAGGACCTGGCGAAGGTTTCACTGGTCGCGGATAACATCAGGCAGGGCTCGCTTGCCGATTTCGACACGAGCGAGGGCGTGGCGATTGGCACCCGCATGGCGCAGAATCTCGGTCTCGTGCTCGGTGATGTCATCACGCTGATCTCGCCGGATGGAGATGCAACGCCCCTCGGCACGATGCCCCGGCTGAAGGGCTATCCGGTTGTCGCCATCTTCGAGGTCGGCATGTCGGAATATGACAGCTCCATCATCTACATGCCTTTCGAAGAAGCCCAGCTCTATTTCAACCAGGAGGGCAGGGCGCAGCTGATCGAGGTCTATGTCGACAATCCGGATGCGGTCGATGCGCTGAAGCCGAAAGTGGAGGAAGCTGCGCAGCGCCAGATATTCCTGACTGATTGGCGCCAGCGCAACCAGACCTTTTTCTCGGCCCTGCAGGTGGAACGCAACGTCATGTTCATGATCCTGACGCTGATCGTTCTGGTGGCGGCGTTGAACATCATTTCCGGCCTGGTAATGCTGGTAAAGGACAAGGGCCATGACATCGCGATACTGCGCACCATGGGCGCGACGCGCGGCGCGATCCTGCGCATTTTCCTTATGACAGGTGCGGCAATCGGTGTTGTCGGCACGATCGCCGGTGTGGTCCTGGGCACCGTCGTTTGCCTCAACATCGAGCGCATTCGTGAATTCTTCTCCTGGCTGTCGGGAACGGTTCTGTTCAATCCGGAACTCTATTTCCTCAGCCAGTTGCCCGCGCGCATGGACCTCTCCGAAACGCTTTCGGTGGTCGCCATGGCGCTGATCCTGTCGTTTCTCGCAACGCTGTTTCCGGCTTGGCGTGCAGCGCGGCTGGAGCCCGTCGAAGCCCTGAGGTACGAATGAAGGGCGAAGTCATCATCGAACTGAAAGGGGTTTCGCGCCATTACGTCCAGGGCTCGCGCCGGCTCACCATTCTGAACGGGGCCGATTTTTTGCTGCACCAGGGCGAAATGGTGGCTTTGGTCGCGCCTTCGGGAACGGGAAAATCCACCCTGTTGCATACGGCCGGCCTTCTGGAGCGACCCGACGCCGGCGAGGTAATCCTGGCTGGCCGCTCCTGCGGTGGCCTGTCAGATGACGAGAGAACCGCTATCCGACGCAACGATCTCGGCTTCGTCTACCAGTTTCATCATCTGCTGCCGGAATTCTCGGCACTCGAAAACATCATGATGCCGCAGCTGATCAAGGGGCTTCCGAAGCAGGTCGCGGCGGAGCGCGCGGCCCAACTGCTGGACTACATGAAGATCGGCAACCGTGCCCAGCACCGGCCGGCCGAGCTTTCCGGCGGCGAACAGCAGCGTGTGGCCATTGCGCGCGCCGTGGCGAACGCGCCACTGGTGCTTTTTGCCGACGAGCCCACCGGAAATCTCGACCCGGGCACGGCGTCTTATGTTTTCGATGCGCTGGAAGCGCTGGTCAGGCAGTCCGGATTGGCAGCACTCATCGCCACACACAATCATGAGCTCGCCCGGCGCATGGACCGGAGAGTTACGCTCTCTGACGGAAAGATCGTACCGCTGTAAGTCGGCGATTCCGACCCTCTGCTTGCCAGGCTGGCTACATCCCGACTTCTACGCTCGCGCTGCTCCAGCGGTTGAGATGCCGGCAGCCGTTTAACATTGTCTTAACCATACACTGACAGGATAAGCGTCTGCTGTCGCATTGCCGTGATGTTCTTCCGGTAAAAGGCAGTTGTCGAACGACGTCGACCGCGGATGTACCGGCGGCGTCGCGACAGACGAGGAAGCGGGGCCCAGGCTCCGCTTTTTTGTTGCCCGGACGACGGAAAAGGCCGACTGGCAGCCTTCGCCTGCTTGAAACGGCTTCAGTTGAACTTGTACTTCAAACCGAGCCGGACGGTGTGGAAGGATGGCTCGACCTCAATGGCGCCGGCAGTCCCGAAGTCCTCCTTTTCAAAATGCGAGTAGCGGTACTCGATGCCTGCCGTCATCTTGCTGGATACTACGGTTTCCAGTCCCCCACCGATAGAGAAGCCGCTTCCGCTCCAATCCAGGCTGCCACCGCCGAGAGCCGGGTTCGCTTCTGCCTTGAAATGTGCCCAACTGTAGCCACCCAGCGCGTAGGCCAGGGTGGCGGCGTTTACTTTCACGCCAATGCGGCCGAGGATGTTAAAGCCATAGTCGGCCTTGACGTCGACCAGATTTCCGAATCCGCTAAGGTCCAGATCCGTGCTGATGCCGGAAATATTCCCGTCGGCCATGATGCCGGCAACGAAATTGCCAAAGTCGTGATCGTAACCGGCGCTGAGTTCGCCAAAAACTCCCTCGCCGCCGATTCCGTTGAATCCGATCACCCCGAGAAAAGAAATATCGTGGACAACTTCGCCGGCGCCCAACGCACCACCGACATAGAAACCCGTCCAGTCATAGGCAGGTGAGGCAATTGCCGGACCGGTTGCATCAGAGTTGAAGCGGTAGTTGGCCCCGATATGAAAGGTGTGAGTTGAGGGCTCCAGGGTCAGAATTCCGCCGGTACCGTCGATCGCCTCGTCACCGTAGTTGGCGTAGCGATACTCGCCCTTGATCGTCCAGTTGCTACCGACGACGGTTTCCATGCCTACGCCGAGAATGTAGCCGCTACGGTCTGCGTCAGCGCTGAAGCCAGCGCCCGGGGTCGATACGTCCAGTCTGAAATGTTGCCATGTAAATCCGCCCAGCACGTAAGCCAGAGTGCTCTCGTTCCACAGATAGCCGAGGCGGGCGGCAGCATCGAAACCATAGCTGTTGGCAAATTTCACCTCAAGGAGAGGTCCGATTTCCAGCTGTGGTCCTATGTTGCCCATATGGACATCGATGAATCCGCCGAGAAGCAGGCGGTCGGTCAACATATGATCGTAGCCGAAAGTCAGCTCGCCAAAAATGCCTTCGCCGCCGATTCCGTTGAAGCTCAGCGGACCCAAGCCGATCTGGTGGTTGACGGCACCTGCTCCGGCGCCCGCTCCGATATAGATGCCTG
>SMEK01000647.1_pt1 | contig 19869 bp, 17 predicted proteins | sample 2456371 | NCBI WGS metagenome assembly SMEK01 (sample SAMN10132590, study PRJNA489261) | soil metagenome | isolation source: day1 antibiotic-loamy sand soil ammended with composted manure from dairy... | place: USA | collected 2015-04-01
GCTGCGGGCGCTCGATGTCGATGCCCTGCGCGCACCGCCGGCCACCACACTCTCGCCACAGCCAACCCCGCTGCGTGAACTGCTCGACCACATCGCCAGCAACGCTGCGGCCGAACATGCCGCCTATCCGGACGTTCCCGCGCTCGCCGAATTCCGCCAGTTGTGGTCCACCCTTCGCGCCGACAGCCAGCTCCAGCAATCCATTGCCCACGCCCCCACCGACGCCGGCCCGCTCAACTCCACCGCGCTGGCCAGCCGCGCCATCGCATTGATGCGTGAACTCTCGCCGGATTACCTGCGCGCGTTTCTGGCCTACGTCGACGATCTGTCGTGGCTGGAGCAATGCGGTACGGGCACCGTCACCGCGTCCGCCGCGACGGCCACAAGAAAGCGCACGCGGCGCAAGCCGCAGACGTGACCTGACCGCCCGGTGGCGAGCAGTACCCCAGCCGGCACTCGCACCATCCGACCAAGCCGCTGGTCGGACACCGTCGACCGCCTTCCGCGAAACAGCGGCCCCCGGGCCGCACGCAGCCCTCGCATCGCGTGCACGCCCGTTCGCCTAAACCTCCCGGATCGGCTTGCCGTTTTCCGCCTTTGCAGGAAGTCTCCCATGTCACGCAAGAAAACCCTGAAACTGGCCACGTTCAACGTCAACGGCATCGGCACCCGCCTGCCCCATCTGCTCGACTGGCTCGGCAAGGAAAAGCCGGACATCGTGGCCTTGCAGGAATTGAAAGCTGCCGACCGGAGTTTCCCGGTGGATGCGCTGGAGAATGCCGGCTACGGAGCAATCTGGCAGGGCCAGTCATCGTGGAACGGAGTGGCCCTCCTGGGCCGGGATACCACGCCGATGGAAAGCCGGCGCGGCCTGCCCGGCGACGCGGCAGACAAGCAAAGCCGGTACATCGAGGCGGCCATCCACGGCATCGTCGTCGGCGGCCTCTACCTGCCCAATGGCAACCCGCAGCCCGGCCCGAAATTCGACTACAAGCTCAAGTGGATGGAGCGTCTCCATCGGCATGCCAGAACACTGGTGGACGTGCCGCATCCGGTCGTGCTGATGGGCGACTTCAACGTGATCCCCACCGACGAAGACGTCTACGACCCCAGGTCCTTCCGCCGCGATGCACTACTGCAACCGCCATCGAGGCAGGCATACGAACGCCTGCTGGAGCAAGGCTGGACCGATTCATTGCGTGAGGTGTTCGGCGACGAGCGCATCTACACGTTCTGGGACTACTTCCGCCAACATGCCGAACGCGACCGCGGCCTGCGCATCGACCATCTCCTGCTCAACCCCGTTCTGGCGAAACGACTCAAAAAAGCCGGCGTGGACCGCTGGGTGCGGCTGCAGGAGAAGGCCAGCGATCACGCGCCCACCTGGGTCGAGGTGGACGCATCCTGAGGACGTCTACCAACCACATCGACAAAAAGTTGAAGTGAGCCTGACGGTTCCCGCGTAGCGCGCGCCGGGATGGCGCCATGGCGCCAGGTCCCGCGCGTGCCGGGCAGACCAGTGCGTTTACGTCGCGCTCTTGTCCGCACCCGCGGCAGCCGCTTTCCGCGAGGGTTTCACGTTGGGCCGGAACGTCGTGGAGGGAAGGCGGGAATCACGAGTCGTGTTGCCAAGCACTTCGATGCGGCCACCACGCTGTTTGAACTGGGCAATGTCCGAAGCAATGATTTCACTGGTCAGGCGCCCTGCCGCCACAGGCGGACGACGGGCGAATGCGGGCGATTTGTTGCTGGAGGCGGGCGCGCTGGCCGTGCTGGCCGTGCTGGCCGTGCTAGCCGTGCTGGCCGCGTTGGACGCGGTGGATTTACTGGACATGGAAACTCCTTTGGTCGCGGTGGCCGACCATGCGAGAAGAACGCGCGTGGCGTCTGCGTTGATATCCCCTCTGATCACGTGCGCCCGGAATGCGCGGCCAAGCCTGCGGCAATGGGCTGAGGGCGGGGATTTCGATCCCGCGTATTGTAGCTCAAAATGCCTTATTAATCAAAGCTGTATGTCAAGCGGCAAGTAACGCATCAAAAAGCCGGTACAGAAAAAAGCACGCTGACCCGCAACCGGCCCACAGAAATGGAAAACAAAGCGTCGAACGCCAAACCCGCAGGCAGCGATGAATCGCGTTCCCTTTTGCCAGCGTCCCGGCACACCTTTACTCGGTCTTGTTTGACTCGCGACAACTGTTTGCCACCGGCACCCGTCGGCGTACCAGCGCGAATCGACTGCCAGGAATCAATCCTCGAGGCGCCCCGCACCCTCACGATCGCGCTCGTAGTGGCGGGCCAGCGGAAACGGCGGCAACCAGGCCTCGCGCCGGACGACCCAGTTTTCGTAGATCGGCATCAGCTGATCCGGCGCATCCAGTGAGCCCAGGTGCACTTCGATCTCGTCGTCGAAACGGGCGAACACCGATGAACCGCAACGAGGGCAAAAATGTCGCCCGGCGTAATCGGCCGTTTTGCCTTCGATCGTCACCGCGTTCTGCGGAAAGATCGTCGCCGCGAAAAACAATGCGCCGTGATGCTTGCGGCAATCGAGACAATGGCAGATGCCCACCCGGTAGGGTTCGCCCGATGCCCGCATGCGGACATCACCGCAAAGACAGCCGCCGGTGAAAGTATTCATGGTGTATCTCCTCCAGGATGGGTGTCACGGACGAACAGCCGCCAACCGGCGGCCTCGGGCAGCCCGAGATTACCCGACACCCTGATCACGCGATTGCGAAACCACAGACTTTCGCAAAGCGATCCATGGCCATGTCATGTGCGACCTTCGCCGTCCGGTTATCCAGAATGCGACGGGTGGGAAACGGCAAAAGAAACGGGCGCCACAAGGCGCCCGCTTCGCTGTCGCGTACCAGTACCAACTCACGCCACCCGGGGGAAATCCAGCGTGGTGTCGTTGATGCGATTGACCATGTTGGTAAACAGGATTGAGCTCACCACCAGCGGAATTTCCACCAGCTGGCGATCGTCGAAACCGGCAGCCTTCAGCGCATCGACCGTGGCGACGTCCAGCGTCCCACGCTGCTGAACCAGCAGCAGCACGAACTTCACTAGCGCATCGATGCGTGCATCCCCGGCGAAGGAACCGTTGCGCAGTTCGCGCGTCTGCTCTTCCGTGTAGCCAGCCATCTTTCCGGTCGTGGTGTGGGCGGCCACGCAATAGTCACAGCCGGTGGCTTCGCTCACGACGAGGTTGATCGCCTCCTGGTCGCGCCTTGAGAGCGAGCTCTTCGCCAGCGTGGTGCCGGTATCGAGCACATGGGCCAGCACGGCCGGCGCGTTGGTCCCGATGGTGGCGTAAAGATTCGGCACCTTGCCGATGCTGCGCTTGACGATGCCGAACAACTCGGCAGCTTCCGGGCCGGCCTGGTCCGGGGCGACGATATGCAAACGGTTCATGGGTGACTCCTGTGGAAGAAAGAGAGGGCGTTGCCTTGGGCACCCGCCGATGGAGACAATGGTGAGCGCCGTGCCTTCGCCAACGTGTTGCGTGCGTCTCGATCCTGGTTTCGTTCGTCTTGAGGTGACACATGGACAGTCTGAGCGCGCTGGTGGCCTCGATGGGCCTGCACGGACGGGTTGACCTGCTGTGCCGTTACGCCGGCGCATGGTCGGCGCCGCATCCGGAAACACCACCGGGCCAGGTGCCGTACCACGTGGTGCTGGCGGGCGAAGCCGTGCTGGAAGTGGGCGGCGAGCGACGGCCGTTCGTGGCGGGCGACCTGGTGCTTTTCCCGCGCGGCTCCGCGCACACCATGCGCCACGCGGACGGCGCCACCATGACGTTCGCCGAAGTACGCCGCCCACTGGGCCGCCTGGTCGAACTGACCAGCGATGCACCTCACAGCGATTTCGACATGCTCTGCGGCACCTTCGAGCTGGGTCGCCACCACACCCTGCTGCTGCGGGCGCTGCCCGAGGTCGTGCATCTGCGCACCAGAGGCCGCGACGACTATGCCGGCCTGCACGCACTGCTGCACACCATGCGCCACGAGAGCTTGCAAGCCTCGCCCGGCGGCGACGCGGTGATTGCGCACCTGTCCGCCGCGCTGTTCACGCTGGTGGTGCGCACGCTGATGGATGAGGGCAAGCTGCAACAAGGCCTGCTTGCCCTGCTGATGGACGCCCGCGTGGGCCCTGCGCTGGCCGCCGTGATTTCGGCCCCCGCCGAACCGTGGACGCTGGAACGGCTGGCCGAGGTCAGCCGCATGTCACGCGCCAGCTTCGCGCGGCACTTCGCCGAACTGTCGCCAGCCACGCCCCTGGACGTGGTCACCGCCCTGCGCATGGATCTGGCCGCACGCCTGTTGCGCGAAACCCCGCGTCCCATCGAGCAGATCGGCGAAGCCTGCGGCTATATCTCGCGCGCCGCCTTCGGCCAGGCATTCAAGCGCGTGCACGGCACCAGCCCCGCTGCATTCCGTCGGCAGGCCGCCGATAGGGCGCCTGCGGTCGGGGCGGTCAATCAAGAATGATCCGGGCAAGTCCTTGCTCGTCACTCCAGCGAAGGCTGGGATCCATCGCATTCAAGCAGTCGGCGGGCGCTGGATCCCGGCGTTTGCCGGGATGACGGCTTGCTCCAACCTTGCCGGGGTAGCGCACGACTGCAGGTCGTCGACCAATCCGGTGGCATCGCTGGCAAGGGGCCAGGAAGAAGCGATCGCGCAGATTTCCCGGAGCACCAGCTCGGGGAAGCGTACTTTGCCTCCGCCACGCAGCTTCCCCATGGACGGAGGCTGGTTCGTTCGGGCCCGGTTGCGATGTTGGCGCGCGGATTGCGGCACACCGGGATAGCTCCAAGGCATTACGATGTCCCGATCATCCGGACGCAAGGAAACAGGCAAATGAAGAAGTTGGCAAACGGGGTCCTTCTTTTGACGCTGCTGACAAGCGCCGTTTATGCGCAGACCAATGCCGGCGACCAGAAAGCCGACGCCAACCTTCCTTTCACCGTCACCAAGGTGGCGAGCCTCGACCTGCCGTGGCGCATCGCCTTCCTGCCCGATGGCCGCATGCTCGTGACCGAGAAGATCGGACGCGTCCAACTGGTCACCCCGCAGGGCGCCAAGACCGAACTCCAGGGGGTCCCGCCCAGCTGGTTCCAGGGCCAGAACGGCATGCTGGGCGTCTACCTTTCGCCCCATTACGCCCAAGACCGCAACGTGTATCTCACGTATGTCGCGCCGGGCAATTACGGCGGTGGCCTGGCGCTGGGTCGCGGCCAGCTCGTGCTGGATGACCAGCAGCCCCGACTGGACAACTTCGAGGTGCTGTGGCGCCAGATGCCCACCGGCAAAGGCGGCCAGGCCGGCGCCGCGGTGGCGTTCTCACCGGATGGCAAATACCTGTTCCTCACCGTGGGCGACCGCCAACGCTTCACGCCGGCACAGGACCCCGACCAGCCGGCAGGCAAGATCCTGCGGCTGACACTGGACGGCAAACCCGCGCCCGGCAATCCGTGGGCCGGCAAAGCCGGTGCCCGCACCATTCCGCTGATCGATCCCCCCGCCGACACCGAGAAAGCCAAGACGGCGCCGGTGGTCAGCACCTACACCTTCCCCGGCCCCAACCTCACGCCGTCCGAAACCTGGGCCACCGGCTTCCGCACGCCGTACGGCCTCGCCTTCGGCCCCGATGGCCGGCTGTGGGAGCTTGAGCACGGCCCGCGCGGTGGCGACGAGCTGAACCTGGTCGAGCGCGGCAAGAACTACGGCTGGCCGCTGGTCTCCTACGGCAAGAACTACGACGGCGTGCCCATCCCCAACCCCGATACCCGCCCCGACCTGGTAAAGCCGGTGATCTATTGGGTACCGATCATCGCCCCAGGCAACATCACGTTCTACAAGGGCAGCATGTTCCCGCAATGGAAAGGCGACGCCCTGGTCAGCGGCCTTGCCAGCGAAGCCATCATCCGCGTCACGTTCGACGGCAAGGGCGGCGCCACGGTGGCCAATCGCTGGGATGTCGGCAAGCGCGTCCGCGATATCGAAGAGGCGCCGGATGGGTCGCTGTGGATGGTGGAAGATGCCAAACCGGGTGGTTTGTATCGTCTTGCGCCTCTTGCGCCGAAATGATTCGACCAATCAGCCGGCGCCGGGCGACATCAGGTTGAAACCGGGGTCTAAAGCCGGGGTCAGAGTCGAATTTCCTCAGGCCGAGCACAATAGAAGTGCACCCTGACCCCTGTATCCGTTCCTTTACGACACATCTGATCAGAGTCCGGGGCCGGGCGCTCAAATCAGCGACTCGAGTTCCGCAACGGCGCGTTCGAAGCGGTCCAGTGCGCGACGGTACGGGTCGGGCGTGGCGAGGTCGACGCCTGCTTCGGCGATGAGCTTGTACGCGTCGTTCGAATGGCCCGCGCGCAACATGCCGAGGTAGCGATCGCGTGCCGGATTGCCTTCGCGATGGATGGCGTCGAGCATGGCGGTGGCGGCGGTCAGGCAGGTCGCGTACTGGTACACGTAGAAGTCCATGAAAAAGTGCACCACCCTCGTCCACATGACGCCGCTGTAACGGTGCAACTCGACTCTCGGACCGTAGTACTGCGCCAGCAGCTTGCTGTAGATCCCGCTCATCTGCGGGCCGGAGGGTGCCGCGCCCTGCTCCGCGGCGGTGTTGATCGCCAGCTCGAAATCGGCGAACAGCGACTGGATGAAAAGCGTGCCGCGGTATTGCTCGCAAAAGCGGTCGAGGTAGAACAGCTTCTCCGCGCGACTGCCGGCGTTGGCGGAGAGATGTTCCAGCAGCAGGAGCTCGTTGAGCTTGGACGGGATCTCGGCCACGAACGTGGGGAAATCGAACAGCGGATGCGGCTGCACGCGGGCCAGCCAGCTGTGCATGGCATGTCCCCATTCGTGCGCGTAAGTCGTGAGGCTGTCAAAGTTGCCGCGGTAATTGAGCAGCACGTAGGGGTGGGTATAGGCCTGGCCCACCACGAAGCCACCGTCGCGCTTGCCTTCGCGCGGCAGCGTGTCGGCCCATCGCTTCATGGTATTGGCGGCGAACTCGCCCTCATAAACGGCGCCGAGCGGCGCCACGGCACGCAAGGTGCTTTCGCGCGCCTGCGCGAGCGTCCACTGCCGATCCAGCGATACGGCCGGCGCGTTGATGTCCCAGATGGCCAGGCGATCGACGCCGAGCAGTCGGCGTTTGGCCTCGAGGTAGCGGTGATGCAGTGGCATGCGCGCTTTGACTTCGCGCAGCAGCGTGTCATAGACCGCGCGCGGCGTATGGGTCGCGTCCATGCTGGCGGCCAGCGAACTGGGGTACCCACGTGCCTTCGAGAGAAAGGCGTTGCCGGCGACTTCGGTGGCCAGCAGGTCGCCAAGCGTGCGTTCGTAGCCATGGAGGGTTGTCGCGAACAGGTCATAGGCGCGCGCACGATCCGCCCGCGCGGCCGTACTCATGGCCGTGGTGTAGCCTTCCAGATCGAGTCTCAGCTTGCCGCCTGGAAGCTCGATGTCGGGGAAGGTGATATCGGACGAGAGCAGCGTTTGGCGCGTCCGCTGCGGGGCGGCGAGTATCGCCTGCGAGGACGCGAGCAGCGCCTCGTCCTTGGCATCGAGCGTGTGGGGCGCCTTGCGGAAAAGCGACATCAGCGGATAGCGGTAGACCTCAAGCCCGCTGTTCTGGGCAAGCATCGCATCCACCCGCTTGCGGCCGAGATCGAGGATGGCCCGATCGCGCCAGGCCATGGCCCCGGTCAACCGCGCAGCCAGCGCATTGGCACCGTTCGCCCGTTCGGCATTGTCCGAAACGCGAACGTCCTCGCTCGACTTGAGCAGGGCGTAGACCTGCAACCGCAAGGTCCGCAACGTGACCGCATCATGCCGGTCCAGCGTGGCGAGCAGCGCGGCGGCACTGTCCAGGCCGTGATCGCCCGGCGCCAGCGAAGGCATCAGCGCCTTCAACGCTTCGGCCTCCGCATCCCACGCGGCGGCGTCTGGAAACAGGTCGGTCAGATCCCAGGTCGTCGGCACCTCGCCAGCCGGAACCCCGGCGGTGACCCCGACTCTGGCGGCGGCGTCCGCGATGCCACCGAGCGGCAACAGCAACAGAGCGGTATTGAAGCGTCGACGGGAGAGGGAGATGGTTCGATGCGTCATGGATTTCCTGGGTCGTGGCACAGCCGCCGCTTGCGCAGATGCGCAGAAGCGCGGGGAATACGCGGGGAATGCGCGGGCTGCAACTGTCGGACGGGAGCACGTGGTGGATGGCATCCGGTGATGCCACGACAGGGAAAATGCCTTGCCCAGTGGTCGTTGTCCAGCGTGCAGGCGCGGCAGATCAAACTGTTGGGCCACTTCCAAATTCCGCTGGTGCGACCTGCGCCCAGTGTGAAACCGACACCAGTAAAGTGCCACTCGCTCCTGACACCGCCCTTTGATTCAAAGGCGGTGGGAACAAGGGGTCGGGTTCATTTGATGATGAACCTGACCCCTTTTTCAACTCACGGCCACCTGGTGAGGGCTTTGAGATCTTCCTTGATCTTTGTCACAGCAGCAGCTTCGGGCCGGCGACCCCGGGCAGCCCAGTAGTACTGCAAGAAGTGATTGCTGATGGAAAGCTGACCATCCACGTTGCAATCGTCTCGACCACTGATGCGCTTCCCGGGCTTCGGGCTGACGATCGAGACCTTCGCCAGATCATTGTTGGTGTATATCGCGTACGGCTGGTCCGGCAGCAAGATGGGCTCGATCACGACGATGGTGAAATCGGTGATGACGGGCTCCTTCTTCGCCTTGATCTGGTCAGTCATCAACTTGACCATGGCCGGAAGTTCGGTGGTGGTCAGGATGGAATCGTTGCGAAGTCCACACCGGCAAACTGCAGTGACGTGCCCTCGTGCCGCGTGCCCGAGTTTGCCGGACACACTCGTGAAGTAGTTGGCGAAAGCACCGCCCGGCTCCCACACGAATTGCTTGTTCACGTAGCGGGCGGCCGTGGTGGCCTCCAGCTGGCCGAAGATCTCCCCACTGCTGTTCCACTTGTCGATCTTCTTCATGAGGGCCAGTTCGTTGATGCCGTTCCAGAACACGCTCCCGTTGATTGGCGTCGTGGCGTCGAACTGCTCCAGCAACTGCGCATAGGCTTCCTTGGCATACTCCGACGGTTGCTTGCCGGACCTCTGAACCTCACGCGCCAGATCCTCCTGATAGCGCGCAGCGGGAGACCACGCTTTCCAGTCCTTCCCCTGTCGCGTCGCCCCGGCGGAGGCCATCTTTGCAATCGCCCCCCGGCGCTGCACGGCCTGGATCAACTCCAGCTTGAACTGCGGTGTCCCGAACATCTTCTGGTACAGCGACGGATCCTTCTTTATGCGTCGAAGCCACACCAGATCGGACTCCAGTTCGTCCTGCGGAAACTTGTTCTGCAATTCGACGTACAACTCCAGGGGGATCTTGCCCTGGTATGAATGGGGTTGACTGAACAGCATGGGAGCTCCTGTCGGTTGATGGGGTTCCGAAACACCTGCATCGCAATCGAGCCGATCGACAACGGAAAATGGCCAGGCAGGACAGCACGGCCGAATCCGAACCGAGAGACGGTTCGTGAATCCGATGAGCCATGTCCCCCATGTTTCGCAGCCGAGCAGCAAAGCCGTGCAGTGAACCTGCCCAGCCCTCCCTGCCCCTGTTCCCCCGACCGATCCCCGACTGTCGTCCGGCGCATCTTCCCGCGATGCGATGGTCTTGCCTAGATGCGGCCAGATCGGCGCGGTGTCGGTCGGCCCCCAGGGGCTGAACAAAAGTAAGCGTTCGCCGGAGCCACCTACCCAACCGTCGTGAGCTATGCGAGTGGCAACAGGGTGTCGATGTCGCGGTTCTTGGTGGTGGGCAGTCGGGTAAGGACGTCGGTGAGCCAGGCGTGCGGTTCAAGGCCGTTGGCCTTGGCGGTGGCAAGCAGGCTCATGATGGCTGCAGCACGCCGCCCGGCGGTTTCGGAGCCGGCGAAGAGCCAGTTCTTGCGACCGACGGCAATGGGCCGGATGGCATTCTCGATGGGGTTGTTGTCGATCGGCCAGGCGCCGTCGTCGAGCAGACGCACCAGCGCCGGCCAGCGTCGGCGGGTGTAGTCGATGGCACGGCGCAAACCGCTGTTGCCCAGCGCCTTGGGCTGGAGCTCGTCCAGCCAATGTTTGAAGGCTTCCAGCCGGGGCGCGAGGTGCTTGCGTCGTTCACGCAAGCGGGTGGCGTCATCAAGATCGCGCAGCTTCGCCTCGATGGCATAGAGCTCGGCGATGCGTTCGATGGCCTCGCCGGCCAGCGGGCTACCGCTGGCCTTGTGCGCCTCGACAAAGGTGCGTCGCGCATGGGCCCAGCAGGCCAGTTCGGTGACGCCGGCGGCAAACAGCGCCTTGTAGCCGCTGTAGTCATCGACCATCAGTGCGCCGTGCCAGTCATTGAGGAAGGCGGCGGCATGCTTGCCGGCGCGGCTGGCGCAGTAGTCGAAGATCACGATGGGCTGCGTACCGGGGCGGCGGTAGGCGAACAGGTAGGCTCGTTTGGTCTTTCCGGCGCCAGGGTCGAGCTGGGCGACCGGCGTTTCGTCGGCATGCAGCACCGGCGACTGCAGCAATCGCGTGCGAAGCACGTCCACCAGCGGTTGCAAGGCCACGCCCACGGCACCGATCCATTCGGCCAGTGTCGTGCGCGAGAGCGGGATGCCGGCGCGGGCGAAGATGGCCTCCTGCCGGTACAGCGGCAGGTGATCGGTGTACTTCTGGATGGCGACCTGGGCCAGCAGGCCCGGGGCAGCCATGCCGCGATCGAGGATGGCCGGGGCTACCGGCTCGGCGACGATCGTCTCGCAGTGCCGACAAGCGTATTGCGGATGGACATCCCGGCGCACGAAGAAAGTCATCGGCTCCACGTCCAGCTTCTCGCTGACGTGCTCGCCGATTTTCACCAGTGCGGCACCGCAGCTGGCGCAATCGCACGAGGCCGGTTCGTGGATGGTCTCGATGCGCGGCAGCTCCGGCGGCAACGGACGGCGAGTCGGCTTGGACCCAGCGCGGGCCGCCGGCTTGGCCGGCTCGCGCAAGGCGTCCAGCTCAGCCTCCAGCGCGGCGATATCCGACGCCATCGCTTCGTCGAACAGCTCATGCTGGGCCGGATCCATGCGCTCGGATTTGGCCGCAAACTGCACGCGGCGCAGTCGCGCGATCTCATGCGTGAGCTTGCTGATCTTCGCGTCCTTGAACGCGATGGCGTGGTCGCGCTGGGCAATGGTTTGTTCGTGGACGGTGATTTGTGCCTGCTGCTCCAGCACCATCGCCTGCAGCGTTTGGACGTCCGAAATATCGCTGAGCGCTACGTGATCCATGGTCACGCAGCGTAGCGGGTTACACCTGCTTTTCAAGAGGCAAGGAAGCACTCAATCGCTGCCAGTCCACACCTGCGCATAGCCAGCGGAATTGCTTGCGCGTCAGCGACGCCATTGGCTCCAGCGCCGACACCCAGCAGAACCGTCCTTCATGCAACCGGCGCGTCGCCAACCACACGCCCTGGGCATCCACCTTCAGCACCTTGATCCGGTTCGAGCGCCTGTTGCGGAACACGAACGCGCTGCCATCAAGCGGGCTGTGACCCAGGGTCTCACGCAACTGCACCAACAGCCGTTCGGCACCACAGCGAAAATCCGCTGGCGCACCCACCACCCAATACATCTCATTCTTCGACCCCGCCGAGCCGCACGCCATCTCGATACCGTCCATCGCCTTGCCCCCCCAACCAAAGGGGCCTATGGCAATCGCTCGCTCATGCCGAGGGAAGGTGGCTTCGCCGGACGCTTACGGTCCATTTACCAACAACGGCAAACAAATTTCTTCAGCTGCCCGGATTGCCCTGTTTCGTGGAAAAACGTGCGGAATTGCTCATCCGGTCCGGCCGCACCAGCTGCTGTCGCAACAGGTCGAGTGGGTGGTGGTAATCGGAGTTGAAACGTTCATCACGGCCCAGTGACGGGTGTTTGAACAGGACCGTCCATTCGGCGACGGCACCCCTTTGTTCCACTGATAGCTCGCATGAGCTTCTGCCTTTTCGATGGAAAGAACAGCAACAAAGGGCTCAGGTCCATTTACCAAAACAACGGCAAACAAATTTCTTCAGCTGCCCGGATTGCCCTGTTTCGTGGAAAAACGTGCGGGATTGCTCATCCGGTCCGGCCGCATCAGCTGCCTGTCGCAACAGGTCGAGTGGGTGGTGGTAATCGGAGTTGAAACGTTCATCACGGCCCAGTGACGGGTGTTTGAACAGGACCGTCCATTCGGCGACGGCTTTGTTCCTGATGACATCAAGCAGCCACTACATGCGATTGGGCAAATTCAGCGGATTGAATTTGACCATTCTTCCACGGGAAGCGGTGACAGGCTGCTTCTCCTGAAGAACCAAAAAGCCTTTGGGGCCGACAACCTCAACCATCTCATTGCCGCCGTATCCTTCAAACTGCGCCCTTAGCACCCCGTTGTTGGAGAATTTCTTGAGCACCTCCACCTTACCCGGCCCCGCCTTCACCTCGCCGTTATTCACGCCGCAAAAAGTGCCGTCGCCGTTGCTTATTACCCAATGCCCATTCCAACCCGCCGCCCCGGTATTCTCGTTCCACATGTGAACGACATATCCGGCTTCGACATCGGGCAAGACGCTGGCGTCAGTGAAGGGCGTGCTGGCGGGCCATACTTCAATGCCATCCCCGAAAAGATCGTCAAGCGACGCCTTCCCGGTAGGCGCCGCATTCTGCATAAACCACCGAAAAGACACCACTCCCGATTTGAGCAGCCACCCAAGCACGCCGCGATAGCACGTCTCGGCAGCCCCGGTCACTGCAAAAGTGCTTCTCGCCGCATTCAGGTTTCCGGCGATCGCTGGCGGCAAACCTGTCGGCGCACCGAGCTTCGCCGTGTCGGAAACATCCTGAGCGGTAGCGTTCGGCGAAACCGCAAACATGGCAATCGCATCGCAAATACTCTGTTCGCTTCTCATCCCCCAGGTATTCAGGCTCAGCGCTTTCCAGTTCGAATCAAGAGATGAAAGTGCGACCGCGACCTGCTGACCAACGAAGTTTTGCTTGGCCCAGAGATCGGAAAAGTAGACGCGTTGGCACAATAGCAATGCACGCAGCGCGTGCCGAGCATTTTTATTGGCATTGGTGTTCGGGTGAACCCCCTTGGTACTCCCCAAGGCCAACTGCTGCGAGATAGTGGCCCGCAGCGCACCCCCAACAATGGTGTTGATGTGATCCCCGATTCTCGGCACCGCCAATGGGAACTTCGTGTTCAGATAACCAATAGTGTCATTCCAGCGCGTCAACTGATCTTTGTTCATGAAAAATAGCCCTCGACAAGTTGGGCAACAAAAAAAAGGAGCCAGGCCATCAGCCCCAGTCCCTTCACGATTCAAACTAACACTGCTTAAACCCCTGCGCTTTTGCACGCCCCGTCCCCGCCTCATGACCCGCATCAGCATCCTCGTGCGAAACCGGGACCGGAAGATAGAAAGGGGGCATGGCAAATTAAGCCAGGCAAGCGGCCCACCTTGCCAGACGACGATCTAACTTAATTAGCCACGTCCTTATTAATTGAAGCCTCCAAACTAGATGTCGCCATGAACATGACGGCAATGAACTACATCCGCGGAGGAGCAAGTGAAATCTGCGGGGTAAATCGCGCCGACACCCTCACCATCACGTATGACGCCAAGGTACATCTAGCGATATTCGGAAAAGAATGACTCGTCGATTTCGAAGGTGGTCATCGGCTTCAAGCTGAGCTCCAACCGTTCAAAGAGCTCTATAAGCTTCTCGCCATCGACAAGCTCTATGGGCGGCGCCCCATCCCTGTTGGCTTCGCGCCGTGCCTCTACCGTAAACGTACCTGTCGTAAGGATCAGCCCTTTGTCCGCCCGCCCCTGCATGGCTCCCCGGAAATCGCGCACCTGCGATGGAACGACGGACCCGGCATATCGTTTGCACTGAAAAAGAACGCGAAAGCTGACGAACGGATTCAACACAAGGACGCCGTGCCCATCGATGCCACCATCGTTGCTCTTGCCGGTAACAATGACTTGCTCGAACCCGGCCTCACGCAATAAACGCTGGCAGAGACGCTCAAAGCCCGATGGCGCAAGTGATTTCAGAATCGCCGAAAGCTTGCTTCTGTAGTCAGAGTCCTCTTGGTCGGGTGCCAAGGTCTCGCCCTGTCCAGCATCTGATTCCGCAAGCGTTTCGGTTACCTCAACTGGCGTATCCAGTGCAGTAACGGGAGGCGCAGGCACAACTTTCGACACAACTGCGCTACGCGTTTGAACGTCCCTGACTAGCGACTCGAGTGCAGCTCCATTCAGCGCCGAGATGGCCGTTCCGGTATCGGTCAACTTCCAGACGCCGTGTTTCGAACGGTCAATATATCCCGCGTCGGCCAAATAGAATCTTGCCCAGTGAACCTGATTCGGGAAGCGTTGCCCGCCGGCTGGATTCAACTGATCGAGGGTCTCATCGGATACTTGTTCGTTCTGAGCGACTCGCTCGACTACTTCACGAGGTCGCGCGGACCCACCCAATTCATGAAGAGCGCACAAGACCGGATTGATCCACCTTGCGAACTCTGGAAGTGTGTTGTTCTGCATGTAATCCCCTGAAACCCATCTACACGTCAGAAACGGAAGCAACTACCGCCGCCCGCCATCAAGCGGCCCGAATCACGAACTCACTGGCTTTCACCACCGGCCGCACCGTCCGCAGATCTCGCTTCATCTCCACCAAACCATAGCGCTCCATCGTCTTGAGCGTGCGCGACAGGTTGCTGGGCGCGCGTCCGGTGACCTGCGCCAACTGGCTCAATGACTCCGGCTTCTGCTCCCGAATGACACGCAACAACGCGCGGTTGTCGTCGGAAAGCACTTCGGCCAGTGAACGCATGGAGGTGAACCATACTTTCGGTTCGTCGGCGCGTGGCTGATGATCGCCACTGGCGATGGCCAGCGCGCGTGTGCGGATGGCTTGCTGGGATGCGATGCCGATGATCATTTTTTTCATGACTTCGATGCCTCTAGTACGTGGTCGACTTCGTTGAAGAAGTCTTCGAGCAACTGCTGCGGACTGGTGAACTCGTAGGGCACGCCCTTGTCGCGAGCATGACGATGGCGATGGTCGTAGGCAACGCGACGTCCCGTATGGCCTTTGCGCTTCAACGGCTTGACCGCGTGTGCGTTATCGAAGCCGAGCAGTCGAGCGCCATAGCGATCATGCAGTGTCAATGCGTAACGTACGCCGTGTGGGACATGCTCGTTCGTCTCGACGCGCCAGGCCTCGATCTTGATCCAGTAACCGTTGCCCTGGTCGTAGATCTCGCCGTTGAGCAACAGCAGAGTTTCCAGTCCCACGTCTTCCGTTGACATGATTATATATCATCCGATGATAACCTCAATGACACATAGGGCATTCAAGGCGCTGGACCCCAGCCTTCGCTGGGGTGACGGCGTAGGGGTGACGGTGTGGAGGTCGCGGCGCCTCGCCCGACCGATCACACCATCGGCAACTTCAACCCCTGTTCGTTCGCACACTCCACAGCAATCTCATAGCCCGCATCCGCATGCCGCATCACGCCGGTGGCAGGATCGTTCCACAACACCCGCGCAATCCGCTCGTCCGCCTCCTTGGTGCCGTCGCACACGATCACGATGCCGGAATGTTGCGAGTAGCCCATGCCAACGCCGCCGCCGTGGTGCAGAGACACCCAGGTCGCACCACCTGCGACGTTCAACATCGCGTTGAGCAACGGCCAGTCGGACACCGCGTCCGAGCCATCCTTCATCGCCTCCGTCTCCCGATTCGGCGACGCCACCGAACCCGAATCCAGATGATCGCGACCGATCACCACCGGCGCCTTCAACTCCCCGTTACGCACCATCTCGTTGAACGCGAGGCCCAGCTTGTCGCGCAGCCCCAGCCCCACCCAGCAGATGCGCGCCGGCAAACCCTGGAAGCTGATGCGTTCCTTCGCCATGTCCAACCAGCGATGCAGGTGCTCGTCGTCGGGGATGAGTTCCTTGACCTTGGCGTCGGTCTTGTAGATGTCTTCCGGATCGCCCGACAACGCCACCCAGCGGAACGGTCCGACGCCGCGGCAGAACAGCGGGCGTACGTAGGCGGGGACGAAGCCGGGGAATGCGAACGCGTTTTCGCAGCCGACGTCCTGGGCCATCTGGCGGATGTTGTTGCCGTAGTCGAAGGTGGGGATGCCCTGGGCGTGGAAGGCGAGCATCGCGTCGACGTGGGTTTTCATCGACAGCTTCGCGGCGCGCGAGGTGCCGACGGGGTCGGCCTTGCGGCGTTCGAACCACTGCTCCACGGTCCAGCCCTGCGGCAGGTAACCGTTGACGGGGTCGTGCGCGCTGGTCTGGTCGGTGACGGCGTCGGGCCTGACGCCGCGGCGTACGAGTTCGGGGAGGATGTCGGCGGCGTTGCCGAGCAGCGCGACGGATTTCGCCTCGCCGGCTTTTGTGTACTTCTCGATGCGTGCCAGCGCGTCGTCGAGGTCGCTGGCCTGCTCGTCGACGTAGCGGGTCTTCAGGCGGAAGTCGATGCGGCTCTGCTGGCACTCGATGTTGAGGCTGCACGCGCCGGCGAGTGACGCGGCCAGCGGCTGCGCCGCGCCCATGCCGCCGAGGCCGGCGGTGAGGATCCAGCGCCCCTTCAAATTGCCGTCGTAGTGCTGGCGGCCCATCTCCACGAAGGTTTCGTAGGTGCCCTGGATGATGCCTTGCGAACCGATGTAGATCCACGAGCCGGCGGTCATCTGCCCGTACATCATCAGGCCCTTTTTATCGAGCTCGTTGAAGTGCTCCCACGTGGCCCAGTGCGGCACCAGGTTGGAGTTGGCGATCAGCACGCGCGGCGCATCCTTGTGCGTGCGGAACACACCGACCGGCTTGCCGGATTGCACCAGCAGGGTCTCGTCGTCGTTCAGTTCGCGCAGCGATTTCAGGATCGCGTCGAAGCATTCCCAGTTGCGCGCGGCGCGGCCAATGCCGCCATACACCACCAGCTCGGCCGGGTTCTCCGCCACCTCCGGATCGAGGTTGTTCTGCAGCATGCGGAACGGTGCCTCGCTGAGCCAGCTCTTGCAGGAAAGCTCGCTGCCGCGCGGCGCGCGGATGGTGCGGGTGGTGTCGATGCGGGTGAGTGCGGTCATCGCGAAGGGCTCCGGTGAGTCAGACACCAAGTATAGGTCAGCTCCCACTGCGCCCGAATGCCCGGCGCTTGCGTCGAACCCCGCCAAGCGCAGGCACCCACCATGTAACCAGGTGTTCCCCCGGAGCGAAGAGAGCTCACAGGCACGACATGAATCGCGTGCCTTGCATTTCCGCCAACACAGCCGAACGCCAGGAGTCGCGACATGCAAGATCCCGCCCCGCCCCATTCATCCCCACGCAAGCTCGGCGCATGGGCGCTGATCGCCGCGGCCGTCGGAACCACCGCGGTGGCCTTTGGCTACGTTGGTGGCTGGCTGGCACCGCAGCGGCTCACGCCGGAGCGGATCGTGAACCAGTTCCAGGACAACGCCGGCACATATGCCGGGCATCGCCGCAATCATGCGAAGGGGGTTTGCGTGACCGGCTATTTCGACAGTAACGGCGAGGCGCAGACGTACTCCACAGCGCAAGTGTTCGCGGCCGGGCGCACGCCGGTGGTCGGGCGGTTCGCAATCCCGGGCAGCAATCCCTATGCGCCGGACAGCAGCGTGCCGATCCGCAGCATGGCGTTGCGTTTCGCATTGGCGAACGGGCAGCAGTGGCGCACGGGCATGAACAGCATGCCGGTGTTTCCGGTTGCCACGCCGCAGGCGTTTTTCGCGCAGTTGCAGGCGAGCCAACCTGACCCGGCTACCGGCAAACCGGATCCGGCGAAAGTGGCGGCATTCTTCGCCGCGCATCCGGAGACCGCGGCGTTCCGGGCCTGGGCGAAGACGGCGAAACCGTCGGCCAGTTTCGCCACCGAAAGCTACTGGAGCCTCAATGCCTTCGTGCTCGTCGATGCGAACGGTACGCGCCAGCCGGTGCGCTGGCGCATGGTGCCGGAGGCACCCGACGCCGGCACCGCCACCGACGAGGCGGGCGACGGGAATTACCTGGCGGCCGACTTGACCCGTCGCCTGGCGCACGGACCGTTGCGCTGGCATCTGCAACTCACGCTGGCCGAACCAGGCGACCCGACGAATGATGCCTCCAAAGCGTGGCCGGACGACCGCCACACGATCCATGCCGGCACGCTGGTGCTGGAACACACCGGACCGGAAGACAGCGGTGCGTGCCGCAACATCAACTATGACCCGCTGGTGCTGCCCGACGGCATCACGGCATCCGACGATCCGCTGCTGCCGGCCCGCTCGGCCGCATACGCCGATTCGTATCTGCGCCGCACCAGCGAGGAAGCCCACCTGCCCGGCACCGCCGCGCCAGCACAGCCGGAGATGAAACGATGACGACCGACACCAGCACCTTCACGCTCGCGGCGCGCGTGCTGCATTGGCTGATGGCGATCATGATCGTGGCGATGCTGTTCATCGGGGTCGGCATGGTGGCGTCGGTTTCCGAGCGGCACGAATGGTTGCTGCATATCCACAAGCCGCTCGGCATCGCGATCCTGATCCTGGCCGTGGTGCGGCTGGTCGTGCGACTGCGTCACCCACCACCGCCCCTGCCCGCGAATCTGCCGCCGTTGCAGAAACTGGCGGCGCTCGCATCGCACTGGTTGTTGTACTTCCTGATGCTGGCCATGCCGCTGATCGGCTGGGCGATGCTTTCCGCTGGTGGCTATCCGGTGATGCTCGGCGGGTCGTTGCGGCTGCCACCGATCTTTCCGGTCAGCGCGACGGCGTTCGCGGTATGGCGCCACCTGCACGGATGGTTCGCGATGCTGCTGTTCCTGACCTTCCTGGCGCACATGGCGGCCGCGTTGTATCACGGTCTGATCCGCCGCGACGGCGTGTTGTCGAGCATGACGGGTTACCACGAAGTTCCGGCCGAGTCGGGCGAGGAGCACGAGCCGGCGTAATGGTCTGCCATGGATGGCGACGGCGGAATGCGGTTCCTGTTGATGTCCGAAAACGGCGAGTCATGCCGCCGGGGCGATGCTAGCCTTCCGTGATGAATGCTCGGACCACCCTGCCCGATCCCCATATTTGCGAACAGGCCCGCCGGAGTCGCGACGCACGCTTCGACGGCTTGTTTTTCACTGCGGTGAGCAGCACGGGCATCTATTGCCGACCGGTGTGTCCGGCACCGGCGGCAAAGCGCGAGAACGTGTGCTACTACGCCAGCGCCGCCGCCGCGGAGGCCGCCGGATACCGCCCCTGCCTGCGTTGCCGGCCGGAGCTGGCGCCGGGCAACGACGAGTGGCAACGCGGCGATCACGTGGTAGCGCGTGCGCTGAAACTGATCGAGGCCGGTGCGCTGGCGGAGCAATCGCTGGATCAACTGGCTAAACGCGTCGGCGTTGGTCCGCGACAGCTGCGCCGGCTGTTCGTGGAGCATGTGGGTGCGCCACCGATCAGCGTGCACACGACGCGTCGGTTGCTGTTCGCCAAGCAGTTGCTGACCGAGACCGCACTGCCGGTGACGGAAGTCGCGCTGGCATCCGGCTTTCGCAGCCTGCGGCGGTTCAATGCGGCCTTCGCGCTGGCGAACCGGATCCCTCCGCGCGAATTGCGCCGACACCCGCGCGCGGCAAGCGGCACACCACTGCTGTTGCGGCTCGGCTATCGCCCGCCCTACGATTTTGCCGCGCTGCTGGCATTCCTGCGCACGCGTGCGTTGCCGGGCGTGGAGCTCGTCAACGAACAGGCTTACG
>SMEK01000609.1_pt1 | contig 19849 bp, 18 predicted proteins | sample 2456371 | NCBI WGS metagenome assembly SMEK01 (sample SAMN10132590, study PRJNA489261) | soil metagenome | isolation source: day1 antibiotic-loamy sand soil ammended with composted manure from dairy... | place: USA | collected 2015-04-01
TTACGCGGAACGAACACTGGCGGAACTTCACAAAGCCCACAGACGATACCGTCAATGACGTCTGCCGAGTCGCCTCAGCACTGTGTTTGACGCCACAGAAACCGCACGGGCTTCCCTTGCCGAGGCATGCGGCCACAGCGATCCGGTGATCCACCAGAAGAGCAGCACGTGAGTACGGCGGTAGTGAACGTTGCACATGGCCCGCCGCCGCGAATCCGGATCGGCATCCCGGCTCGTCGCGTCGGACGACGTCACCGAACACCGTTACCCACGCTCACCGACCCGCGTCGAATGCCCTGACGAAGGTGAGCGAGGTCTGTGTGGTCGTCGAAACCTGGCTCGGACGGCCCTTGCCGGAAGATGCCCGGCCTTCGCCTGATCTCCGGGCGGAACGATTGGGCGAAGACAGAGTCCGGGTCACCCCACCGTCCTGGTGGGCCGGCCCGGGTGGAGCCGACCCACCAGGTCCCGGTCACTCCTGGCCGGAGTTGGCCAGCGGTTTGTCGCTCTCGCTCGCCTTGTCTTGCTCCCGCTCCCGCTGGCCGAGCAGCGAATGCCGCTTGCTGTAGGCGAAGTACACGACCACGCCGAGCACCATCCACACGAGGAAGCGCACCCAGGTCAACACGGTCAGGTTCAGCATCAGCCAGACACAAGCGGCGATCGCCAGGATCGGCACAAGCGGGACCAGTGGCACGCGGAAGCCGCGGGACAAATCCGGACGCTTCTTGCGTAGCACGAGCACACCGGCCGACACCAGGATGAACGCGAACAGCGTTCCGACGTTGACCATCTCCTCGAGCTTGCCGGCGTCGAAGAAGGTGGCGGCCACGGCGACCATGATGCCGACGAGGATGTTCACCCGCACCGGGGTGCCGCGCGTACCGGTCTTCGCGAGCTTGCGCGGCAACAGGCCGTCTCGCGACATCGCGAAGAACACGCGCTGTTGGCCGAGCAGCAGCACCATGACGACCGTGGTGAGGCCGGCGAGTGCGCCGATGGAGATGACGCCCGCCGCCCAGTCGACGCCGTGGAGGGAGAACGCCGTGGCCAGCGTCTTACGACCCTCCGGCTCGGCGTCGGTGGCCAGCTCCGTGTAGGGAGCCATGCCGACGACCACGAGGGAGGTCGCCACGTAGAGCACGGTGACGATCGCCAGCGAGCCGAGGATGCCGCGCGGCACGTTGCGTTGCGGGTTGCGGGTCTCCTCGGCGGTGGTGGCCACGACGTCGAAGCCGAGGAAGGCGAAGAACACCAGCGAAGCCCCGGCGAGGAGGCCGAACGCGCCGTAGACGCTGCCGGACTCGCCGACGAGCGCCGAGAACAGGGACTGTTCGAGACCGGCGCCCGATTCACCGCCTTCGGCGGCGGGCGGGATGAACGGAGTGTAGTTGTCCGGGCTGATGTAGCCGAGGCCCATGATGATCACGAAGAGGATGATCGCGACCTTGAGCGCCGTGATCACGAGGCTGAACCGCGACGACAGCTTGGTGCCGAGGGTCAGCAGCGTGGCCAGGATGATGATCAGCAGTAGCGAGCCCCAGTCGACGCTGACCGAGCCGAGCTGCACGGTGGTGGCGATGCCTTCGCCGAACGCCATCGTCAGCACTTCTTGCAGGTACACGGACCAGCCTTTGGCCACCGCGGCCGCGGCCACGGAGAACTCCAGGACGAGGTCCCAGCCGATGATCCACGCGAGGAACTCACCGAACGTGGCGTAGGAGTACGTATAGGCACTACCGGCGACGGGAACCGTGGAGGCGAACTCGGCGTAGCACAACCCCGCGAGCGCACACGCGATACCGGCGAACACGAACGCGAGCGCCACCGACGGCCCTGAAATATCTCCGGCGGTATGTGCGGTGAGCGTGAAAATACCCGCGCCGATCATCACCGCGACGCCAAAGACCATCAGGTCCCACGCACCGAGGTTTCTGCGTAACCGGGTGTCTGGCTCATCAGTATCTGCGATCGATTGCTCGACCGACTTCGTTCGCCAAATACCGCTGCCCGACACGGTCTCCTCCTTGGCTGCCAAGATCGCAAGACAGGCAGCAAACCTTAACCGGTCCGATAGGCTCGCGCCAGAAGTCGGACCAAGTCGGTTCATGAATCGGGTACGTGGCGGCTCCTCCGACGTTGCGTCTTACTCAACGTTAGACATCCGGAGCAGTCCGTATCGCTTCCTGCTCTCGACCGTAATCAACGAATGACAAAAAGGAGCGTGCTGGAGATCTGGGTCCGCGGTTTTCCCAGGGGCGTCGAACGTTCCGCCGCTACCCTGTGCGACCGTGCCCCGGTGCGGCTCCGCCGAAGGACTCGACGTCCAAGATGTCGTGGCACACATGACCGCCTCCGAAGACCCAGCGATCACGTCACGAAGAGCCCCTGGGAGCGACGAGCGCGTCACCGACGAAGGCGACCGACGCGGGGAGGGTGGTCAACGGCGGAACGACACCGCGGCCGCCACTTCGATCACCCGTCGCCGTAGAGGACGGAACCGGTGGTGGCCCCAGTTCATCCGACAGCGCATCAAAAGGCGAACGACACAGCGACCTCGTCGTCACCAGCACCCGTCGGCGGCCGCTTCGTACCGCACGGCGTCCGGTCTGCTCGGGGCCCACCGGCAAGACTCGGTGTCCCGGCTGTGCACACACCCGACTGCGGGGGTCGGCAGTAGCGGACATGCGCGCACCGGTCCACAGGGATACAGGTCGATGAGATCCCCGGCCGCATCGGGACTACCCGTCGACCACCGACTGGTGACCCACCGAGCACAAATTGTGCCCAGGCCGTGATCCACGGTGCATATCGACCTCGGCGTGTCACCACTTGCCGTCGTTTGTGGACCGCGATCGACACGGTGTCGACAACGCGCTAGCGATGCCGTGCGCTCACACCGACCGTGACCGGCGTCGCCGACGTCGAACGGGTGCTCGCCCACCCGGGGATCACGAAACACGGCCGGTCAAGCACCGATGCTTGGCGCGGGACGGGCAGGAGGCGACCGGCGCGAGAAGCGCTTCGCAGTTGCGTCCGAAGCTAGGAGCCCACGGCAGCGGTGTCGGTACTGCGGAGGACCTCGGCAGAGACGAGCACCGCGGGCAGCCCCAATCCCAACGCGAGAGAGCGTCGTTCACCCAACAGCTCGCGCCGCTGCTTGAGGTCCATTCCACGCCGGTAGAACGACACCGCCACCAGTTCCAGCGCGAAGAACCACGCGGTCACCAACGCCATGAGCACCGGCACGACGGTCTGTCCGACCACGGGGATGAATCCCGCGACGGACAAAGGGAGCGTGAACAACAGCGATCGCAGCATGAGCACAACGCCGTCCCGAAGTCCCACCCACAGCAGCCACCACCACGACAGGTCCTCCTCGCTGGGAGGGCCGCCGAGGTCGTCTTCCACCTTCTCCGCGATGTGTTCGTAGAACGGGCCGCCTATGGCCAGCGCCAATGCCGTGAAGCCGGTGAGGCCAAGCACCAGCGCCACCCCGACCAGCGCGACACCGGCCGCCACTCGCATCGCGATGCGCCAGACTTCCGCCCACTCGTCCGCGAACGGCGTGATCAGTGCCGTGAGGTCGCCGATCCAGTAGACCAGGGCGATCATTCCGCCTGCCAACAGCACTGTGGTCAGCGCCGCCGGCAGCATGCCGATGAGCAACAGCCTCGGCGAGCGGAGCAGAATACCCAGTCCACGTCCGAACAGTCGGACACCTGTGAAGAAGTCGCGCACGGCAGTTACTTCTATCAGCGGGCGTGATCAACTTCTTCGGCGGCCCGGAGGCGCGTCGGCGTTCGGCGCCGGATCGACCTCGCTCGCCACCTCACTCCCCTCGCCCTCACGGCGGCTTTCCACAATGCGCGCCACGTCGAAGCGGTGGACGGAAACGACCATGGCCGAGGCCGAGCACACCGGAGGGTGATACTCCCCCGCTGTACTCGGCCTTGCTTCGCCCCCGGTTCACCGGGGCTTGAGGTTCAGGATCCCCCGCGCTTCGTCAGGCGTCGCCACACGCGACCCGAGGTTGTGGATCAACTCGACCGCACGTGCGACCAGCTGCTCGTTGGTGGCCTTGACCCCCTTGGAGAGGTAGAGGTCGTCCTCCGGACCGACCCGGACGTGACCGCCCAACAGCATCGACTGCGCCAGCCACGGCAGCTGCATCCTGCCGAGCGCGAACGCCGCCCACTGCGCTCCCTCGGGCAGCCGGTTGACCATCGCCTGCAGGTGCAGTGGATCGGCCGGCGCGCCGTAGGGGATGTCCAGGCACAGCTGGAACAACGGGGGCGGGTCGACGGCACGGGCTGAGACCATCTGACGGACGGCTTCCTTGGCGTCCATCGCCAATAGGTTGGCCATGCCCTCGGCTTCGTAGATATCGATGCCCAGCGGGTCGGCCACCTTCTCCTGAAGCACGCGTTCGGCACCTTCGATGTCGAGTTTCACCTTGCCGCCGAGGAAGCAGTCGGTTGAGCCAACCCATGATCGCGTCACAGTCGCAGACCGTCGGTTCGGTACCCCCCATCCCGAACGCCACCGGTCCGGTGACGCCCCAGCGCTCTTCGGGCCGAGACTGACCTTCTTGGTCAGTGGGTCGACCTTGATGGCGGTTCCCGCACCGGCCCCGATGGTGCCCATCGCGATGGTCGGGAGGTTCAGCTTGAACCGGCCAGAATGGGTTTGTTCTCGATCGACACGTTGCCACGCGTGATGGCGCTGATGTCGAAGTGCCCCCATGTCGGTGACGACCACCGAGTCCGCTCCGATCACGTCACCGATGTACTTGCGCCGACGGGACCGGAGATCATCGTCTCGTGCAGGCGGGGGTACCGCACACCCGCCAGCCCTCCGTAGGACAGGACGGTCTGCACGCCGTAGCGGAATCCCTGACCTTGAGCGGTCCCCTCCACGCGACGAGTTGCTCGCGACTTTTGTCGGCGACGTAGGCCTCGATGATGACACTGTTCAAACAGGATTGTCCTCGCACCACGGGACGAGAGGGGGACGGGAATCTCAACACCATGGTCGGACAACACCCGCTGTACCACGTCCGCGATCCGCTTCCCGTGTTTGTCGTCCGCGTAGGAGAAGATGCAACACACGCACAGCGCCTCGATGTCCTGCGCGAGGAGCTCTTCGACGGCCTGCGCGACCTCGTTTCGTAAACCGGAATGATCTCGTTGCCGAATTGGTCGATACGTCCGGTGACCGCTCTCCGGTCTGGTGGACCCTCACACCCGCCGTGCCATCGACATCGAACCCGAGGAACGGAAACCGGTGAACAACACGGTCGGTGACCTGGGGGCGTCCTGGCGGTATGTCGCCGAGCCGGGTAACTGGGATACCGCGGTCGCGATGAACAATCCCGGACAATCGGGTGACCCGGAAAGTCCTTTCTACGAGAACCTGTTCCTTCCGTGGACACGGGACGAAACGTTCCCGCTGTTGTTCGACAGGGCGCAGATCACCGAGAACGCCGCGTTGCGCGTTCGACTCGAACCGGCCGGCTGAACCGGCGCGTGGAACGTGTGGCCGTGGATGCTTTCGGCAACTCCTCGTCGGTGAGCATCCACGGCGCACGGAAGGGGCGCGGATCGACGACGGAGTCCGATGTCGACCAGGAAAATGATCGTTTCTCTCGAGACGGGTCTGCGGACCGTGAGGTAACCCGATTTCCCGATGATCGGAATTCGCTTCTGCTGTCGGCTTACCCGGATCGCCGCATTCGACGTATGATACGGGATTTCCACACCCGTCCGTGTCCCGAAAGCGAGATGGCGTGTACAGTCAGCAGATTCGCGGAGTGAACTACACGTTCCCCGGACTGATCGATGTGATGGCGAAAGCCTCACCCCCACGATCGGGTGACGAGCTCGCCGGGTGCGCCGCGGACTCGGACGGCGAGCGTGCCGCCGCGCAATGGGTGCTCGCCGACATCCCGTTGACCGCTTTCCTGAACGACGTCCTGATCCCCTACGAGGACGACGAGGTCACCCGGCTGATCATCGACAGCCACGACGCGACGGCGTTCGAACCCCTCTCGCACCTGACCGTCGGAGGGTTTCGCGACTGGCTGCTCGACACCGCGGCACGTGAGGACGGAGGCGCGGAGCTGGCGGCGCTCGCACCCGGTCTGACCCCGGAGATGGTGGCCGCGGTCTCCAAGCTGATGCGCAACCAAGACCTCATCGCCGTCTCCCGCGCCATCACCCACACGTCCGCTTTCCGCACCACCATCGGCCTGCCCGGTCGACTGAGCACACGCTTGCAGCCCAACCATCCGACCGACGATCCTCGTGGTGTCGCCGCCGCCGTCCTCGACGGCCTGCTGCTGGGTTGCGGTGACGCGGTCATCGGGGTCAACCCGGCCAGTGACTCCCCCCGCCACGTGGCCGAGCTGCTGTACCTGCTCGACGAGATCCGCCAGCGGTATCGCATCCCGACGCAGTCCTGTGTGCTGACACATGTGACCACCACGATCGAACTGATCGGCGAGGGTGTGCCGGTGGACCTGGTGTTCCAGTCGATCGCCGGAACCGAGGCCGCGAACCGGGCCTTCGGCGTCTCCCTGGAACTTCTGGCCGAAGCCCACGACGCGGGACGCGCGCTGCGACGTGGGACGGTCGGGAACAACGTCATGTATTTCGAGACCGGGCAGGGAACGGAACTGTCGGCCGACTCCCATCTCGGTGTCGACGGGAAACCCGTGGATCAGCAGACGCTGGAGGCCCGGACGTACGCGGTCGCCCGTGCTTTCGAACCGTTGCTGGTGAACACCGTCGTGGGGTTCATCGGTCCGGAATACCTCTACGACGCCAAGCAGATCACCCGTGCCGGTTTGGAGGACCACTTCTGCGGGGCTCTACTCGGCCTGCCGATGGGTGTGGACGTCTGCTACACCAATCACGCCGTCGCCGACCAGGACGACATGGACGTCCTGGTGACGCTGCTCGCGGCCGCCGGGTGCGCGTTCGTCATCACCGTGCCCGGCGCCGACGACGTGATGCTGGGCTACCAAAGCCTGTCCTTCCACGACGCGCTGTACGTCCGGCGACTGCTGGGGCTACGGCCAGCCCCGGAGTTCGAACGGTGGCTGCGCGAACTGGCCCTGGCCGACGAACGTGGCCGGGTCCTGCCGACGGCGTTGGACTCCTCACCGCTACGAGAGTTGGTGAGCACACTGTGACCACGCAAGACCCGGCGACGCGCGACCATTCGACGCCCGCGGACGCGTGGCACCCGCTGAGACGACTCACTCGGGCTCGGATCGGTCTGGGACGCACCGGTGACGCGGTCCCGTTGCGGAGTGTGCTCGAGTTCCGCGCCGACCACGCCATCGCTCGGGACGCCATCCACCAGGCCCTCGATCTCTCCGAACTGTGTGCCGCCGTGGCCGCGGTGGGTGCTGGCACGCCGACCGTGCTGCACAGCCGAGTGCGGGACCGGCAGGAGTATCTGCGTCGTCCCGACCTGGGACGGCTTCCCTCCTCCCTCGATGCGTTGTCCCCCAGCGGGGCCGATGTGGGGATCGTGCTCGCCGACGGACTGTCCCCACGAGCGTTGGCGGTCCACGGTCCGCCGTTGCTGTCCGCCCTGGTGAACGAACTGAGTCCGAGGTACTCGATCGCCGCTCCGGTCATCGCCATGCAGGCCAGGGTGGCGATCGGTGATCACATCGGTGCCGCGCTCGACGTGGGGACCGTGCTCGTCGTGATCGGCGAACGTCCCGGGTTGTCCGTCGCCGACAGTCTCGGCGTCTACCTGACCCACCACCCACGCCCGGGCCGAACCGACGCGGAGCGTAACTGCGTGTCGAACATCCACCCCCCGGACGGTCTCGGCTACGAACACGCCGCCGCCACCGTCCTGCGGTTGGTCACCGGAGCCCGCGAGCTCGGCCGATCGGGCGTGGCGTTGAAGGACACCGGCTCCGACAACGTGCCTCTCGACGGCTCCACGGGCGCGCGGTCACTGTGGGAGAGCCTCGAAACGGCTCCGGACGGCGACGCACCGACCGGCGGGTGAGATCGGCTGTCGCTCACTCCCGCCCGTTGATCGCCGCCGATCCGAGTGCGAGCACACCACACACGCCGAAGATCACGGTGAGCATGACGGGGCCGTCGCTGAACACGTTCCACACCACGACGACGATGGCGAGGAAGGCCATCACGAGGTTACGGACCTGCAGGGGACTCGGCTTCGCCATGGCCCTAGCCTCCCATGCCGACTTGCGCCCCGATCAGCAGCGGTGCGCTGGCCCGTGTCCCAGCCGACGACGCTACGCGCTGGTAGGTCGTCGACTCGTCGACGGCCGCCACGCCGGCCCGCTGTGTCACCGTGACCGACGGGGGTATTCGACTGGCGAACCGAACAGCCAAGCGCACGGTCGAGGTGCCACGACGACCCTCGTCGTCGACGTGCGTTGTCTCACCGGGAGGTGACGGTCACGGTGGGTGAGACGGCAGAACGCCCCGAGGCGGGGATCCTCATCCGGAACGCACGGATCTTCGACGGACTCAGCGACGAAGTCCGCCCGGGGCACGTCCGGATCGACGGTCGGAAGATCGCACACGTCGGCCACGGCGAACCACCTCCGCCCACCGAGTCCGACCACATCGTGATCGACGCGGGCGGTCGAACACTGATCCCAGGTCTCAGTGACGCCCACGCCCACGTCATGCTGACCGGGTCATCCCCCACCGCGCTGTTGGCCAGCGGTGCCGGGTTGGGTTATCTCACCGGTGCGGCCGAGGCCGAGGCGATGTTGCTGCGCGGGTTCACCACCATCCGGGACATGGCCGGCGACACCGGTGAGCTCAAACGACTGATCGACGCCGGCCGCTTGAGAGGTCCTCGGATCTACCCCAGTCAGGCGGGGATCTCCCAGACCGCCGGGCACGGAGACTTCGGCATGATCTACGAGTCCCCCACCGTGCTCGGCGGCACTCCCTCCCGAGCCGAGGAACTGGGGGTCATGCGGGTCGCGAACGGACGCCCACAAGTCCTCGCCGCGGTGCGGGAACAGCTCAAAAAAGGCGCCTCCCAGATCAAACTGATGGCGGGCGGTGGTGCGGCCTCGCTCTACGACCCCTTGGACGTGTTGCAGTTCACCGCCGACGAGATGCGCGCCGCGGTGGAGGCGGCCACCGATTGGGGCACCTACGTGGCCGTGCACGTCTACACCGGTCCCGGTATCCGCCGGGCGCTCGAGTCCGGTGTCACGGTGATCGAACACGGGCAATTGGCCACCGAGGACGACATCAAACGCATGGCCGACCACGGTGCCTGGTTGAGCACCCAGCCGTTCGTCGAGGACGACCACACGTACGCCGATCCGATCTCGGCCGAGAAGAACCGCCGAATCTGCACCGGGGTGGAACGGACCTTCGCGTGGGCGCTCGAACACGGGGTCAACATCGCCTTCGGCACGGATCTGCTCCTGGACCCGAGCAAAAGCGGTAGACAAAGTGAGATGCTGACCCGGTTGGCCTCCCTCTGCGGCAGTTCGCTGGCCGGGTTGCGGGTCGCCACCTCCGGAAACGCCGAACTGTTCCGCCTGTCCGGAAACCGCGACCCCTACCAATCCCCCACCCTGACGGAAAGCGACGGGGCCGCCCGCCCTCCGCACCACAACCGTCTGGGGGTTCTCGCCGAAGGCGCCTGGGCGGACATGTTGCTGGTGGACGGCGATCCCACCCGGGATCTCGGCCTCCTCGGCGATCCCGACAGCAACCTGCGGCTGATCATCAAGGACGGCCGGGTCCACAAGAACACCCTGTGACCGTTCGTGCCGATCACTTCTGGCGTGTTCCGCAAAAGCGGACGAGGCAAGCGTCGGGAAAGGCCCACTGAAAAGCAATGATGAAACGCTTCATGTTCTCCGGTGGTGGTGACGCCTCCATCGCGATACGCGTGGTGACCATTGTGGTCATCGTGCTCGGCGCCATCGTGACCGGATCGGTGTCCCTCATCCTCGAGGACATCCTGCCGAAGCCGCACCCGGAGGAAGTGATCGTCGCGTCACGGTGGGCCCTGCTCGGCAGTTCCGTGCTCCTCGTAGCGCTTGCGGTGTGGCTCCGTTACGAGGTGCGGAGTGTTTCCGGAACGCTGTTCAGCGCGCAGGTCCTCGACGAGGCAGCGGCGGACCGGGTGAACGAAGGGGGCATGGACTTCCGGTCGGCCGCCAGCCGTCGATACATGTATCTGCGCAGCATTCAGCGCTGGGTGGACTACGAATGTTCGGTCCGACACGGTGTCCTCGATCTCCACGAGCTGTGTCACGAGATCGGCGTGGAACTGGAGACGTTGCTGAACACGGCACCCGACGAAGGCAGGAAGACGGTCGCCCCCAACATGCCCTGGCCGATGTCGATGGCCATCGGAGCGTACTTGCCGGCCAAACAGTCCGATGTCCACGTGCTCGAACTGCCCCGGTGGGAAGGCGACAGGGAACACGAGTTCCCGCTCCGCCCCGTCGACCCGAAGAACACCGTGCCGGGCATCAGGGAGCTCCATCGGCTCCCCCGTCCGAACGGGAGCCGCATCGGTGCCTTGGTGACGCTCGACACCGAGGTCGGTCGCGAGGACATCGAACGACTCCGGGACTTCGGGGTCGCCACGGTGTACACCGTGAACATTCCGTTGCACGGCGGTCGGGGAGAGGATCCCTCCCGGTACGAGGAGCCGGAGTTGGAGTCCGGTGGACACCGGATCGCCGAGGAGCTGACCGCGATCAGAAGAGCACACCCAGAGGACGAACTCGTCGTCGCGGCGCGGATCTCCTCAGCGGTCGCCCTGTCCGTCGGATGGCACCTGACTCAGCACACGTGCCACCTCTATCGGAACACCTATCTGATGTATTTCGACGGTGACAGGATCGTCCCGATGCGAGTACGTGCCTCCCAGCCGGAGCGGTTCGAGCCGTGAGGTCACAGCCCCCGTGAGCGCGGAGGTGGCCGTGGTCACTGTTTGGTCACTGTTCGAAAGCGCGGCACCCGGTCCTCCCTGACCGGCCCAGACCACCGGACAGCTCATCGGCTACGCCCGCATGTCCACCCGCGACCAGAACCTCGACCGCCAGATCGCCGCCCTGACCGAGGTGGGCTGTGTGCGCGTGTTCGCCGACAAGCTCTCCGGCAAGAACGCCGACCGCCCCGAGCTGCAAGCGTGCCTGGACTACTGCCGCCCCGGCGACACCCTGACCGTGCACGAACTGTCCCGCCTCGGCCGCAGCCTGCAAGATTTGATCGCCATCGTCGGCGACCTCCGCCGCCACGGCATCGGATTCCGCTCCCTGCACGAAGCCATCGACACCACCACCCCCGCCGGCCACCTGGTCTTCCACGTCTTCGCCGCCCTGGCCGAGTTCATGCGCGAACTCATCGTCGAAGGCACCCACGAAGGACTCGCCGCCGCCCGCGCCCGCGGCCAACGCCTCGGCCGACCACCCGCCTTGACACCCGAGCAGATCCGCCAAGCCCGCGTTCTGTTGACCCGGCCCGACGAATCGGTGACCTCGATCGCGAAACTGCTCGGTGTCTCCCGCGGCACCCTCTACAAACACATCCCCGAACTCAGCCCCGCCGGCGGAGGCCGTGCCGCGCTCATCGCCGCGGTTCAAGCCGAAGCGCTAGCCGCCTACGACCAGCAGCAGGTTCCCGGCCAGAGCAGCATCCCCATTGTGTCTGAAGGACGCGCGTGGTGACGCGGAGACGCCGGGAACAGCCGCTTCCTTTGGCGACCTGGTTCCCGGGATGAGAGGTGGGCCACCGCCACCCGAGCCGCCGAACTGCGGGTCGGCTCCCGCTACTGCCTGAGACGTTGCGCGAAGGAGGTCGAGCCTCGGGTGCGGGCGTGCACGGTCACGGCGAGCAATGTCAACACGAGGGCCGCGATGAGGGGATAGTGCGGCCAGGTGTCGGGCAGCGGGAAGCGCAGGCCGCTGGTGGGGGTGTAATGGCGGCTGGCGGATTCGAGGCTGTTGAGCACGGCGGTGCCGAGCCAGACGAGCAGCCCTGTTGCGCCGGCGAGGAGGGGGCCAGCCAGGGGTGAAAGGGCGAACACGAGGGCGGCGATGAACGTGACGTTGAGTGCGGAGACGGCGAGGAGTTCTCCCACGGTCGTGATGCCGTACTGCTCCGCCGAAGGATGCAACTCCAGCGTGAGGGTGGAGATCGCGGCCACGAGGGGAGCCGAGGATATCCCGACGAAGGCTGCGGTCGCGGCGGGGGCGGCGGTGCGGCACCCGCCCGCAGTGCGTTCCCATTCCCAGAACCGTGGCCGCAATGCCGTCGCGGCGAGGATGGCGCAGACGATGCCGCAGGCGTCGGCCATCGGCAGCAACACAGGAGGCTCGTTCGGGTTGAGGTCGATGTCGATCACCCGGCCGGACAGCACCATGCCGAGCGTGGAGAAGACGACAACGCCAGCGAGGACGAGGTGGGTGCGCCGGTAGCGCAGCAGGATTCCGATCATGAGGGCAGCTCAACGGTGTCGAGGGAGCAGGTACGGATGGCATCGAAGTGTGCGGTCATCCACTCCCGCATTGTGTCAGTGTCGAGGCCACGGAAGGAGTTGGCATCATCGACGGCGTGGCCGCCGTGCATCAGCCACGAAGCCAAATCCCTTGCCCGGTCGTAGGGGTGATCACCACCGCTTTCAGCGCCTCTGTGGGGGTAGCGCTCGACGCAGCCATATATCCCAGCGAGCTTGTCGGCCACAAAGGATGCTTCACTCGCAGGCGGGATATTGGGGGTCAAGACAGCGACGTGCGTGGTCTCCGGCACCGTCAGCGGGTCGGCGAACAACAGTGCGCGGTCATAGACGCGCTTCACCTGCTCCTGTGGGCCTCGCGCGGTGAACACGGGGTCGAGCGCGGCGATCAGGTCGTCGAGCTGGCTGGCATGACCTTGGTGGACGCAGTACTCGATGCCGTGGCGTTCGGCGCACTGCCGGGGCGGGTCAGGTGGAATCCGGAACAGATCCGGGGTTGTACTGATCCCCAGGACCGCCAGGACGGCGGGCACGGCTGTGAACGTCGCCGCAGTGGCGAGTCCCGCGCGGGGGCGTGGTACGCGGTGGGTCAGCACTTGCGCCGCGATCAGCCCCGCCGCGATGGTCACCAGCAGGAAGAACGCGCAGCGGAACACCACCATCACCGGGTTTTCCACCTGCCCCAGCTCGGGGTCGACGTGCAGCACCGGCAGCACCGCGGCGTAGGTGTCATCTCCGCTGCCCGCCACGGCGAAGGCGAAGAACAGCAGGAACGGCACCGGTGCGATCAGGGCGGTGCGGGCCAGCACACCGAGCAGGTAGCCGACCGTGACAGCGGCCGTGAGACCGAGCAGCCCGCTGACCATCACCGGAAGGTCCGGACCACCGAACTCGGCATCGACCACAGTGACGGCCACCAGCGGGGCAAGCCCGAGCAGGTAGCCGCCCAACAGCGTCGTCCCCAACTGCGCCAGGTGCTGCCGAACCACCGGCACCCCCACCCGGCGTCCCATCGGGAGGGCGAAGATCCGGCTCGGCGCGGTCAGCCGTCCCGCGACCACCGCCGCCCACGCGGCACACACCGGTGCGGCGAGTGCCGTCTGCTGGTGGAACTGGGCGCTGGTGTACTGCCACTCCTGATACGGCCAGCTCAACGATTCCCACGTACTCGCCAGCGCGATGACGAACACGGCCACTGCGGGCAGGGGGAGGTACCACCACGGCAGCGGCCAACTCAGCCTGCGCAGCCACTCAGTCACGCGCATCACCCAGCGAGCTGATCAACGACTCGTAGGCCCGCTCGAAAGGCGACCCCAGGGTCCCGCTGGCCTCAGCGTCATCCACCAGGGCGGTGAAGCCGCCGACCGTGCCGTCGAACACCAATCGCCCCTGCGCCAGCACCGCCACCCGCTCACACACGTTGGCGATGTCTTCGATCAGATGCGTGGAGAGCACCACCGTGTACCGAGTGCCGAGCGCGCTGATGATCTCCCTGGCACGCAACCGCTGCCCCGGGTCCAGGCCCGAGGTGGGCTCGTCCAACACCACCAGCTGTGGCCGGTGGGCCAGCGCGGCCGCGATGCCCAGACGCTGCCGCTGCCCACCCGACAATGACCGAACCCGATCACCTGCGCGTTCGGCGAGTTCCACCTCGGCCAAAGCCCGCGCCGCCGCCGCACGGCACTCACTCCGCGCGACACCATTGACCCACGCCGCGTAGGACACAGTGTCCACCACACGCATCTCTCCCGCCGTCGAGAACCGCTGCGGCACGAACCCGACAGCCGGGCGGCGATCACCACCGTCGATGGTAATCGACCCCGAAGACGGTCTGGTCAACCCGACCAGCAGATTCAACAACGTCGTCTTGCCCGCCCCGTTCGGGCCGAGTAACCCCGTTACCCCCGGAAGGACCTCCCACGTCACATCGGACAACGCCGGACGGCGCCCGTACCGGAAACTCACCTTCTCCAACGCAATACGCACCCGACGCGCTCCCCGAACCGAAAACTGTTGGCGTTCTGTGTCCGACCGAAATTGGCCGGACACAGAACTTACCGCAACAAGATTAACAGTGAGACGCGCGGCCCGACTCCGTGCTGTTCCCCGTGGTGCTGATCACCCAACTGTAAAAGTTCCCGCGTCCGGTGGCGCCGCAACCGGAGCTCGCATAGACAGTTCCATTGGAAATGGTTCTTGAAGTCTGAGCGTGAATCGGGTCAGGCGTAAATGAAACGTCCTCTGCAAGCCGGACGGTGATCGTGGCAGAGTTGGAGCAACCACTTCGTCCACCCGATGCCGTCAGAACACCGCTATTGTGCGTAACATTGTACTTAGTGAGGATGCATGCTGCCGCCTCGACCTCCGTCGTGGTGGTTGCCCAACCCGGCGAGGCAAACCCTACCGCACCAGCAGCGACTGCACCTCCGACCATCAATGCAGAAACCGTTTTTCGCATTACTCCTCTTTTCCACGTAGAACGAGAGATCCACACCTCCAGAAAAAATTAATCCGGATTAGATACCCCGTAGAACTCGCATTAGGCAACGTAATCTACGAGAACTTCGAGCTGCAGTCAACGGCGACATAATGACTGTTGCCTTTGACACATCGAAGCGCCAACAAGCGGCAGTAAAGGAGCATTACTCCCATCGGAGTAGCGTTGTCGAATAGTATTCTCCTCAGCATTCTGGCCTACTACAGCAAAGATCACAGTAAGGGTGAACGTGCATCATGTTGATCACAACTCACTACGTTCACTCTTACGGAGCAGTGACTTGTGGACAGGACCGGGTTTGGCACCAAATCAAAACCCCCACCCGCTGCACTTATCGATGCGCCGCACAGTGGGCTAACCAGCCAGCCCATCCGCAGATGGCACGACAGAGCCTCGAGTCCACGGAGACAATAGGGGTTCCGCTCTGGACTCGAGGCTCTGTTGTATGTCTCACCGCCGTCCACGCCGTTCCACAGGCCCAGCGTCGAGACTAGGTGAGTTATGGGCCACATCAAGTCGACCACCACTCAGCACTACCTCACCGACGCCGCACGTCGACCAAACCTTCGGGGGTGTCTTTTCCGTCGCCGACGGTCGGGGCGGGTGCGGTGATGTCGGCGAGGAGCCGGTGGGCGAGGGTGGCGAGGGTGTGTGGGCCGGTGCCGCCATATCCCCGGGACAGGCCGCCGTAGTTGGACAGTGGTGCTGGGTAGAGTGTGCCGTCCTGGGTGCGGACCCAGATCTCCGGTTCCAGAATGATTTCCGCTAGGTCGTGTCCTCAAAGCCAGATGAGGAGGGTGGCCAGGTCGATCATGCCTTGGTAGGAGATGGCGGTTTTGTCGAATCTGGTGGCGATCGCGCGGTACTGCTTGAGTCGGTTGAAGCAGCGTTCGACGATGTTGCGGCGCTTGTAGGCGAGGGGGTCGAAGGCTGGTGGACGGCCGCCGGACTTGCCGCGCCGACGTCGGTTGGCTCGCTGGTCGCGCCGTTGGGGGATGGTGGCCGAGATGTGCCGCCGGCGGAGTTCAGCGCGGATGGCCTGGGTGGAATAGCCTTTGTCGGCGATCACCCGGCTGGGCGTGGTCGCTGGGCGTCCGGGACCCGGCCGCCGGAACCGGATGCCTGCCAGGACCTGGCCGAACATGGTGCAGTCGTTGACGTTGCCACCGGTCAGCACGACTGACAGCGGCCTGCCGTGGCCGTCGCAAGCCAGATGGATTTTGGTGGTGGGGCCGCCACGGGAGCGGCCGATGGCATGATCATCTGGTTCGGTGTGCCCGCCACACGATCCGCTCGCCCCCTGTGTGGTCGGCCAGGTTTCGGCGGGCCCCGGCAGCGTGCTGATGCGCCCGCACGATCGAGGAGTCGATAGCGACCTCGCGGTCGAGTTCGTCGATCGCCTCGGCGAACACCCGTACCTGTGCGACACCAGCGTGGTCAACGTGTCGTTACGCGACCAGCGTCAGAACCGGTTGTAGACCGTCTTCCATGGCCCGTACCGTTCGGGCAAACCCCGCCAGGCCACCCCGGTTTTGGCCTTGAACAACATCCCGTTGATGACCCGACGGTCGTCCACCCGCGGACGCCCCTTCACCCCCGACGCCGGTAACAACGGCTCGATCACCCGCCACTGGCCATCGGTCAACTCATGCCTACGCACCACAACCCAAGATCAAAGCAGACCAACCAAGCCCCTTTGAGGACAGGCCCTAGTCACGTTGATCTTCGTCTTCCCAGCTGCACAACAGCCCAATCCCAGGCTGAGACCGACCGCGCCCGAGCCGACCTCACCGGCACCCAACTCAGCGGTGTCGATCTCATCGGCACCATCCTTTTCAACGTCAACCCCGCCGACGTTGAGGACTTACCCGCGAGCAACTCAGCGCGACAGACACTCCCCCGAAACCACTCCCCCGAAAACGTGCGAGGGGGTTGCCGCAGTGGTCGAGACGAGCCGTGCCGTCGGCGACGATTGCCACCTCTACTGTCCACTTCAGCCGGCAGTGACATCAACCACGGACGGGCGCATACCTTTCCCACACAGCACCGAGAGCACGAGGCGATGAGTCCTAAGAGGACTTACATCACTTCCGCCCCACCGGGCTGAGCGTCAGCACCTCACGAGGGGGCACGTCGACGGCGGGCACCGATCCGACCCCAGGGTTTGAACACCGCCAGGATCATCGCGATCAGCAGGCCGGTCGGGGACACGATCGGTGGGAACAGCAGGTTCCGCGCGACATCAGCGGTGACGTGCCCGTCGGCGGTGACGCGACTTTCGGTGACGGCCTGCGAGACGGCGGGTTCGAGCGCCAACGGTACCAACGTCACGAACACCACGTTGATCGCAAGTTTGACGGCCACCCACCAGTAACGCAGCAATCCGTAGCGGGTGCCGAGCCCGAGCACCACGCCGCTGATCAGGCACAACAGCCCGACGGTGAGCAGTGGCCAGACCGCGACCGCGCGTAACGCCTCGTAGCTGAGCACGGCGGTGTGGGGATCGGCGGTCGACAGACCGGTGAACACGAAGACGGCGATGACGACGTCGATCCCAACCAACTCCCCGCCGTCGCGATATGGAAAGTCAGCACGGCTTTACGGGTACGACGTCCGAGATGCAGACGGATACGCGTGGCGTCCCGGGTGGTGTTCCGGTCGGCGTCCATAGCAGCTCCCAAGGTCGCGGGGGACTGTTCGCTGTGCTGCCCGGGCTCGTTGATCACCCCCGCCACGCCGGGCGTCCTGTCGTGTCCCTGTCGTCAGGCACTCCCATCACGACGGCGCCCCACGTGACTTCCGAACTCGACAAGGCCCACCGGGTGGACCACCGGCCGCACCTTGCCCCGACCCCGAACGATCGAGCTACCACCCGACGGTCCCCTCCGCCACAACGTCAACATCCGCCCCCGGTCACTCGTCGTCCGCTGGCACGACCCCTACCGGGCCTCCAGGCTTGTCGGTCGACGCCGAGGCCCCGCCACGCACCGGTACGTACGCGGCCCACGATTTCCGGCCCGCCCTACGCGGAGGCTTGTTGCCCGGCGCCGCGTGGCAGCACGGTCAACACCCGCTGGATGTGTTCGCGGAACTCGGTCATGAAGTTCTGGAGGAACGTGGTGGTCTCCGCATCGGAGATCTCGCCGGACTCCGCGAACACCTCCGGCCGGAAATGGATGTACGCCTCGGGAGCCGTCATCTGGCGGGCGTTGCAGAAGCTCAGCACCCCGCGAAGGCTCTGCTGCGCCACCGCGGTCCCGATCTGCCCGATCGACGCGCCGATCACGGCGGCGGGCATGTGGTCGAACGAGTTCTGCCCCCACGGCCGCGAGGCCCAGTCGATCGCGTTCTTCAACGCGCCGGGGATGGACCGGTTGTACTCGGGGGTGACGAACAGGACCGCGTCCGACGCGGCCAGGGCGTCCTTGAGCGCCCGGGCCTCCGGCGGGTAGTCGCTGTCGAAGTCCGGACTGTAGAGGGGGAGGTTGTCGATGCGGATCTCGGAGAACTCGAGATCGGACGGCGCCAACTTGAGTAACGCCTTGCTGAGGACTCTGTTGATCGAGGTGGACGAGAGGCTTCCGACGAAGTATCCGACCTTGTACGCGCTCACGGCGGCTCCTTTCAGGAGATCGTGTAGGTCGCCTCAGCGGGTGTGGTGAGACACGGCCCGCTTGGCCGCCTCACGTTGTCGACCCACTGAGGGAGGTTCCCCAACGTGGCTGGGTCAATCCCCGCAAGGTGGTTGTCCTGCTCCGTGTCCTCTGCGCTGGTCGTGGCCCCTTCGACCAGGTGGAGCCGGGATGGTCGAGGTCGCGCCACACGCAGATCAGCACGCCCGTGCCCACGACTGTTTTCGGACACATGCCCTGTGAAGACGCACCTCACGTTGCGACTCCCGCCCTCACGGCGTCTCCTTGGCCGTGCACCCACGGAAGACGGAATCGGTGGTGTGGACCGACCCGCACAAGTCGAGCTGAAGGAGAAGGCCGGTGACTGGCGACAGTAGCGGTGACCCGGCGCGGTCGGGCGACCCGTCCGATGCGCCGTCGGAGGCCTTGGTGCGACGATTGGGCACCACCGACGCGGTGATGATCGGGCTGGGGTCGATGATCGGGGCCGGGGTGTTCGCCGCCTTCGGCCCAGCCGCGAAGGCTGCCGGTACCGGATTGCTGATCGGACTGGTGCTGGCCGCGATGATCGCCTACTGCAACGCCGTGGCCTCCGCCCAGCTCGCGGCGGTGTACCCGACCTCGGGAGGCACCTACGTCTACGGCCGGGAACGCCTCGGTGACTGGTGGGGATTCACCGCCGGGTGGGGGTTCGTGATCGGCAAGACCGCTTCGTGCGCGGCGATGGCGTTGACGTTTTCCTCCTACGCCGTGCCCGGACCGTGGTGGGCGCAACGCCTCGCCGCGGTGGTCGCGGTGGTGGGCCTGGCGGCGCTGAACTACCGCGGAATCACCAAGACCGCGCTGCTGACTCGGGTGTTGGTGGTCACCAGCCTGACCGCGCTGACCGTGGCGGTGGTCGGCGTCGCCGTCGGCGGCCACGCCACCCTGGACCATCTCGGCGATTGGTCGGCGCTCGGCGCCGGCGGCGCCTACGGCATCCTCCAGGCCGCCGGGCTGCTGTTCTTCGCTTTCGCCGGTTATGCCCGCATCGCCACGCTGGGTGAGGAAGTCCGTGCCCCGCAGCGGACCATCCCCCGCGCCATCCTGATCGCCCTGTTCCTCACCGTTGCCGTCTACCTGACCGTCGGCGTGGCCGCATTGCTCGCCGCCGGTCCCGAAGGGTTGGCCCGCGCCTCCGCGCCGTTGGTTGCGGCCGTGGCCGCGGCGGGCGCCGACG